>JAAUXT010095891.1_pt1 | contig 18546 bp, 11 predicted proteins | sample 7278171 | NCBI WGS metagenome assembly JAAUXT01 (sample SAMN14350112, study PRJNA611818) | marine sediment metagenome | isolation source: surface marine sediment (1.8m) | place: French Polynesia: Moorea | collected 2018-08 | reverse complement strand
TTCCTTCATCAAATATTTGTACTTTTTGAGCTATTTTACATTTTCTGACATGATACTCAAAAAAACAAGAGCATTTTTGCTCACAAAAACTGGGTGTGTTCGACTTGGACATTTTTCTTTTTGGCACAGCATCTTGGGCCACCAACAGACCAAATGGGCCCAAAAAGCCAAAAGTGGAACATCATTCTCATTCCAAAATCCTTGTCTACAGAAATCTGCTTCACGATGCCTTAAGGTGATTTTGTCCCGCTTGACAAATCACCTAAAAACTGTTTGTCTCGATCTCATTCTGCGAAACTCTTATCTCAAACCCGACAGCGTTCAACAACCCTGACTTCTTCGTAATCCGGAGACGAACCCTTTGTTTTCTTCTGTCATTGTCCTCGTTCGATGTTGGCAGTTTGACCAGCGATGCCACTGCAGTTCCAGGGTCCTGCGCACTGTGGGCGTGCGGAGTTCACTCTGCAAGCGTCATGCGACGCGTTGATGCGCATGCGCACTGGACGTGTCACTCCATGACGTGCACGTGTCAACTGCAGCAAGGGAGTTCCTGCCGAATTCGCACACGCGTGTTTGCCTGAATTATCCTGTTGACTGTTGGCCCACTGAGTCCATTTCACTTGCAAAAGTGTTCGAATCAGGTGGAGAAAGGTCTCCCGTCTGAGGAGTGTTGAGATGTACAGGGTTCATGGTCTGTGCTGTTGAGTAAGTACTACCCGGTTGAGTTATGCAGGTTTCAGTACCAACGGGTCGAGTTCTGCAGGTTTGAAAAGCTAACGGATCGAGTCTTGCATGTTTGAGGACTTGCGGGTCGAGTTTTGCAGGTTTGAGTGCTTGCCTCTCTCTCAGTCTCCTCTCTCTATTCCACTCTCTCCTTCCCTCTGTTCTCTCTCCTCTTTCTGACACTGTCTCTCTCTCTCTCTTTTCAGTCTCTCTCTTTCACCCCTTATCTGTCTCTGGTCTTCCTCTCTCATTTGTTCTCTTTATTTTTCGGTCTCTTCACCCGCTCTCTTCTTTCTGCCTTCTCTCTCTTACATCTTCCTCTCAAGAATTCTTTGCCTCTCTTTCCTTCTCTCTGAAAACACTGCAAAACGTTTGACTACCCTCTTGGTCAAGAGCGAAACTGAACCGGATTTCAAGAATACAACTGTAGTCTTTCCAAGGAAGAACCCCAAATCCTTGTCTGGGTTCACAGAATTCTGATCTCTTCGTTTCGCACAAAGCAGCTTTAGTCGCGCAGTTTTCTTGATTCAGTTGAAAATGCAGTTTTTGCAGTATCGGAAGATCGTGTGGAACAACAGAACCCTGCAGAGTTGAGCCTGTGATCCGGTGAAGCTGACACCACCCGTCTCCATGGAGATCTGTTACCCTGGAGACCTGTCTCCACGGGAGGCTGTTACCCTGGAGACCTGACTCGAGAAGAGTTGAAACCCTGCAACAAGGAGTGTTGCAAGAGACGCCGAGGTGCGGCGTTCAGGAAGAACCTTCTGCCAGGATGCACCACGCTTGGCGTCTCTGCACAGCTCAATCGGCGTGACGTCACGCGTGAGTCCGCGACGCCTGAAGTGTTGCGTCACTGAGCGGACGCGTGAAAACGCAATGCGTGACGCATGCAGTGTGAACCTGATCTGAAAGGGAGAACCCTGTTGCAGACCACCCGACATGCTGCAAGTATGCTGCAGGTGAGTGCGGCGAGACACTGGGGCATGAGGTCAGCATTGCAAACTGTTGAAAAACCTCCTGGGCAAATCACTGGTCCGGACATACTGCGATTGAGTGTTGCATCTCTGTCCACGTCAACTTTTGACTCAAGTGACGTTTGCGTTTCCAGGGTTGCGGGCTGTTTGCTAAATCTCCCCAGTGTGAACCTGCTCTGTCTATGAATGGAATTCAGGTCGCGTCACCTGATCATCAACAGGTGAGATCACGTTGCCAAGTTGGTCACATTCCAAGAGGATGCTGTAACCAAGACAACGACGCCATTCCCAAACGCATGACAACAGTCTCGTATTGTGTGTACAGGTCCGGCCCCTCAGGGCTGAAGTCATATTAAGGGTTTTCACGTTGGTGACGCGCGCGGCAAAAAATTGACGCCCTTGTCAAAAATGTGTGATCAGTCTGGACCGATAATTTGACACTCTCCATTGGGTGTCATGTTGAATTTTGACACACGCGTCAAAAATTCTGACGCCGCCCAACCGCGCGTCACCAACGTGAAAACCCCTATTCACATGATAGGAACCTCTCCCTTTGTGCGTTTTGCGCACCTGATCCCAACCATTAAGCGCGTTCGATTTACACGTGCAGCTGGCCAGTGAAGTGGCGCCACTTCGCCCCTGGGTTGGAGATTGGGCGAAGTGGGCGAAGCCTGACCACTCACTCGGCTGGACGGAACGCGTCAATGGAACACACCTTGTGTCTCTGTTGTTCGGGGGAGAGACTCGGTGACCAGGTAAATGTGTTTACACGGGGTCCCGCTTTTCCCGCGGGAACCAGGTGACAGAACTTCCGGTTCACGTGAGGCATCGCGGGAACACGTGTCCGATGCACCACCGCAGGCGCTGCGTCGCGTGTAACCAAGGTTTCACGTGGCGACGCAGCTGGTTCTGCGCACGCGCGTGACAATCACGTGACGACCCTCAAGCGGAAACACGTGACACCCGACACCACTCACACAGGGACTGACGACAACAAGACACCGCTACGACGCTACACGCCCACTGAAGAAACCCCGATCAAACAGCCACGGTATCACGTGCAGCCACACACGTGATAATGACGTCACCCAACACACCACTGCGGTACCTACACACGCCCAGTCACGCACTGACAACACGACACCACTGCGGCACACGAGCGCGTGCACCTGTACATGAAGGCAGCCGACACTGACACAGTGCTGCTGCAACACCCCAACTCAAGGGGTTTCCCTTTGGGAGAAGCGCAGTCCTTATCGGGGCTGACATCAAAAATTCTACCATTGAGTTCAACGTTCAATTTTGACGCTGACGTCAAAAAACGACTGCGCGTCACCCAATGTGAAAACCGCTTCACACACTCACGAAACGCTGATCACACAAGCACGCACGCTTCCAGCACATAGAACTCACACGTCATCACGATGTCACCTTACACAACTGCGCGTGAGCACACACCAACTTACCTGAAAAGAGAAAAATAACAGGACCACGTGAAAACGGTGGTGCAGGTGAGAAACCAGTGATGTATCGCAGGTGGACGTGTGTGTGTGTGTGTGTGTGTGTGTGTGTGTGTGGCGCAAGGTGCAAAACAGACGTTCAAGTTAAACACATGTGCACCTCATTTTGCATTGCAGCAACAAACTAGTAAACGTATGGTCGTGTGGACCCCCCCCCCCCCCGCCGCCCCCGCCGCAAGACGTCGCCTGTTGACCGGACCCTAGATCCGCCCCTGACCTGCAGCAGGCGAATCGTTCACTCGGGCAGCAGCGCCCTTTGTACTGCAGTTACGGGATCCACAGGAGTGTGGAGGAACCTGAGCCTGACCTTTGATCCAGGACTCACGTGATGTGCTACGCTAACAGGCCAGGTTCACACCGTGTGCGTTGAGCGTGCGTGCAGACACGCGTTGTTGCGGGTTCCAGGGGAGTGTGGAGCCTGAGCCTGACCTCAGATCCAGGATGTCCATGGCACGCAGCCTCAGAGCCAGTGCGTCTAGATCCCGACCTCTGACCTTAGCTCAGCTGTTCGGGGGCAACGTGCACGTGGTGCACTCGTCTCCCCGGCCACGTTGTTCGGGGGCAACAAGCGTGCGCGTGATGTGCTACGCTCTCAAGCCAGGTTCATACCGTGTGCGTTGCACGCACGTGCGTGCAAATGCGCGTTGCATCAAATCAGCCTCTGTGTGTGTGTGTGCGTGTGTGTGTGTGTTTCAATTTCAACCAAAATTTCAGGGGTTAATCCTGTGGTCCCTCTGAGTCAAAGAATGTTGGTCACATGATATGGTGGCTGCCTTGGATTATTTCTGAAGATGCCATTTCTGGTCACTTTGAATGGCTGTGGCTTGTGGCTGTTGCATTGCTTGCAACTCTTCATTCCCTTGGAACGCTTCAATCGGCCAATATTGAGTTGCGAACAACATCTAGTTTTGTGGATTGGTCTTTTGTTTGACAAATCTCTGTTTTCCATTTTGTATTCATTACATGTATGTGTGTCCCATTTTTCTTTGTTTTATTCTTGAAAGGAAACAAATCGATCTGAGTCCTTTTCTTTTGTGGCGAGCTTGTACGTGAGACAGCCCAAAATCTCAACAAGGTCTGAGGCTCAAATGTGAAGAAACTTGAGCTTGTAATGGCATTTCGTGACTCTGTTTCTCATCTCCTGAACAAATTTCACCTTTTGCTTCCAGTCCTGACACTTCAGGAAACTAGTTTCTCAGTGATGTTTCTAATTTGACCTCAGACAGAAATGCTGAACCATTGCAAATTGTTTCTTGAGCAGAAGACAACTGTCTTTGTAAAACACTGTCAGCCAAAGAAAACCTGGGTGATGTGTTGCGGTGATTTCAGCAATCAACAAGGGAACACAACTCTCTTATAAGGAACAAAGCTCAAGTTTAGAACTCATGTTTTAAAGGAAGGAGGAACTGCTTCATTTCAAACTCTTTTGCTGGTGTGGCACTCATGATCCTGTGTTTTCCTGCAACAAACATGTTCATTGGTTGTGCCTTTGCCTGGACATGATCTGAAGTAAACTGGGGTGACACCAGTGCAAATTTGTGTAAGAGGCCTGCCAGCAAGTAGTGTGAGAAGCACAGACTTCAGTTCAACAGAAACAACCAATCATGCAGCTTGATCACATTCTGGGAAGGTTTCTTTCTTTGTTTGTGTTTGTGAACACTGTCCAAGAATTTATTTCCACCAAAGACAATATTTACATTTCAATTGAATATTCTCACTGAGTGAACAGAAGCTAATTGGCAGCAGCTTTCAGGTTTGCAGTCCAGATGGAGAAAATCTGTTTCTGTTCCACAAGCCTTTTCAAGGGTGTATTCCAAAAATCATTTTTAGAGGACCAAATATGAAATCAAACTTGCAAAAACAACTTTCATTCTGTGGGTTGTTGGTTTTGCTTGAGCAGACTCGTGCAGAGAATGTTGTGTTTTCAAGAGCAATGAGGAAAGTTATCTTCAAGGACACGCCAAAGTATTGGCAAGTCTATGTTCAGACACTTTCCCACAATTTACTGAGAGATCTATTTTCACACAAATTTACATCAAGGTGTTCTTATCTTCAAGGCAAGATCAACACAAATAATTACTTGAATGAATTTGCAATGAAAGCCCAACTCAATGAACATTTTCACTCAAAAGGTGTTTCAAAGTACAAAATTTGCACCACAAAGCAACTGACAATCATGGACAAAATCCTCCAGCAAAGACCTGATCCGATTCATAGAAACTATGGTGTGCTAAACTTGTTCAGGCCAACTGGCAGGCTGCCATCATTTGACTATTTTGGCCAGTTTGCAAACTTCAGAACTTCAAAGCTGTTTTGGTTGGTTCTAAATTTTGATTTTGTGTACTTTTCTGCTTCAAGCATAAGCAAGTGCTATTATGGAAATTTGTCAATCTACAGTTTGTACACGGGTCAAAAGTGGACCGATACAAACGGGCAAAGGAATATTTACTGTGGGATTCACTCCCAAATTTGGTATTTTTCTGCATCACACACAGTTGATGTTGTTATGAGATATGCATGGAGATACCTTGGTCAGTATGTGGTGGTCAACATGGCTGGTTCATTCAGTGTGGTTGACTGCAAAAGAATTTATAGTTCTCAAAATTATTCACAAATTCTTACCAAAACTCCAAGCTGGACTTTCTCCTTCCTTCAAACCAAGTCACACTTGGCAATTTTACACATTGAAGTTGAAAAATTCAACAAAATTAAAGTTACAATTGTTGCCAAGAAGAAATCTCCAATACAAGTCTATGATGGGCCAGGATCAAGATCCAAGTTGCTGAAACTTACCAATGCAAGACCTGGTGAAATTTCCTGGTTCACTTCAAGTTTTCAATGTGTCATTTATTGTTTGAATCACCCTGCCACACACAGGTTTGTGATGACATATTTTTCAATGCATTCACAAAACTTTACACCACTGTATTTCAAAGACAACACAACAGTACACCTTGCAACATTGAACCCTGGGTTGAATATAAAAATGATGAGAGTAACAACAGATCCTGGGGTCTACATCAACATCACTATTCTGGACATAATGCATGATGGAGAAGCTAACACAGTGGAATGTAACCACGGTGGACTGGCTGCTTACCACGACTTCAATACCACCAGAAGCATCACTTTGTCAACTGAATGTGTAAAGCCAAGATTTGAAAAATTTGGGACTCAACATGATCATTACAGAAACATTTACTCAAAGTCTGAACTTGTGTATTTAGTGTTCTACTGTTACCAAGAGTACAACATCTTTTCAGTAAGTTTGCATGTTCAAGCAAGTAATTGTACATCAGTTGTCATAAATACATGTAAAATGGGCAATCTCAAACAAAGACACAAGACTTATTTTGTGTTGTCTGATGAAGAACAGTGTGTGGTGGCCCAATTTATTTATAAAGATGACACAATGGCTCAATGTAAAGCTGAAATTAAGATTGGAAACATACCACAATTTGACAGAAAAATCATTTACAATGTGGTTGGATTTTTCAGAGGTAAATTAATTTCCAACAAAAACATTGAACTAATTCCCTTGTGATATTCACTATTTTTGTCACAACACTTGTGTTCAGGTCATCATGATGGAGTGAAGCTGGCTGGACAGTTTGATGATCTGCTCTTCAAAGAAACCCTCTGGGGTCATGACCTCTCTTGGATGCTTGGGGTAATAATGATGGACATCAACACCTTAGAAACCACAAGAGTAAGTACATTAAAAAAGGACCACAGATTCTTGAATGGACCATACAGTAAAGGGGGGTCCTCCTGAATATTTTTTTTCAAGGTGGGGCTCCTCCTAAATTTTTTTAAAGTCCTGATGCACCCAATCTGGTGGGTAATGAACTGTGAATTTTGTTCCAAGGGAAAATCAAAACAAGTTGATCACCAACAAAAGGGTGACAATGGGTGTGGTGATATGTATCTATCTTTTGTCTGTCTGAGAGTTATTTAGGATGGACCATGTGAGTTTGCCCGGCTACATATTACCTCACGTATTTCTGATACTTTAGGGTGGAATCCAGGACAGAAACTTGAAAAGAGGCTGTGTTCACCCTTCCATGACACACAGAATTTGTATCAATGAGCCATTGGATGTACCCAGTTATTTGAGAACAAAATCATTGAAGTTAGATTTATCAGCAACAACACCCACCAACAAAAGAACACCTTCATTTGAAATCAACATGGAAGGCAACAACTATAACAGTTGGGTGGACATAACAGTGAAAGTTCAAAAATGAATGGATATCAGACCTTTCAGAGTTTGATATCAACCACAAAATGGAAGCTACACCTTTGAAACTGATTTATAGCAAAGGCTACTACCTGCCTAACATTTTAGTCCAAAACAGCTCAAATTTGATCCTGTTTCAACTGGAAAGGAAGAAGCGTGGCAACCTGGGGCCTGTACAGGTTGACATAGCAATAGATTCGGTGCCCAACATCAGAGCACATAGTTGGGTGATAGAGATGAGTCATCAAGAAGATTTGTTGTTTTCAGTTCTTCAGTCTGTTTATGACATCTTTGTCATTGGTGAGCTGAGAGACTTTGAGCTCCGGAGACCCCACAAACAGGGACACATAGGTGATGCTATTGTGAAGACATTCTGGATGCAGTCAAAATTGAGCTACTCTGATTCAAAAAATCTGTCTTGTGTTTCTCAGTTTCAAAACATGACTTGTCTCCAGTTTGTGTTGAGAAAGCAAGGCCAGGGAAGTGCAGACACAAGGTTTCTTCAATACACCAAGGAAGGTGGGCTATTTCCAGAAACACTCAAAGTGTGGTTTCCAGCAAAGTATGAAGATGTGCACCAAAGGAGGAAACCAAAAGCTGTCACATGGAACAAGGCGTCAGAAATTTGTAAATCAGTGGGGACAACCTTGCCTTATTTTTGCAGTCGGGACCATCTGAATGAGTTGCTTGCAACAATAATGAGTACCAAACAACAATTTGAAATAATTGCAATTGGATTGAAGAGGAAAAAACCTGAACAGGTTTGTAAAAACACACATTTCCTCAGGCTCAGCAGCAAAGGGTTATCAGGGCCATTTTCCCAGAATTCAGGTCACAAAATCCCCAATTGTGGAATCTGAATTCACCCTGCACACTGCCTTTCCAGATACTCCCTGTTTGAGACAGAAGAACTGTTTCCTGTTTTTGTACATGGATAGTGAATTTGGAAATAAGTCTTTGTCCCATTCAGCTTCACAAAAGCACACAGCATTTGACTGCTTGAAACTTGACACTCAATGATTTTTCTGCTCAGCTGCTTTGAAAGAAACTGCATCCATTGCCAAATGTTAACAGTACTTGTTTTTGCATTTTGTAGAACAAGTATGAATGGGAAACCAGGGATCCTGTGTCTTTTCAAGTGTGGGCAGGAAGACTAAATCCAGAATCAGTGCACTATGTGGTTCATCAAAAATATTTTGTTGCCAAATTTCCAGAAATTAAATTTGATTGGCTGTACCTGCGTAGAATTGGTGCCAGACATCAGCCAGTGCGCAGCACCCTTTACCATGCCATTATAGGATCAATCTATAGTCATGGGAAGATTCATCCCTTTGCTTCTGCCAACGAAAACTGTGTTTTCATGTTGGTAACTAATTTGGCAAGACCCACTTGGCTTTTGGAAAACTGTGACAGAAAAATAGCCAAGTTTGTGTTTTGTAAACAAAAACCTGGAAACACCACTGAAAACACCCAGTTACAAACATTGAATAGAAAGTGTCCATCTGCATTATTTATCCTGAAAAGTGATGTTTGCTACATGTTTGCATGGGAAACATTTCCATTGGAATCAGAAACACTCACTTTGCAAAAATTCAATGCAACAAGGTCTTTAAATGTGAAGAAACTGGAGTTTCTGTTTGATGCAGTAACAGTGGCGTTTCCAAGAATCATTCTTCTCACTTCAAAAAATTCATTTCAAGTTGTAACATACAAAATTTTTTCACAGCATTATTACTACACCAATGTGACAAACACTGAAGTATTGTACATCAGAGAAAAAAGTTATGAACCCATCATGATTGGTGGAAATCTCCTGAAATGTGAGGAAGGAAGATATGTCTCAATTCTTTCTATTTGTGATGGAACGAAAGATTGTCCAGAGAATACTGGTCTGGACGAAACTGATTGTGAGTGTAACTTAACAAGCAACCAACACAATGTGTGTGTAAATGCTGTAAAGAAATTGTTTCACTACATTCTGAATGATACAGTGGCAGTTGTGAGCACACAACTTGAGGGTGATGCTTTTCTTTGCAACAACAGGACAAACATATCAAGAAAACTCACGAATGACTTGGTGGCAGACTGTGGGTCTGATGCTGAAGATGAACCCCATTTGGTAGATGTTGAATACCTCAAACTCCACACAAGTACACCATGTCAGGAGAGTGGAATGTTATCCTGCAGGAGAGGGCTGCAAATGTGTTACAATATCCATGATATTTGTGTTTACAAACTCAATGAAAACCAGCACATGATCCCATGCAGAACTGGGGATCATATTCAAAGTTGTAGACAGTTTGAATGCAACATGATGTTTAAATGTCCAGAATATTATTGCATACATTGGTCATGTGTATGTGATGGCAAATGGGATTGTCCTGAGGGCTTTGATGAATCTGAATCATCTCAATGTGGAGATAATAGAACTTGTAAAGGTTTGTTCAATTGTAAGAATCACAAAACATGCAATCACTTGGGAGAGGTTTGTGATGAAGAACGAAATTGTCCACTGGGAGAGGATGAGGCATTCTGTCAGGCCAACAAAATGCAATGTCCCAAGTTTTGTCAATGTTTTGCTTTGACAATCTGTTGTTTCAACAGTACAGATCCAATTGAATACCAGACCTATCCATATGTTGCTGTATTTTTAGCACACAGCAAAATTCAGACTGTATTATTGACACCCAAAATATTTCAATCAGTAAAAGTGTTGTCTGTTACTCATTGTAATCTTGAACATGTATGTCACTTCCTGTCCAAGATGTCTTCTTTCAGAAAGGTAGATCTCAGTTTCAATGGCATAGAGGAAGTGATGTCTGGCTGTTTCCAAAAGTCAGTTGCTGCAAAGGTTATTCTTTTAGACAACAACAGGTTGTCTCTTATACAGGAGGGAGCTTTTTCAAATCTAAAAAATCTTGAGCAAATAGCCCTCAGAAACAATTTATTACAAAGTTTCTCGGTGAATTCAATAGTTGATTGCACGAAGTTAAATCTGGTGGCACTTTCAAACAACAGCCTAGACAAAGTGGGGAAGAGCGCCTTTCAAGGGTTAAAGTTTTGCGTGTTGGAAACATTGAACTACAGTATTTGCTGTATTTTGCCAGTGGAAACAAAGTGTACAGCAAAGATTCCATGGTATATATCCTGCGCTGAATTGTTGCCAAAACCTGAAATTAAGATTTTCTTTTTCTGTGTCACAATTATTGTTATGATTCTCAATGCTGCATCAATATGTACAGTCCTCTTCAAGACAAAGGAATTGAAAACATCTCAGGCAAACAAAGTGACTGTAGTGTCAGTTAATGTTGCAGATTTGACATGTGGAGCCCATTTACTTGTTCTAAGTTCAGCACATTTGTTCTATCAAAGTAGTTTTGCATTGAAGGAAGATCAGTGGAGATCAAGTGTCCCTTGTTTTTGCTCATTCTTTGTTGTGTTAAACTTCAGCCTCATTTCCCCTGTGGTTATGTGTTTCCTTTCTTTGTCCAGGTATAAAATTGTGGACAGGCCAGTTGACACAAAATTCAAGAATAAAAATTTTGTTTTGAAATCACTTTCTGCAATTTTCTCAGGAACAGCATCTTTTTCCATTTCTCCAACCATAGCAACCAAACTTTTGAACAGAAAATTGTCAACTTCATTGTGTTCCCCTTTTGTGGACCCAACAAATTCAATTTTCCTGGTGAGACCCATCACATTTTTTGTGATAATCTTTCAATTAACTGCGTGCATATTCATCATAGGAACCAACACTAAATTATTTGAAAAACTGAGAAACACACAAAAACAGCTACAAAAGTCAAAAAGCAGAAAGCTATCAAATTTGCCTCTTGCTCTCCAATTGGTAGTTGTCACCAGCTCAAATGTAGTTTGCTGGATCCCCAGTGGTGTAATTTTTCTGGTTACATTGTTGAAGGACAATTATTCTGTAGAAATGTTGGTTTGGACAACAGTTGCTGTGACTCCTCTAAATTCTGTTATAAATCCTCTGGTGTTTGTTGTCACATCATTCAGACAGGCAAAGAAGTAGAAACAAAAACTAAAATGTGAGTTTGACCTCCAGAACCTAAAACTGACATGCCATTGTAAAAGTTTTCCATGTGTTCAAATGTTTTTTGCTGTTCATTATTTTTGTGATCAACATATTTACCTTGACTGGACAAAGAAGTGAAGCCAAAGTTTGAGCTACAAAACCTGAAACTGAGATGGGACTGTAAAGGCATTGATGAACACAACTTATGTTTTTGCCGTTCATGTTGTGATCAGCACCCTCACCTTGACTCAGGAAAAGGAATTGCACCCAAGCCAGGAAAGATACCCTATTTTCACCACTTTGGCCTTCACCTTGGCCAAGTATGTGCATGTAATGAATAAATTTGTCTACAAAGAGTTGCCATTTAGACTCTGAAGAAGTAGTGCAGAAGGACAAAAACCTTGATTGGCCAATTCTTTTTTGTGCTCAAAAAACAACAATTGAGCACCTCTACCATTCATGAGATTTTCAATGACAAGACCAAGACACTGCTTTGCTTGTGAGAAACATTTTGAGGACAGGATGTGTCTGGAATCAAACAGAGAGAAGAAACAACAATCAATCTTTCTTCCACTGAACAAGGTGAGGAGATTCAGGTTTGCAACAGTGGGAAACGAACAGGCACACACATACACACACATGGACACACACACACACATGGACACACACATGGACACACACACACACACACGCATCAAGATTGCTGTCGTCCTGTCCACACACCCAGGTTTTGAGTGACCTCGTTTTCGTTTGAGTCAACAACCCTGAGTGCGTCGCCATGACAACTTGTCACTCATGCTGACATCGACAGCCAATCACCATGACACGTGGAGACGCACCTGTCCCTTCACCTGTTTTAGGAGCGGTTGCACACTGGATGCGTTGACTGAGTCGTCACAAGCCAATGTACGTTGAGTCACTTGCTCAGGGTGCAAAATCCACCAGGGCAGGTCAGTTCTGAGCCCCACGCCATTCGTTCGCGCGTTGCGTTGGGTCAGAACCTGTGTACTACGCCTCGTACGAACGCATAAATTTGTACGCCATTCACCAGACAGAGGACAAGAATGACAGAGAAAAGGAAGGACAGCGAGAAAGAGAGAGGGAGAGGGAGAGCGAGAGAGAGAGAGACAGACATACACACACACACTCTCTCTATCTCTCTCTCTTTCTCTCTCTCTCTCACATACGAGGGAGGTCCTAGAATATGCGGTTTTTGGCCTCAAAAATCTGGTCTGCGGTTGTCCGAAAATGGTTCATTCACCCTGAATGCATGGTGCACATGCATAGTTGTGTCTGGCATGTGAGTAACATGGTCTGTGTGACTTGTGTCGTCTGGAGACTGTCTTCAAAGTTGACTGGGTGCACCGCACTCGGCGATACGCATGCAGCGTGAGCAGTCATGGCATTCCGAGCAATGTTGCTGTTCCTTTGGATTTTTCTCATGCCTCCCAAAGTTTCCATGGATGCTAAGGTTGAGCAGAGGACTGTGCTCCGGTTTCTTTCACGTGCTGGGAATACTCCTATTGAATGCTGGCGAGAGATGAGGACAGTTTTTGGTGCGGACACGATGTCAAAGAGCTGGATCCGGGTGTGGCACAAACGTTTCTCTGAAGGCAGGACCAGCTTCAAGGATGACAAACACACAGGGAGACTTCGCTCATCTCGCACCAAAGACAAGATCAAAAGGGTGGAAAGGTGTCTCCAGAAGGATCAGAGAGTAACTGTCCGACAACTGGCTGAGCAAACCAACATTTCCAAGTCTTCCGTGCACACAATTCTCAAGAAGGACTTGCACCTGTCCAAGTTGGCACCGAAATTGGTCCCTAAAGTCTTGACCGATGAACAGAAGAATTTCAGGGTCAAATTGTGCAATGAAAACCTGGAGTTACTCAGCAACAAACCCAACTTGATGGAGTCAGTGATCACATGTGACGAATCATGGATTTCTGTTCGGGAAATTGAGACCAAACAAGCAAGCTCAGTCTGGATTCCAAAGGGGAGCCACGCACCACGCCCAGCCAAAGCCCGCAGACAAAGAGCTGAGAGGAAAGCGATGTTGACCGTGTTTTTCGACACCAAAGGCGTGGTCCTTGCGGAATTTTTACCCCCTGGTGAGACTGTCGACATGGATCAGTACTGTGCAACACTCAAAAGGGTCAAGGAGGCTATCCGGAAAAAGAGACCCAAGTTGTGGGGGGGGGCAGGATCAGGAGAGGAGAGTCCAGGCCTTTCATCATCCACCAAGACAACGCCTCAAGCCACACCGCAGCACCGACACTGGCTTTCTTCGGGGAGAAAGAACAACATCGATCTCCTGGCTCATCCACCTTACTCTCCTGATCTTGCCCCCTGTGATTACTTTTTATTTCCCAGATTGAAGCAAGAACTCAGGGGAGTCCAACACAGAAATCTACAGGAGATGAAGGATGCTGTGATGAAAGTGCTCAGAAAGATTCCTGCTGTTGAGTTCGAGAGAGCCCTAATGTCCATGCCCATCCGGTGGATGAAATGTGTCAAAGCGGCAGGGGAGTACTTTGAGGGTCGACATCTCGCTATTGATCCCTCAGAACATGGTTTGGAGATTGTGTTTGGTGAAGGAAGTGAGCAGGAGGAGTCCTCCAGTGAGGATGAAGGACCCGAAGAAGTACCGGAGAATTCCATCTCGGACTGACTGTGTTTCGCCATTTGCCGCATGTTGCGCTTTGTTCAGCATGTGTTTTGACGTTCTTATTATGTTTCAAATTTTACAATTCAATATTGTTGGCATTTATTGGCATGTTGGCAATGTCCATTAAATTTTGAAAGTTGATGGCAGCACGAAAAACGTTTTTTTTCTGGACCGAAACCGCATATTCTAGGACCGAGATTGTACGCAGCCCACACTCAAACCAGTGCAAAACAGAAAATATTTTTCGAGTTCAGTCACAACTCACAGATGGACAGAAAGTTCCCTGCGGGGAAAGTTTCGCAATTTACGGCTGGCGCTCCTTCTCAGCTGGGAGCGCACAGCGAACAGAGATACAAGAAACAAAGGTATTTCTCAATCATCCCACTCACGGCAGGGGCCAGACCCTTGTTCTTTCTGATTTTGAAATCTCTGACGTGAAACCCAAAGCAAACAGCATGTACAACTGCGCTGCTGAAGTTACAGGGAATGCATTCATAGACAAACGCACACACGCGCACGCACACACGCTCGCGCGCACACACACGCACACATGAGGTAAAAACGTGTGTGCGCGTGTTTAACTCGCACGAGAGAGAGAGAGAGAGAGAGAGAGAGAGAGAGAGACAGACAGACAGACAGACAGACAGACAGACAGACAGACAGACAGACAGACAGACAGACAGACTGAGACAGACCCGTGAGCATGAACATCAATGATCACTGGCCACGCACACACACACAGAGGCACACACGCACACACACGCACACACACACACACACACACACACACACACACGAGCAACAGTAAGTTTGTTTTGTGTTCGACGAAGCGGAAGCGCGAGTGACGAGATACGAACACTGAGGCGAGGGGAACACGAGCACTCAGGGTATCAGGGTACTGCAGTGTGAGAAGGGAAGCGCGGGCAACAGGCCCTATTCACACAGGAGGCGTGTGTGTGTGTGTGTGTGTGTGTGTGTGTATGTGTGTGTGCGTGTGTGTATGTGTGTGTATGTGTGTGCGTGCGTGTGTGTGTGCGTGTGTATGTGTGTGTATGTGTGTGCGTGCGTGTGTGTGCGTGTGTGTCGGGCAGCAAGCCGCATTTTCACAGGCGGCGTCACGCGCTCTGTGTGTGTGTATGTGTATGTGTGTGTGTGTGTGTGTGTGTGTGCGTGTGCTTGCGTGTGCATCAGGGGGTTGGTTGTTGTTGGGGGACGACGTCGCGTTCACGTTGGATGCGTCACGCACTGCGCACGTACCGTGAACCACCCTCTGCGTCACGGCAGAATCGCCTGTTCCTTGTGTTATACCCCGCTGTTTGAGATATCGCTATCCTTCCTGCTGGAGGAAGCAGTAGCCGTGAGTACTGCGTGAGTACTCAGTGAGTACTGCGGTGAGTAACGCTACGCAGCGCAGCCCGTGTCGGATCCACTCACTGTGAGATCTACACGGGGCAACCACGGCGGCGCAATACACACCCTGCTCTCTCAACCGATGGGATGAGTGAGTACTGCAGGCAGTGAGTACTGGGTGAGTACTCAGGTCGAGAAAATGCACACGCAGACCTGCTTTCATATGCACGGCCAAAGTACAGGAAGGTCAACAGGTTTCAGTATTGCTCACCATGTTCTTCGTGTGAAGGCAACGGAAACTTGAACGCACGCGCAACTCGTCCCTTCTCTAGCCTCACTCAGGGGAGGGGGGAGGAGGCCCACAGCATGCACCAAAGTGGGACCTCACCTGATGGTAATGCTGGATCCCCTTGCTCTCCTCGTGCATGCACACGCACGCACGCACACATGGGGTGACTGCACTGAGCCTGCTGTTCGGAAAAGTCGCGGGTCAAGGGTCATGGCCCCCGCCACACACTCTCCCCCTCTGCGCCGGACCAGCCCCTGTAGCCAGACGCCCCTCACCACTGTCGGTCCCCTCTGTCGTGTGGAAGAGTTGGCCTCTTCCCACGCGAGCGTTCCAGCTTTTGACAAGGAGCTGAGTACCTAGTGGAGCTGCTTTGGTGGAGTTGTGCAAAGCCGAAGCTACACCCCAGGTCAGTACCTCACACTGGTTATAAAAGCCATAGACACAATTTCCCTGTAGAGTAGTTTACTGTTTGCTGGAGTGAAATAAACTGAGAACTGTTTGCCTGAGTTACTCACTCTGCTGTAGCCAGGCTGAAGCCCGAGTGACATGACCGCAGTGCTGTAAGTGACAGTGAGTGTACGGCAAGCCCAACTGGGGCTACCCGCACACAACACCTCTCCAACTGCCATCCATGGACTCGTCCCATGTCGCATGCAGGGGGGGGCGTGCCCTCACCACCGTCCCTTCCCTCCGCTGGGTCCGTTCTTTGTCACCGTCCATATCTATCAGATAGCACAGGACTCACGGGTCCGGGTGTTGGGTCCGTACCTTCACCCAGTCCCTTTCCCCCTGCTGGATCTGTCCAATATAACTGTCCCTTATCTGTGTCACATCTCTAGTTCGTGACCTGGGCCGATACCGCAGGATGCACGCGCGTCTCATGACGACAAACTTTTCGGCGCGTCTGATGACAGCAAACAGCTCGGCTCTCTGCAGTGTTTGTCCAGCCTCGTTTGCAGCCTGTCGGGACACGCATCGCGTCGCGTTGCCTCAAGGCTGCGTTCACACTGCGGGCGTCATGCGCTGCGCCTGCGCGTCAGCACGAGCGTCAGGTTGGCGTCATGTGTCTGAGTCAGGCCGGGTTCAGCTTTTCTGTCTGGGGTTTTCTCACCCAACAGCTCACAGCGCCCCGCGCCACCCACCCAGAAAACCGCACTCGCGTCTCTCAGGACGGAGAAACCCGGGTATCAGCACCTTGCCGTGGTAGAAGGACTAATTCACACTGGACGAGTCAAGCATTGAGTTCCCTATGCGAGGCAACGGGTGTGGAGTGAGTGCGTTTCTATTTCCTGGCGTTTGACGCAGGGTTCAATGCCTAGCATATTGCAGCGCACCTGGTGTGAACCCGACTTCAGCTGTGGTAGCTTCACACACTCAGTGTGAACCCACCCAGCGCGTGACGCACCCGGTGTGAACCCGACTGAGGTCGAGGTTGGCTATTCACACCTTAGTGTGATGGGAATCACCTGCACCGTGGGTGTATCCAGTGCACAGACCACGTAACACACTTTCTCAACGGTGTCTGCGTGCGTTCTCCTTTGTGCAACCCTGACGTGACGTCTGCGACGTGACAAAGGTGACGTGACGTCTGTGTCGTGACGTGACGTCTGTGACGTGACATCTGTGATGTGATGTGATGTGTAACATGATGTATGTGTGACCTAACATGACGTATGTGTGACGTGACATGACGTGTGTGACGTGACGTGATTTGTATGACGTGACATGTGTGACGTGACGTGATGTATGTGACGTGACGTGCATGACGTGACGTACGTGTGATGACGGTGCAGTGAGCACGTTGCCACGGATACACGGGAACACGTGTATGGCGCGTTTCCGCGAACCAAACACGAGAATTAGGTCACTGTGGTGGAGGGTGGAAAGTAGGTCAACTGCGTAGGGTGGAAAGTACCCCATTCACCCGTTCAAAAGAACACACCCAAATCAACAGTCAACAGAAAAGGTGTACCGTCTCCTGCGTCTGATTCTGAGTTGGCGCTTTTTCAATGGGACCCACCACAAAATGAAGGTCAATGCTGAGCTGCGTCTTGACGTGAGCGTGTCTTGTACTCGGGTGAATACGGCAGGTCAACAGCACAGGGTTCAAAGCTGCAGGGACCTTGTGGTTCTGGTCCCTAGATCCGCTGCGGTACACCTGTACACCTGGAGGAAATGTGTGTGCGATGCGCAGTGTGCGAGATTCAGGAGCTGCAGCAGACATGGGTCAAATGGTTCCGTCTGTTACCGAGTTCCTAGGTCTGCTGCAGAGGGAGATTTCTTGATTTCTGGTAGCGCTACACACTTCTACATGTGAGTTGAGAAGCCAGGCTCTTCTGTTGACAGAGAAACCCTCTCAGAATAAACGTAACGCGATGATTCCTGTATCAAGTACTCAGACAGCGCGTCTGCGTGAGTTACGAGTGGGTTCGGGTCCCTTCGGCAACTTCCGGCACAACTTACGGCGCAACGTGCTCGGGTCATGACTCACGTGCTTCCAGCTGTGAGTACCTGTTCGTGTACTTGTCAGTGTACTCCAAGAGCTCTGCATTCTGGGGTAATCTACACTACAGACCACCTGGCTCCAATGCTTCCACTGCCAGGCCTCTTATGACTGATGCGAGCGTGTCGGCTTTCAAGCCCAAGCGCGAGGGGAACAGCTGTGTGTGTGTGTGTGTGTGTGTGTGGTGCGTGTGTGTATGTGTGTGAGATAGAGATAGATAGATAGAGATAGAGAGAGAGAGAG
>JAAUXT010134924.1_pt1 | contig 18547 bp, 17 predicted proteins | sample 7278171 | NCBI WGS metagenome assembly JAAUXT01 (sample SAMN14350112, study PRJNA611818) | marine sediment metagenome | isolation source: surface marine sediment (1.8m) | place: French Polynesia: Moorea | collected 2018-08 | reverse complement strand
CCTCCCCGTTCCACCCCCCTCTCACTCCTCACCCGGCCACCCTCACCACCCACCCCCCCCGCCCCCCCCCCGCCGGCCGGGGGGGGCCCCCCCCCCAAACTCAACGTTAAAACAGTTTAAGACAAAAATAGTGCACGTAGATACACCTGTTCGTCGGGCCCAGGCCCCGTGACGCCTGGACACGCCAGAGGGAGAGCTGAGAAATGCGTGGCAAGATGCCACTCCCGATCTGATTCGACAGATCAGTGCGACAAAAACAGAGCTTGATACGGCACTGACCCACGCAGCGGTTCTACTTTCAGACGACGGACGCGTCCAAGTCCTCACTGCAGGCGCTGAACGGTCAGGTCTCAGGTGCGCACGCGCATGCGCACACGACCAGCGCGCACGCGACCGGGCTGCGCGCCAGCTCCAACAACCCGAACGTCTTCTTCCTGGACACCACCCTGACCAGGGGCACCTCCCTAGCAACGGGCTCCTCTCTCCATAGCAACCACCCGAGCCATACCCAAAGCACCTCCTCACGTTACAAAAAGAGACTCAGGAGAAGAAGTAAGAATCAGGACAGGCGCAGGGAAGCCCGCAGCAGAGGGAGGAGGCAGTTTCCGCAACGTCGTGACGTTTCCAAGGAGACGGTGTCTGTCAACAGCAGCGGCGTCGTTTCCCTGGATACCCCAGGCCCCGCGATCAAGAGGCACATTGTCGTGCTTCCTCAGACAGACGGAAACTCACACCACAGAAACAAACCAGGTGCGTAAAGCGGGGCGGATTCAGGGGGCTCTGGGACCAACAATTTCACCCACACCCTGTCGGATTGCATGCGCAAGCTTTTGGAAATGTAAACATTTCAAAGTCAAAATTGAGCCTCCTCGACCTGTTGCTAGATCCGCCCCTGGACAGTGAAACGAGGTGAACTTGATTTCAAATCCTCTGCATGGCACATGCATTCTGTGAACAAAAACGACTGGGTCTGTGAGATCTGTCAGACAAAACAGTTCAAATCAATTGTTTGGGGTGTCACCTTTTCTCATGCAGATGGAGTGTTGCTGGGTCGTCCGTTTTCCCTGCAAAACAGCATCGACAGCGAAGAGCGCAAAGCCCTGGAGGTGTTCGAGCAGATCTACAAGCAGCACGACGAGCGCGCTCACCATGGAACAGGTCACCACCAGGGGGCAGGTCACTCCTCCCACCACCGGAAGCAGAGGGCGTACCACCGGAAACACCAGTACGAGAACACCGTGTTCAGCGTCCTGGGTCCCGGGTTCCAGGAGGGGACGACGTCGTTTCTGCGGAGCGACGCCGGGGACCAGAGCGAGGCTCCGAACACCAGGGGGCGCGAGCGCGAGCCTCTCCGCTTCGCCGACGGAACCTTCTACTTTTCGGGTCAAAACGAGAAGTTCGACAAAGGAACACAGTCTCCTCCGACCCTGGCCTCTGATGACGCGGAAAGCGACGATGGCGATGGATACGAAGACGGCCCTTCAACACCAGGTGGCACTGGTGGCATTGCTTCTGCCAATAGGAGCGAAGACGCTTTCTCCCCTTCTCGTTCGCTCGACGCGGCGTCCTGTGGCCACACCCTGGACACGTCATTGAGTGGCGAGGAGAGCGAGGTGGAGTCATACGAAGGCGTCGACGATGGTATTTCTCCACCAGGGGGGATCACTGACAACGCCGCGGAACATGGCGCCGGCCACGTGATTGATGAAAACCAAAGCGTGAAGAATCGGATCACGGTGATCACGGGGAACAGCGAGAGGGGCAGCGTCACCAGCTACACGATCCACAACAACGTGGTCAGCGCCGCCGACAGTCAGCTGTTCCACAGCACGGTGATCATCGCCTCCGAAAGCGCCGAGGCGCCGCCGCCCTTGCCACCGTTCTCGACTCAACCCCCTCTAGGCACCAGCGATCCAGGTCTTGAACAGACCTCAGGTCATCTGCAGAGGAACTGGTCAAGCGCGTCCATCAGCAGCAGTTTGGTTCCACCCGGTTCCGAGAAGAACGACACTGACCAGTGGAACACGCTGTACAGCAACAACGCCTCTCACGCGAGCAACATTGATGACGTCACTGAGGCCAGCAGCGAGCACGGCGCATTTTCGGACGCAGAGGAAGCGAAAATGCCCGGAGACTCTTTCCAAAACGAGGCTAGAGCAGCCAATAGAAGCTCAGCGCCTGAATACGCGCGCGTGTACAAAGTGAACATGAATATTCACCGTCTTCCTGGTGAGGAAGACTTCAGCAAAGCGCCTTCCTGGCTCCACAATGAGTTTGTCAATGCTGCCTATGTTTCTGATTAGCAGTTTTGACAGAGGCGGGTCGAAGACGGGGTCCCAGGAACAGGACCCCGTGGGCCTAGAAAACACAGGCGGGTGTCCCCCAAGTTTCCACGTGCAAACGCACAAACTGGAAAACAAGAAGGAGTGGGATTCTCCTTGACCAGATCCTGGATCCACCTCCTTCAAGACACAGTACAGCTGCAGCAAAGCTGAGTCCGGATACACGATGATGCCAGAGGCGATCTGCTGTGTGTGAGACAAGTGTCGATCGTCAGGACGGATTTTTTTGCTTGAAGTAGCGCAAACTGACTCTTCTGCCAAAACAGCTGGAAAGATGAAACAGAGAAACTTGTGCCTCGTTTGGGGACAAAGCACAGAAAATATAAGAACCTCTGGTGGATCCAGGAGGCCGGGCCAGATCAATCGAAGCACAAAATGTTTCGTTCATTCCTCCCACGAGGAGCACACACTCACTCACACACACGCACACACGCGTGCACACACACACACACACACACACACACACACACACACACACATGCATGTATCTGCAACATAACCTTGTGGACCATTTAGATTCCCTCACAGACAAAATCATTGCGTGGAATAAACTTCGTTTTGAAAAGAAGTTGTACTTGACAAGTGTTTTCTTTGGTGTATCATTTCCTCTGTATCTCCCTTGTGTTGAGACCACTGGTTCGAGAGAACATACCACCGGTCGGTGTGGTCGGCCAGTTCGAAGGGGCCAAGCCCCATTTCGCGTAAACCGGTGGAATGACGAGAGAAGGGTTTTCTAGACTTGAGTGTACGAGTTTTGGGTGGAACCTGAAATGACCAAGCACAGGTGTTTGGCCATTTCTGGTGCCAACTGAAAATTGGCAATTGTCAGTGTCCACTTGGAACCTTGATCAGTTTCTTTATACTTGGCGATTCCAGGTGACCTGAAACAGATACCAGTTTTTAGGTTTGCAGTGTGGCCGTGGAACGGTTGATTCATCCTCACCATTGACACAAAAGGCGGGAAGACGCTTCACCGGTGCTGCCACCTGCCAAACCAGCACATTTCTCGTGACACCGTAAGAAAAGTTTCTCACCAGAAATTTCTCAGTTTTTTGAAGTTTTCACTTTCGACACTTGCAAGTGAAAGGTTGGAATTTACCGAGTGAGTGAGGTGCAGTTGTCACGACAGAAGGACTATGGCGGATGTGGAGCAGCTTATAACCCCGGACACGTCGGGCTACGCCCTGCTGGACACTGTGCTGCACTATGCTTTGTTCCTGGGAGCGATCTTCCAGCTCGTGTGCATTTTCGCCGTCATATTCGTGCCACCCAAGCAGGACGAAAAGGTGAGTCAGACCTGATCTGTTGGTGAAGATTGAGCCGTTGCTCTCGCAGAAATCAGAACCGTATTATCCCGTGTGTTTTGCGCATTTTGGTGCCCAAGATTGACTCAAAAAGAAGAGGCAAAAATGAGTGGACCGAACCTGGGTGCGTGTTATGCTTGGATGGTTCCAAATGTTTCAGTGAAACAGTTGCCATCTCCCGCAACACAAACAGCGAGCAGGAAATACGAGTATTGTGGCTTCAGTCAGTTGTGCACAAAAGTTGGCCGGAGGAAGGGAGGGGGGAGTCGTTCTTCAGTTGAGTCAGCTCTTGCTATGCCCCCGCAGTTTATCACTCTCCTGTCACACCCCTTATCTCTGTGTTGCTGACGTTTGCCATATATCTTTGTGAAATATTTTCTGCACAGGACACGTCCAAGAAAAAGCGAACGAGCCTGTGTAAACCTCCCTCTGATCTCATGACCAACAAAACATTTGTGTGATCACCATCCGCAGCCCCCTGAAACCATGCAGTGCTCATCACTCCTGTTGACTCACTTGGACATTGCGCTCACGAAGACGTGCCTGTGTTTCATGCATTTTTGTTTCATTTTCATCAGGAGGAGGAGGAAGAGGAGGTGGAACAGCCAACGCCGGTCACTTTCACTCCGACTCCCTCCAAAAGTCTGGACAGCGCCGCGCGAAACCGCAAACCCGAGAAAAAGAAACGTCGGTGACGAACTTACTGCGAAAAGTGACACAGCGAACAGACATGAACCAGCTGAGATTCTACCTCCACGAGTTTCGTCGGTCTGGATGTGAACTGACCAGGGGCAGTTCCAGTGCGGGGGAGCACAGGGGCCTGATACGCCCCTCTGACTACACTGTTTTGTATTTGTACACCCTGTATTTTTTCGCGCAAACAGTTTAAAAGTTGAAGGCTGTCCCCAAGGATCCGCGCCTTCTTCCGTCGTGTCGGAAGGAAATTGTGGACGGGGAATGGAAGACAGACTTTTGCACAGCTGAATGCATGTGCTTGTGACAATACTCAGAACACTCACAATCTTATGGAGCCAGAATTGACCGCTACCAGGCCATGCGTACCTTTGGTACTTTACATTCCACTTTCACTGTTTTGTGGGATTCAGTGTCGCATTTATGATTTGATTCTCAAGTTCGTGGGGGTTGTCAGAAGCCACACATTCAACATTATTCTTTTCCAACACGCCATATCTTCGACATGAAAACAAAGCTGCAGCGTCTTGGAAAATCCATTCGGCAATGATTCATCCCCCCCCCCGGCAAAAGAAATTTCAGTTGCATCCACACTGGCCCAAGCCTTTTGTTTTGATGGTCCCGGGATCTTCTGACAACCCCCTCGTATTTGGGTTCACTGTGCCGGGCGAAACGTGTCTCGTGACAGGAAAATGAGTTCCCTTCTTGGGGCGCTCACTTGTTGATGCTTGTTGAAATTTTTCTCCCAGTTGACTGTTGAGAACGAGCGTCCTGGCTGGGTGACACCCAACAATGTCCGCAAAGTGGCGGAGGCGGGCGTCCGTGCTTGCTTCACCATTGATACACATTCGCTCTGACACATCATGGATCCATGGGGGCAAGGGGCGTCCTTGGGCGTGGTCAAACGGGCAGTATCCTGTCCCCCCCCCCCGCATGGAGCTTTGGCGGCTGGCGTTAGCTCGACGGACGCGGGCTATTCTACGCGCAGGCATTCTTGTTGTGTTTTTGTGCGTTTTTTGCAGAGATTTGATTTTCAATTTTAAATTTTCATTCTTCAACACGATGCGTTCAGCTATACAGCATCATTTTGACGAAAACCTTCACATTTTACACCTTGAGCTTCACCATTGAAGCGAAGATTGACTGTGGAGTTCTGACGGATGCAGATGGGGTGGTCGTCAAGTGTTTTATCCTGCCCCCCCCCCTCAAATTTTTGTGCCACAGGCACAATGCATTTCAAACTTTCTCGCAATGTGGGAAAACGGGCGAATATTGGCGTGAGTCTGGTACTTGGGTGTGCGTTGTTCGTGCTTGATCAACGCACATCTGTTTGGCCACTGTTGGATCAGACCGTCCTTGGTAAAATACAACGACACTGTAAATTCTTGGTTCGTCAATGACAGTTGGTGTGTTCTTGAACGTTTGTGTCAGTGAAAAAGACGGCATTTGAAAATTGCCAATTATTTTTGGCGCACATTGCTGCAGGTCTTTAGCAGCCACTCTGAATGTCACCATGTCTGTGCCCTTCCCCCCAGCGAGAAATTACGAGTGAGGTGGGTTCCATCTCCAGCGGGTTCAGATGGGGGTGGCCTCCCTTGAGCCCCAAAACAAATTTGAGACCGAGGTTGGGTCTCCGCATTCCGTTGTTTGATGTCGCGAGAGATTTTAGTTTCACTGTTACTCCTCTCCTGCAATACGACAACGACGACTCGATTGCGTTTCTGATGGAAACCACGCGTCTTCACCGCGCAGTGGTTCTTGTTTGATCACACTTTGTTTTCGGCACCAAGAATGTTTACAAGTTCAGCGGGAGACTTGTTGGTGACAGTTTTGAAACACGACGAGGAAAATTTTCGCTGTGACGCCCTTTCCTTGTAAAATAAATATTGCGGCTGCGCAGCGAAAACTTCTGCGTCAACCATTCGTGAGAACAAGTGCGATCAAAATTTGTTTTCGCGATGTGCGATGGAGCTCCCAAGATGTTCGGGCTTTGGAACGGGGAACTATTTGCGTGTACCCGCAGTTTTTGGGCGGTGCCAAAAGTTTCCTCATGTTGTCTGTTTCAACGATTGAATGTCGAAAAATAGTCTAGTTTGGAAAATAAAAACAACGGGTGTGGACACTTGAGGGCACACTCGGACGGAAAAAAGCAACCGGCTTGTGCAAGAGTCGAGCTGAATTATATTCCGGTGAAGTCTTCGCTTGTGGACTCTGAAGTCCGCATGGGCGTCAAAACGCAAGGGCAGATCATTGGGATCTGATCAAAATAGTTCAGATTGTTGTCGTTTTCCTCTTCCTCTGGTCGCTGGAAAAGTTAACCTCCAATTTTGCGCGACAGGTGCTTTTTGTTCTCATTGTGTCACGCCAAAGTGGAAGTTGGGGCTCCTGAAGGGTGCTGGCCCTTCTCAACCAGTCCTGGATCCACCCCTCCACAGATGAGCAGAGAAGCTCGGACTCGCAAGAAGCCTGTTGTGGTCATCAGTGCCGCCTGAGTGCTCGCTTGATGTGATTTCCGGAAGTCGGTGCGTGCTATTTGTGCATTTTCACCCGTGAACTTGCCGTGACCTGGACTTAGGTGCATTGGCTTTCAATTTGGTGCGGCTTCAGAATTCTGTCCAGTTTGCCTGATTACGCGAAAGTAGAGAGGGTGGTTGTTCCTTTCGAAAAATGCAAAAGTACTCGTGAGAGAAAGGTATTTCTATGCTGAAAACAAAGATTTTTGTGCGGAGATGGGAAGGCCCCCGCCCCCTGGAGTCGCTTCTCTGAGCAGGTTGAATCTCTCCTGTGCATCTTCTGCGCAAAGCACGTTCGATTTGGACGAAAGGGCTCGGTACATTGCCTTTGTGCAAACAATGGCTCTTCCACCCAGGCTGTGTCATTGAAGGAGTTTTTCCACGGCTCAGCAGAACACCACAATCACCCGAGCATAATGCGCATCGTTTTGCGCCACTGACTGCGCAGAATTTTTTCTTGTTTGAAGGCAGCAATTTTCAGTCACAATAATGTGGTGCGCGAAAGAAAATGGATGCACATGTGCACACATGCACTTGGGTGATTGAATTGTTTTCTGATGGCGGCGCTGGCCGTTGAGTGAAAATTGAGTGGTGCTGCTCCCATTTGCGTAAAAGGTTCACATATTTTGACAGGAACAGAGGCACTGATGCCCTCCCTGCAGGCAGAGCAATTGACTTCCTTCTGAGTGAGCGCGCTGTGTTGGAGGCAGCATGCAGGGCTCACACCACGGGGAAGAACTGCCACTCTGCTGTTGTCGTGTCTGTCCTGTGTCCTCCCGTGGATAAAATTCAACTTTCCGTCGCGGAACACAGTTTTGCGTGTTGTTTCCTTTGTTGAATTCATCTCAACAAGAATGCTTTACATTGAACGCACGCGCGTCTCTCAGAAATGAATCTCTGCGTGCAAAAAGCGCACGTTGTGATCAAAAGTAATGATGACCGCTCCAATATTTCACAAATGGGGGAAAATACAAACTGCAAAATTGCTTTACATCACTCTGGGGAGGGGAAAATGACCAGTTTACTCGCCTGATATTGCAAAAACACAGCAGGCTCGCCTTTAGACGCGCCTGCACTGAAACCCCAGTGTTAAATCAAGTGAGCGCTGATCTTTGGAACTTAGTTTCTTTCAAACAAACATTTTTGCGTGATTCTTTGGGGCTCATTTTTCCCGACGGACCGCGCAGTCTGGTGGAGTTTTCTGACAGTGCAGTTTTGCCTCCAGGTCTGCAAGCGTCGCGGCTTCTGCTTCTGCTGCAGCTGCTGCCATCGGCGGTCAATAGACAACGCAGCCTGCGCTCTCAGCACTGTGCGGCTCCCAGGGTCAGCGTGCAGACGCTGTTTTTGTGCGCCTGGGGTGGATTGGCAGGAGGACGGGCGGTTGCAGGGGTCCCTTCTGCGTGAGCAGCGGCTGCAGCGCTCACCGCGGCTATTCGCGTATCCTCGGCCGCGGCTACGCTGTGCGACGCGCCGCTCTGCCATGACGTCATAACGCGACGTCATAACGCGACGTCATGACGCGACGCTGCTCCGCGTCGTGCGCCAATTTCACACGCGTTTTCATCGGCGTTTTCCCAGACGTTTTGTCACGAATTTTCTCACGACGGACACGCTTTCTGTCGCGAGAAGATAGCTTGGGGACTTTGCATGCTGGTGTGCTGGAACAAATAATTTTCCGAAAACAGCAGAATGAAATGAACTTTCTTTCGCGTTTGTTTTTCAAACCAACCTTTTCCAAAAGCAAGAGACGTTTTTCAATCACATAGACACAAGCATCAATTCGTCTTGAGAAGAGAAAAACGGGAGAATGAGTTTTGGAACTGAACAAAGTTTGCCGTGGGAAAACGCACGCACAACGGGGGCGCCAAAAGAGCGTCTAAACTTGGCGCGCGCTACACGGTGCAGTTTTCACAGCGTAGCGAGCTGCCGTGCGCTCTGCATACATCTCTAGCGCTTCTCTTTGTTTCGTGCATCGCATTTGGATTTTAAGGCAACACATTTCGGTCTAAATTTGGACGTAGCGGTTCTGCAAACGGATTTAGCTTCGAGTTTTCTGCAAGAGTCCAGAGGAGACTGCGGAAATACAACCCCTGCACAGGGTAAGTACTGATTACCTGTTGACGTGACGCCTGGATGTAGTTTTGCGCAACTCTGCGTGCGGCATCGTATCTCGGATCCAGACTGATAATCTGCGAGATTCGTTCGCTTGTGAAACAACAACTGCACTGGTCAAAAAGTCGGTGCACGCCTCCAACCTCAAAGCGTTGCGTGTAATGTGCTGAAATTCAGGTTTTGAGGAAAATTTCGTCGTTGTTCAAGGAGAACTTGGAGTAAAATTTGCAAGAGAAAGGTTCACAGATGGTAAGTGTTGTTCCTGTGCAGCGACGTACCTGGGAGGCGCGTCTGCCGCGCAGCTGGTTTTGTCGGTCAATGTTCAATTCATTTACGCCCTGTTTGCGCACACGAACGTGTGTGCAGCTGGAAAGGTGGAACTTGTTCATTTCTCCAAACAGGAATGGTGGTCTGGCGGAAAATGGAAAAGTTTGTCGCTGCTTGAGTTTTTGCATTCAGTGCACATGCTGTCCGTGTCGGTCAATATCCACACGCGCATTGGAAGCAAAGGACATGAAGGGGGAAGAGGACCCGGGGGCGCCCTGTAGGTCAGGGCCCCTCTCAGTCCCAGAAAAAAATTGATGTCACCACAAAAACTTGCGCCGCAAGTGAAAGATGTTCTCATGTTTGCATGCCAACGAAAACAAAGATGAAGTGAGCCAGGACAGACTTTGACCAGATGGCAGATCTGCCCCTGGGCGCAAAGGCGCGGCTTTTGCATTTGGCACAAGAGACTTGGCAATCCGGGATTTGGTGTAAGCGGAGGGGGGCGGTCTGCTTGGAGGGGGCACTCCCGAATCTGTCAAATTTCAAAATGCACCTGACGACACGAAAGTACAGGAGGGAGGGTTTGAACCCTCTCCAACTTCCATGGATTGGCCCCAGCCCCGGGAAGAGAAGTTCGGATATTTCTGGTTCAATATTTATTTTGCAATGCTGAGGTTTGTCTGGAAGCCGCCATTGATGTGTATCGGAAATTGATAAAAACCAGAATGCAGACATTTGGTGATGAATAAAACATGGCGAGCTCACGTCGATAGATCTATCTACAGATGGGCGTGTCAACCTGGGCGTGTGATTTTCGTGAGAAATGCAGGGAAGCTTGTACAACCGTGTGCCTTTAGAGTTTCTTGCTGTAGCACAAGAAGAAATGACGTTTTCAAGGGGTCCAACCCTGACGCCCCACACCCCGACAAAATTTCTTTTGCTCCCAAAAACTTACATCTGAAGCAGAAATGTTTTATCCTTGTTGGTGGCCCCGACTGAAAACAAATAACTGTATAATTTTGAGCCTCCACGAGTTGATCTCCAGTTGGGAGCGAGGTTGGGCCTCTTGCTTTGATCCTGCGTCACCCCCCCCCCCGCATCGGGTTCGTTTCCATTCGGTCACTGGTACACACTGCGTTTCCTTTCACTCGATGCAGTTGTCGCGTCCTCTTGAGCCTCCGACGTGAAGCATCCACCGCCGCTCCGGATCGAGCGGCAAGATTGCGGGCACCACCCCCGAGCAGCCCCCGAGCGGAATCTTCGAGCCTCTCGAACAGGTGTCGCCACCAGCCTCGTGGAGATTCTCGGGTCTGTCGTTCGGAGACGTCGACGTCAACGTCCCTACGTCGTGGAACTTTGAAGAAGACGCTGTTGAAAAGGTATGTGGTGAATTCTGCTTTGTTGATTCTCAAATGGTAGATTTGAAAATTCTTCAGCCATATAGAATACGCAATACTTGCAACAAGGTCAGAGGAACCCCCAGCGGAGCCTAATGTTTGTCTTGACCAACATCCCACTCTCTGAGGTTCTAAATGTGGGGAAAGGGTGCATCTGTTCTTTCGTGGCAAACATGTGAAAGGAAAATTTTGCATTGTTGGTGTGGGGCGTGGGTGAGTGGAATTAAATTTTCAGGGTTTGAGAGAGGGCTTGGAAAGGGGCTTTGGTCCTCGGGGCCCCTTGGACCCGCTGGAGGGAACAGTACGCCCACACATTCAGCGCGAAGGTTCTCGCTTTGTGTGGTTGGAACCTGTTGCGTGTTGCTGCAATTCCACATCTGGTGGAGTGTAGAGTTGGCCTCTGGCTTGGGTGGGCAAGTATTGATCACCGAGCTCCTTCAGTGAACGTCTTTCTCCGAACTTGACTCTTTGACCACGTTGTTTTCAGTCTCTCTGAGTGAGGATAGTTTCGTTCTCAATAGGTGAGCCGTTCGTGTTGTGAACACCCTCATGCTTTGAAATTTTATCCTTTTAGCGCTAAGTTCCCTGCTTTTTTCGCACGCCTTCTTGCTGAAGCGTCGGCGTGCGCGTTGCTGTCAGTTTTACAGGTGTCCTGAGTTGTTCCCCCAACCCCCGAGATAGCCAGGGCCCCGGAGTTGGAAAGCACATTCAGGCCAGAGAAAAATTCAATTGCAATGACAAGGAACACCGCGTGTGTCAGTTAGATTTATAGTTCGCATTGGGGCCTGAGGAGGACGGGGCGTTTAGTTTGGTTCCATTGCTGTGCAAAAAAACTTCAGACGATTTGTGTCAATCGTCGTTATTTTGAGTTGATCTGCCGACATGACAGCATCGCTTTGTTGCTTGGCTCAGCATCACTTGCGTTGTCAGGATTTTCTGTCAGGGGACACAAACCCATTGTGACACATTCGAGGCACAAAACGTACTTTCGGTGCAACATCGGTGTGGTCAGTCTTTCTTTTTTTATTTGGGGGGGGGGGGGCGTCAAGTGGTCAAGAGTCCAGGGATCAGGGGTCTTCAAGGCCCCCAGGGAACCGCCACAGAGAAGATGAAAGACATTGGCGAGTTTTGGCACGGCCTTAATTTGCAAACGCGTGCGGTGCCCCAATTGCCAGATCGGTGGTCCAGAAAGTTGCACAGACAGCCAATGACAAGTGACCAAATGGTATATGCCGGTATCTCACTGAACGTGCAATTGGGGCACGTCGGAAAGGACCGGACGTATTTGCTAAACCTCGCTATTCTGTTGTCGTAAGGCTCTCTGTTTTGTGACGATTTGTTTGCAGCTTTTCGACTTGGTCCTTTTTCCATTCAACACCTCGCTATGTTGTTCTCTCAGTTTTGTGATACGGTGGGCATTTTCTGCAATAGCGACAGTAATTTTTGTACCGACTCTGACCGGAAAAGTTGGCTTCATCTAGAATTGCAATCTGCCTTTTGCTTGTCCAAAATGTACAAAAAGTGGAGTGTGGTTTGAGCGCGAACAGGTGTGTCGGTGCCTTTTCGAGACATGCTTGTAACATGAGTGATGGGGAATCCGTCGTTCACAAAACCTGCGCATGCACGTACTGCACGAACTGGACGACTTTCCCCCACCATGACGGTCCTGTTTCTCTGCAGGAAGGAAGCCAGCGGTACATGGCAGCAGAGATGAGCGCAGACGACGCCACGAAACCGACCGAGGCCCCCGCCGTCATGACGGTGCAGGGCGAGGAAGGCAAAATCGAATTCGGTAACGGTTTGCTTTTCTTGATGTTCAGTAGCTGAGAACGTGCAGGGGGCCAACAGGCGGGGGCGTAGGCGTGGGGCATGGGGCATGGAGTGTGGGGTGTGGGGCGTGGGGCGTGGGGCGTGGAGCCTGGGTCCTGGGTCCTGGGTCCTGGGTCCTGGGTCCTGGGTCCTGGGTGCTGGGGCCTGGGGCCTGGGGCCTGGGGCCTGTTTCATGGGGCCTGGGGCCTGGGGTCTAGAAAATATTCTGTCAGCCAAACTTGGGAGCTTATGCTGTGTGTCAATTCGTTTTTTCTGAACTGTGGAAAATGTATGTTGTTCGGTGAAAATATCAAATTGTACCAACTTGATAAAGGAAGCATCCGGCATCAATCGAATGCATCGGTGACGCATCGCTCATTTCACTTTTTGCAGCACTCTTCTGAAATGGAATCTGCTCGATAAATTGCTTGATGAAAGCATGCAACGTTGTTCGAATCGTGCAGTCCAATACGGCTACAATTAAAAGAAATGTTGTTGAATGGAACGTGGATCTCATGTGGCGGAAATGTGGTCAGCCAAATGGACTTTTGGCTGACCGGGTTGAACCAGGGTTGGTTGGGGCACGTTGCACACAGGCTGCGTCTCACGCTGGGTTCTTGTTGATTGCAGTGAAGATCGAGGTGCCGCAGACTCGCGAGGTGAATATGGAGGACCGCGACCCGAACCACATGCTCGACTATGTGCAGGTACGTGCTGTGCGTGTGTGTGCGTGTGTGCGTGTGTGTGCTCGTGCGTCGTGTGTGCGTGTGTACGTGCGTGTGTGTGCGTATCGCCGCAGGTTGTGAGCGAATGTGTGAGCCCGCGAAGAGACCCAGGAACGGGTTTCGGGATGCATAACCCAGGAAATCGTGTGTTGTGGACTGACTAGACACAGAAGTTTGTTCAGATCGCAGGGAATGTGGTTGGGAGAAAACTGAGCTTTCGCCACTCCAGCCCGGAAATCCAAAAGGAAAAGGCCACTGGTGAACATAGACTCCCGCTGCAAACACCAGATTGTTTCAAACTGAAATATCACAAGAATCATCCAAACCTGCTTGCAAATGCCTTTGGTGGAAACCAGTGCCTTTGAGTTTTGCAAAAAGCAAACACGAGTCAGTGCGCTGATAGATCTGGTTTCGGCGCAGCTGCGCTCTGTGATTATCGGCGCAGGGAACAGCCGCGAGTGATCACAGGGCTCGGAGTGCGCGCCGCTCACATCAGAGGCTGCGGAGGGCGCAGCCTCCCGGCCCAGAGGCAGGGGCCCGGGGCAGGGCTGCAGAGCCGAGGGGCCGGGCCGGGGCAGGGCTGCAGAGCCGAGGGGCCGGGCCATGGTCTGGGCCGTGGCTGCAATTTGCCTCTCCTGTCTATCTCTCTGCCCCGCGTGACAAATCTGTATCGAGCGCCGAAGGAGGCGGTGAGCCTCGCCGGGCGTCGGGTCCAAACGCGGGCGGGGGGGCGAGGCAGAGATCTCGGGAAGGCTGAAGGGGAGTGGAAGTTCGGGTCCCTTGACCCGTGAGGGGGGGGGGCTCTCAACCTCAGGAAAAAATACCCCCCAATTGAACACCAAAGGCGCATTTGCCCTCATAGACAGGGTCATACTTTTGATGTTGATTCTGGGCTCCCCCACCGAATTTAAACCCCCAACGTTGAAACTCTTGAGAGTCATAGACCCTCAAAAACCAGTTGAGAGAACGATCGCCCCCATCATCTCTCGCATGGTCCGACCCTGGATCCGCTGGAGCACTGAGACACATGCAGCACATTGATTACATGTTCCTGTCGTTAGAGCAGCACTCGACTCCGATGGATTTTCCGTTCCTCTGCACGCCCAAGGAGCGCAAGAACCCTCGAGCTGTTCACGCTCGCGTTTTCCTCAGGGATTTCCAACACACTCTTGGCAGTGGTTGAGCCCTCCACTGTCTTCGCAGTCAGGCAATCGTGACAAAGTCGCCATGTCGGCATCGAGCCCGTTGAGTCTGATTACAGGAAGTGGTGTTAGGAGCCCAACTTTAACCGCAAGACTCTGACAAGAAAAATGTTTTCACGCCTGCAGTGCAAAGTTGGGGTGAGGGTGGGGGTAAAACAATTTTCGGGGAGTTAGGGGATCTCAGCTCCGGGTTGCGACCCCCTGGATCTGCCAGAGAGTGTGCAAACGCTGTGCAACTGATGAAAACAGTCAGCGGAACATGCATAGGGGGGCAGCTGGTGAGGTGGTCCAGCAAAACACACAGAGATTTACTTGCAGAGCTCAGCATGTAGACAGGACATTCATACAGCGAACCGTGCACATGGTGCCCAGTTCCCGAGCGCCCTGGTGACGTATTGCCACTTCGGCTCTGCGCATGTGTGGAAGTGAAGCCCTGTAAATTGGCGCAGTCCTGCTGGTCCGCGATGCATAATGGATCCGCCGTGGAAACAGAACCGGAGCCACAGGCCTGAGCTGCGGAGTCGAGCGAACGAGGCGGACACTTCCATGCAGATCAGACTCAGAGCGCGTAAACAGAATAGCAGGGAGGAATGGAATTGGAAACCTGCGCAAATTGTAAAACCAGGTTCTCAGATTGGGAGTCCAGCCGTCCTGCTGCCCAACATTTTATGTGAATGGCATTGACGTTGTGTTCCAGCATCAGTCGCTCGTTTGGGGGTAGTTACTCTGAAAGCTGATTGATCCATCAACCAATGTTTGCGTTCGCAGTCTGTACATATCCGGTAGATAGAGATTCCTAAGTGGCGAGCCAAACATGGTGGTGCAGGTGTTGGGCGGGAGGGGGTACGTTACAAGAACGATGGCGCGCGTGTTGTGCGGGGGGAGGCGTGGGTAGAACAATTTGCATTTCAGATGCTGGCATTTCACTTTTGTGTCAAGCCAGAAGGGTCTCAGGTGTCTTCGGACGAAGCACGTGACAGACGTCACAAAAAGTTTGGACAACAATGTTTCCGTACACACTTCTGAGCCAGTTTTGGTGTGCATTATTCTTGGTTGAAAACGGCACATTGTTCTCTTTCTGCATCACCTGCCCGTAATGCATGGAGAGGCACAATGAAGCTTTCCTCTTCCACCGCGACACAACACAGCCAATATTCCCCGTGTACAGAGCCAGGCTGTTGTGTAATTACGTCCCGCGTCGCGGACTGACGGATTTACACAGCTCTCCCCGACCAGCGATGACGAGCGACGGCTTCAGCGGATCCAGGGGCCGGGGGCAGGGGTGGGGCAGCACCCTGGACTCACGCTCCCCACTCTGCTGAGTGGTTATTCTGGGACATGGGGCAGCTGGGGGAGCCTTGGGGCCCGGATGCCAGAGTGGCCTCCGCTTTACGATGCGTTCTGGCTCCAGGGGATCCTGGGGAGGCCCAGGCCTCCTGTCTCTGTAACTGCACGTCATAATTCATGTTTCATGTTGAAATTGCGGTCCCTCCTGACTTGAAATTGTCCTGTCCCTCCATCCTCCACAAGTGTGTCTTTGGGCCAGATACCAGGCGAGAAAGTGTCGGGTGCCCCTTGCCCTGACTTTGGATCCCCCAACCCTAATCCTGAATCCTGGTCCTCGACCCCTTGAACCACAACCCTTGATTTGCTCTCCATGATCCTGGACCCTGTCACGGCATTGGAAACCCAGACCCCATACACCCCCAGGCTGATCCTGGATCGCCCACCTTCCTCCTGGACACCCTGTCCCGATATTGCGCTCCCACACTCGATCCTGGCCCATGACCCCTTTACTACTGCCCCACCCTGACCCTGAACTCTGACCTGACATTGGAACCCCACCCAACCCCATAGTCCCCACCCCGGTCCTGGAACCTCCACCCCGACCCTGGATCCTGCACCCAGTCCCAGCCCCCTGCAGCCAGACCCTGGATCCCACACCCAATCCCAGCCCCCCGCAGCCCGACCCTGGATCCCGCACCCAGTCCCAGCCCTCCGCAGCCCGACCCTGGATCCGCTGTCCCCATTCACGATGAGTTACGGCCGCGGCGTCTCTGATCAATGTGCAATACGCGTCCTGGACCGAGTCTGGGACGTGATGATCAATAATCTGATTTATGTCCCGCTGCAGCGAGTTTGTCTCATGTCACATTAACAATGCAAACAACACATAAATCGCTCCTATTGTTGTCATTCTTCAACAAGTAATGAATGCAAAAAGAAACATTTTGAGTCCTCTCCGGGGGACTCTGCATTGCGCTTGGTCATGAGTTTTCTTTGACTGACGTGACCTGTGCGAAGCCCGGTTGTTTCGGCCAACGCAGATTTCGAGTCTGACTGGTCCATGGGGATGGGTCACCCACCACACACGGGCCGCAGACTCACGGGTGGTCGGGTGGTCGGTTGCATCTCTATTTTGACGCCATTGTTCTCTATGGCGTCTTCCCTGACAGAAGAAACTAACCGTGTCAGGCCTCTGTGCAGTGGAACAAAACACGACGGTGCTGCTGTGTTTCCAGGGAGAGAAAGGCCAGAGCGTCTGGAACTTGGAACAGGCCTCTCAGGAATCGTTCCACCAGTGGCAAAGTCTCAAGGTACCACTGACGCACCTGGCACAGGGAGACCTCCAAAGCTCTGGTTACTGAGGTACAGCCACACCAGGTAAACGAACAGCCCTCACAAACGTGGCGACAGGCAGAAGAAATATCGGGAGTTTCCTTTGCGTTGCTTCATCCAACTGCAGCCGGACCCCGGGCCCATCCCTCATCCCCAGCTCGTGTCGTCCGCTTCCCTCCCCTCATCAGCTACACTGTTTGCAGACGAGTTATGTACGGAAAAGCCATTACCTGCAGCGTGTGGCGCCAGGGCGGCACAAAGCTTCGCATTGTGGAACGGACTGGAGAGACCTTGACTTGGGGAGAGGGGAAGAGTGTTTGCAGAAATTACACGAGATAGAGTCTGTGCAGCAGATTCAGCGGGAGCGGGCGGCCTGGGCCTCTGAGTCGGCCAGGAAAGGGCGTCTTGAACGCGTGAAAGTTCTGCCAGATACAGGACGCCGAGACTGAGGTTGGGCCTCATTGCCCGCGGTACTTGGATCCATCAGAGGTTGTGTGGTTCGGCCTGAATTCTGGATCTACTGGAGGTTGGGCAGTTGTGGGCCTGAATCCCAGATCCACTGGTGGTTGGGTGGCTCCACTGGAGGTCTGGTGGTTCCAGCCCTGGCTCCACTGGAGCCTGAGCGGTTCCATCCCTGGCGACGCACCTGTAATAAAGCCTGCCCGTCCCGCTGGCGCCGTCATCGCGGGAGAGTAATGCGCTCCTGCCACGCCACCGGTCCATCGCGCGATCCAGGTGCCGCCGCTGCGCTGCCTGCACCGGAACAAGCAGGGACGTGGCCCTAATAGGCTTGTAAACCAGGAAATATCCATATCATTTGACACAGATCATGTTCTGCACGCGGATCCAAGATAGACGATCCGCAGAACTGACCCGAGAGGCAGGGACAGACCAGTCAATCTGGAGAGACCATCTCATCAAATGGGAGCGTGGCAAATTGATAGGGGCACCCATTGGCCAGTGTCACGAGGGACCAGAGGGCATGACAACGCACTTTCATGAGGTTTGCAGATCAATCGTGGAGCATGCATGTCACCAGCCGCCCATAACCTTGCTTCGTGCTGTCAACAAGTGAGCGCACACGAGTTGGTCTCAGACTCTGCATGTCCCCACGCGATGCGGTGATTCCCGGGTGATGACCCGATCGAAGTCGCTCCGGGGAGAACCAAACACTCGTCATCCACCCGTTTTGGTGTCTCGCACGCAAGCGCTCCATGTTCCCACAACAATTGAGACGCAGTGTCGCATCAATTTTGCACGGCTGCGCGCTGCAATGCGCGGTGCTGCCGCAGCTGCTACGCGAGTTGCCATGGCGACCTGAACATGCTGTGCTTGGGCGTTGCCATCCATGGGAGCATCAAGGATCAGGCTCAAGACGGTCTCAGCTGTTCCAATCTGTTGTGTGATGTGGGCATTGAAATTGGCCTCTGTTCTGGCTGTTCCAGGAGGCGAGACCCTCGGTGGGGGGGGGGGGGGGGGGGAGGGCCCCGCCCCCACAGAAAAGTGAAACGCGCCCAAAGAAAACAATTGAACGGGAGGGGGGGTTGTTGGTGTGTGGGCCAAT
>JAAUXT010090673.1_pt1 | contig 18548 bp, 25 predicted proteins | sample 7278171 | NCBI WGS metagenome assembly JAAUXT01 (sample SAMN14350112, study PRJNA611818) | marine sediment metagenome | isolation source: surface marine sediment (1.8m) | place: French Polynesia: Moorea | collected 2018-08 | reverse complement strand
TATGGGGCACTAGGCCTCTGGACCAATCAGAAGGCTGGATTTTGAATTCTAGACCAATCAGAGGCCTTCCCGCCCTCATTATCTCTGCCCCATAGTGGGGGGCTCTTCTCTACGGGCGTGTTTCCACGTGGAAATTTCGACGGCAACGCTTGACGAAGATCGCACGCAGGAATATCTCCTTGCCACAATCCGGCTTTCGTATCCTTGCGCTCTTCGCCCATGGCAGACGCTTCTTGCTGTGTTGGTTGGGACATCTGAAACAAAGCGAACACAGCTTGGAAGGGAACGGAACATTTTTTGTGCAGGGTTCATTGTTCGTGCATGACTTTGCGCTGCGGGAATGAGGAGAGTGGAGCGGGCCTGAAATGCTTTTGGACAATGCAAAGCCTTGGGTCAGAGGGATTTTCAGTCGGTGAATCTCAAACTTTGAGGCGATCACAAAACTTATCAGGAACGCACGATGTCCTCCACCTCAAAAGCCCAGACTTTGATGGGGATCCTTGTGTTGCATATTCCTCTGTGTAATGAGATGTTCGGAGCCTTTGTTGCCGTGACAACTGAGCGGAGCCGAACCTTGGGGCGCGACTCGGAGGCTTCGGCGCGAGATCCGGCGTCTTTGTGCGGATCTCTGAGTCTCGACTGTGGTGAATCCGGAACGTGAGCAGAAAAAGAGCTATCACTATTCCTGCAATCTGGTCGTCGCAGGTGCTTACTGGAATTCAGAATCGGCTTGTCTTTTTCGTCCATGAGAAAGTGCTGTGTCAAAGCAATTGACTTGTTTGGGTCTGTGTGTTCTCGTAGTTTTCGTGGGGTTTGTTCTGCTGTTCATGGCTGTGGTCGTCAACTGCAGCCTTCACACCATTCAGATCAACATTTGAGATTCTCCCCAGCGAGACGAGAACCAGGCCCAAGATTCGACACCGGCTATTTTTGGACAATTGATTCAGTCTTGGACTGGTTGTGTGTTGTTCTGCATGAATCAATCCTCTTGTTTCAGTGCAGCAGTTTGCAGCTTTTTTTGAAATGATTCAGAGTAGAGTCCATCACCGTCAAGTCCACCTCACCAGATTTAGGTGTCTCCTCGGAACCTCGGTGACAGCCTGTGTCCCCAAAATGTTTTGTCAGTTGACTTTTCAACAAAGACTTGTGTGCGTGTGTGTATGTGTATGTGCGCGTTAGTGTGCATGTGTGCGTGTTTGCTTTTTTCGTGTTTGCAAGACTGCATGTGCTTGCGTTCATTTTCCTTTTTTTAGCAGCCATTCGCGTTTCAAGACGCTGTTTTGCAAGGCAGAGATTGCCTTGAAGGCTGACACAAAGACCTCCGAGGGAAGGAAAGTGCAGCGTTTGTGGTGAGCTCTCTCCCACTTGACACCCGCCGGCTGATCAATGCCACGGCCTGTGGATCGCTCTCAGACGGGTTTGAAGTCACGCACAAGGGGCGTCGAGAAGAGGGTGTCACTGACTGTGGAGATGTTCATGCCAACATGTCAGTAACGCAGTCGATTCTGGAAACCCGATGTGGTGTCAGCCAAGAAAGCAACTCTCCTCCCCACGCCTCTCCAGACGCATCCAGGGGTTCAGTGTGAAGGTTGTGCAAGCTCTCGCTTCAGTTCTCCCGTGTTCGGTTCGTTGTACCCCAAATTGATCAACTTGGTCAAGTCGATCAAGGTTGCCAATTGTAAAAGAAACAGGCTTTTCGGAAAGGGCGAGAACGAGCTCATGTGTCTTCCAGAAGTAAAAAAAAAAGACTTTTCCCTCGGACCGTTCGTGCAGATTACACTTCATGATAGGAAACTCCCATTAGCTTTTAGCAGAGCAAAACGAACTGTACTTTCCCAGCATGAATTCCCGTGGGCTCCCAATGCTGTTTCTCCACCTCTCAGCATTCAGACCTTTCCGAAACATTTTACATTTTGTGCTGTTTGTTGTGGCTCTTAGTGAAATGCTTTGAAGACATTTGTGTGCACACGGAGAAGAGTGACGAAGGGGAAAATTTTTGCTGTTGTTGCCGTGGCAACTGAAAACGTGTGTTATCAAACATTTTCGGTGGTTTGCAGGGGCACATGTTCGAGTTCCCCCCCCCCCTGTTCTTTTTTTAGAGCGACCCGCAGAAGTGACCCAAACAAATCATCTTGAGGCATCAAAAGTGAATTGCTGGTGCATTCTTCAAGGGTCAGGTTTTTGGTGCAAATCTTGGGCTTATTGGTCTGTTTCTTGTTGAGTTTCAACGTAAAATGTTCAAAATAGCGGATTCATAAGATTTGCAAATGGGCTCCTGTTTTGACTTGTTTCTTGAACAAGCAAGCCAGATGAACAAGGACTCGAATGTTCACATCATTTCGAGGCGCAGGAGCCCAATTTTGCCTGTGAGCAAATCCACAAACCGACCCTGTTTCCAAAGATCTGAGTCACGTTTCGCGGACGGCACATGTCCGAACCGCTGATGCAAAATTCAGTGGCGACTCGTGTCTCAGCATGATGGAGTCTGCAGCCCTATGTCCAGAATGTCAGGAGACCGTCAGCAAATATTAAATGGCCTGCTTGAGAAAAGTAAGCTGTTCATGCAGAAAGTCGATAAATGGCCCGAGTGAAACATCCTACCCTGTTGAAAAAGTTATCCGCTGTTTTCCACTCACTCACTCACTCACTCACTCACTCACTCACTCACTCACTCACTCACTCACTCACTCACTCACTCACTCACTCACTCGGGAGGCTGCTCTCTGTACTGCCATGTGGCACATCGGCACAATACATGTGCACGCACTTTGTGGAAGGGAGAGACAGAGACATAGAAAGGGGAGGGAGAACTGAGACAGAGACAGAGAGGCTGAGAGAGACTGAGAAAGGGAGAAACACAACCGCACAGAGGCGCGCACATTTTTGCATCGTTCACTCACTGGACGAGACATGGACCTGCTGGTCGCGCAATCTGAAGTTACGGCACAGTTGTCCAGGGAACTTGGGTGGGAGAGGTGTGGACAACATTGGTGTTCAACAAGGCTGCCTGAAAAAGGCAGTGTTTTGACAGTTCTGACTCCGTTCTTGAGGCCATTGAAGTTCTGCTCCCATCATTTGGCCTGACTCCGGGCTCCATTCTGCGAACGCGCTCTGATGTACGAGGGTCAGACGTGAAAAGATGAGGCTGACAGCAACATTGATCCTGTTCTGAAGGTCTTGACCTGCACAAGCGCAGGGCAGGAACGTCGCGCATTTACAGTAAAGCAGTTGATGCGCTCTAGCAAAGCTAAGAATTCCGAGTCGGAAGAGCCAGCTGGGCTTGGCGTTGCCCTTCGCGACTTGTCCTTGAAGCACAAACTAAATATTCCCATCCAAGGCACGGACTGACCACCGCTTTCTGAAGGCGGCAGTGGGGACCATCGTTGGGATAGTTTGTTCTGAAGAAGCCGAGAAGGCTGCGGCGGGTTGATAGAGATGCTTCGAAGGTTGTGGCAGAGTCGGCGGGCAATTTTCCATGCGATCGGTCACCAAAGCCTCGCCCCACAGTCGCGACTGGGAGAGCAGCTGGAGCTGAGGCGGACCTCTCAACACTGGCTTCTCAAATATGAACATTTCCATTTGCACGTGTGGTGGATTCACGATTTGTGATCAGCCAATCAAGTCGTATGAGCACGAGTTTTTGAAATAACCTGACAGGGAAGAGGTATCTGGGTAACGCTGCGTGGGTGACAAGGGGCAGTCGGAACGCTATCCCACGCCGGACTCAACAGAGGAAAAATGCAGCAAGTTGCAGCTTTGAGCATTTTCCTTCAAAGTACCAGCAAATTGAGGGCGACGAAAAAGTATTTGTGCTCTGAGTCACAGAAGGACCTGGAGTCCGATTTTGCGGCGCAGAGAAGTTTTGAGGGTGCTGGGCCGAGAGGGAGTTGGGCTTTGAGGAAATGACACTTCGCTGCAGTGTGCAGGTGCCGGAAAATCTCTCGTGTGTCTCCATTCCACGAGGGGAAAGCAGACGCTTCGGGCGCTGTAGCCGGGGACAGGGGAACTGCACCGGTGTGTCGGGTTTGTGCGCCGGAGCTGGAGATTGAAAGCGGTTTCCTCTCCGTGTGAAAGGCGCCGGAAAATCTGTCATGCATCTTAATTCCCTGGAGAAGAAAGTTTCCCGAGGCGATTTCTGCTTTCTGTGTATCTGTTTCTGTGTTTGTGTGAGTTTGCTTTTTACTTGGCCGCTCCATCCTTGTCCCTTTCCTGTGCTGTCAGACCGTGAAGCTGGAAAAAAATAGAGTTTGTGTTTTGTGTTGCCAGCCTCGGTCATAGTCAGGCTGTGCTCTCCACATCTTGCTGTCGCTCTTTGTTTCGTCGACGCAGGACCTTCCACACTTTGTTTCGACAAAATGTGTGCGCGTGTTGTGTGCGTGCATGTGCGTTCGTTTCATCCGATGAAACAGGGCGGTTCCTTCCTGCAGGCAGAGCAGATTAACACAGAACTCACGTCAGAACGACGAAGGTGCCCCTGCGGCTTGCGGCTTTTCCCGTCGGGAGTGACGGTGGATCTTCAAAGGGAAGTTCTCATACACAGACAAATGCAAAGTTCCTTTTCTGAATTTTCTTTGCTAAACCAAGCAGATGTGCATCAGGAGACGAGGCAGTGAGCTGCGGTAAATGCAATTGACGTTTGACTGACGTGCTCCTCGTGTCACCTGTGCAGTACCATCTTTGCAGAGCGGGCGGAACGCAGTGAGTTTGACGTTCGCCTCGCTAGTTTTGTTTGGACCAGTCTGGTGTGCCATATTTGGCAGAACTCTGCACGCGGTTGTGGCACCATTCACCCAACGCGTTGTGGCAAGATCATTGCAGCCGACGTGATGCAGGACCGCGTAAACCGTGGTGAAAACCAGCATCGTTGAGACGCAAAATGTACCGTTCTGGCCAGCAATGACTGTGCTCCAACTCAAATTTGTTTGCTGGAGTGATTCAGCCGCCAAGCGGGATGGACGGCAAACACTGGGTCTGCGGGTCAAACTCGATCTGGCTTTTGTGTTGATTCAGGACTCGTTCTTGCAGAGCACGGGAAAACGACACGTCATGTTTTGACCGCAAAAATTGAGGGCGGTGGACATGTAGAAAATCTAACAGCGGACATGATTGTTGGTTTTGGGGAGAAAATTGACTCCTGCACGTATTGCGTGTATCTCTGTGCCACACCAGTGAACTGAGTGACTCGAGAACCACGAATCAGTTTTGACCGACTGGGGTCAATAGAAGGCTGGCATGCTAACCGCAGCCGCAATTTGCCTTATCTGGGTCCCACTGCTCCGGAATGTCAACCTCCTTCTGCACTGTGAAGTTGTGCTCGGACGATGTTCGTCGTTTTGCATCAGGGAGGCAGACCCCAAGAAAGCGCCAGGGTTCCTGCTTCAGCAACACTGTTCCTTTTGGACCACAGCTCGCCCGACGTGGCAAAACCTGAAAAGAAAGGACCGGTTCCAAGGGCACATGAAAAGTTGATGGCACCTTTTTGTGAAATGTTCCAGGTCAAATCGTTGGGCGAGACGTCTTGTAGGAAAACGGTTCTGTACGCCAAGTCGCTCCAAGCGGTGGCAAACTTCACAGATTGGGACACGTGTTACTTCAGAAGGGTGGACCCAAACAGACCACAACGTCCATCACCCACAGCTGTCTGACAGTGTGTCGATGTCAAAAAGGTTCTTGATTGCAGTGCGGTGGAGTGGTTTCCTCCCGCCCACTAACCCAATACCCCGGGCTCTTGTCGCGCAGCAGCGGATCAAAAGCAAATTTACTCAACAACCAAAAGCCGAACATCAACTGCCAGTGAAAATTGCATCAGCATCATTGAATCAAGCAACAAATGCATGGCATGGTCAGGAATTCTCGCTTGGAAACAATGTGAGGAATCTTTTGTCAGACATGGCCAAGTCCGTGATGAATAATGGACATCTTCGTTCAGAATGATCTCAGGGTTGAATTTTCCCGCGCGCGGTGTCGGTGAATCTGGGATTTGTGCTGAGGATGTTCGCAGCTAAGAATCAGGAATGAGGGTGGGACACCACCGCACTGCGATGCGAGTTTGACTCACCTTTGATATCGAACGATAGACCTTTGGTTGAGGTTTTGCGAGCAATCCGGAACAGTTCAGAGGTGTTTGGGCTTTTCGATGTGCCCAGTGTGTGACCCAAGCGCTTCTGAACTGTTTCCCAACTGCAACCAGACAAATCTGAGGCAACACCTGCGCCCAAAATGTTTTTTTGCAATGTTTCTGCGAGAATCATCTGAACAGAATCCACGGCTGAGCCTGTATGTATTTTGGCCATTGGACACAGGATCATTTCCAAGAGCATAATCCGGGAAAGCGACGCTTCCAATCAAGCTCGTCTCGAATCCAAATGAAGCCGGATTTGGTGGGATATTCCAGAGAATGAATAGACCTCCCCTCGCGGAACTCGAGATATGCCGAAGTGTCACTCTTTGAATCCATTCGGGTTTATGAAATCAAAACAGTTTTGAATCACTGTGGGTTTTCTTTCGTTTGAGGTTGACCTTGACCAGACTGCACTTGTTGTGCTTCGGTCAGCTGGTCATTTTTGCACAATGCTGCCTTGCAATTAATTTGTCAGGTTCGTCCGTGCTGAACAAGTTCACCTGTTCACGATGGTCCACTTCCTGTAATGATTACAACGCTACTGGGGACCGCGCGTCTTCAACACGGTGGTGTTCTTGGCAACTCGCACACGCGCCGAATCCGTCATTTTTCAAAGGAACTTGTACGACTTGTCAAATGGAAAGACGATTCGAATGTTGTTACAACTAGAAATGAATTTGGCAGTTGAAGTCCCACTTTGTCTCTTTTTTTGTCGTGAAAAATCTCTTTCAGTGTGATTCTCCCTGGAATCTGACAGCAGTTGTCATTTCAACACAGTGCACCAACACAGATGTCTCCTTCCGAAAGTTTCAAGAGCTTTTCAAGTTTCGCTGGGGGATGAGTTTTGTATTTTGAGAAAACTGGAAAACGTTGGTGCTGTCGTTCCAGTTTGAGATGTCGAGGCTCTTGTGATTTCTCCATCAGAAGCTGCGCTTCTCGTGCTGAATGATAGAGGCTTGAAAACATAATCTTCATCGTCGAGTGCAAGAAGGCATCAGGATGGCAAAGTTTCCTCCGTCGGAAATGAGTATTCGGTTTTCTAATCACAGAGGAATAGTTTGTCGGGTGTGTTTTTACTGACATTTTCTTTGGACACACAAACCTCTGTGTAGCCAATTACGCTGCACGGGTACATTCTCTTTTGAGAGCTGAAAATCAGCAAGGGAACTTGAACCAAACGCTCCGTTCGGAAATGTAGAGTTGAAGAAGGATTCGTTTTTCAGGTCTCGCGCCACGGCAGACAGAGTTGAGTCGAGAATGCGAGGCATGGAGTTGTGACTCTCCGTCGGAAACTCCAGCAACTTGAGATAATTCCTTTACCGAGTGATGAAAGGCTTTGAAATTGTGATCACGCTGTGTTCCCACGAAGACGAAACCTTCAACAGAATTGCAGTAATCGACGTCAAAGGAGCTGACACTCTGTGTGACAGAATTTTCTTTTTGTTTGTTTCGGAGGTGTGGAAAATGTCTGCGCAGCTTTGGTGCAAATATGAAAAACTTTGGCCTTTCCTGACAACAGATCGAAAAAGGGACCAGGAGTCACAAATGTGGTCTCGAGATCAAGTGTGATTGTGAAAAGTTGTTGTTCAGGTTTTGGCAAAAACAGTTGGTGAAACAGCGAGCATGCGAGTATTATCAAACAGTGCCTGACTTGATGAACCGTTTGTGGGAGAGCGCCTATGAACCAGCTTCAACAGGGGACTGAGAGAGAACGGTACATGCCTTCCGGGAAGCGGGGAAATTAACAGTGAGATTAATTGGATGCAGACCTGCCAAGTCGTTACCTACGCGCGGCAGCTGGCGACTGGTGTTCCATCCAAATGAGGAGCCACACCGGGCGATTTTTGTGCCGTGGTTTCTTCTGTCCCTCTGTGGATGCAAAATGTTTGTGCATGGCACAAATTGTCACAAACTTTTGCTCTAATTTTCCCCTCTTGGTGAGATTTGTCGAAACGAGTTTGTCCAATGCAACCAGAGCGACCTGTTCTCGCAGAGAAATCTTGAGAAAACCGCGAGTTAAACTGCAGCAATGTCATTCTGCTCTGGCGACTCACGTTTTCGCTGCAGAAACTGCAGGGTTTTTTCAACCCGAACTGTCATTTCTGCCTTTGATGTTGTTTCTTCAGTTTTCCTTTTCTTGGTCACAAACCGTCCTGTGTGAGGGAGATAGCCCGCGCGTAGATCGTGAGCCGAGGTCGGTGTGTCGACAGGGGTGCATGCCCATCCGCAGTTCAGCACCTCCCTTGTCACAAAAAATGCTTGCCATATCCAATCCCAATGGCCTCCAATTTTGGTCAGCGTCATGTGCACCCTGCTTTGACAAAGTCCTTGACCAAGTACCGTTGCCTGCATGTTGTGGTTTGATGTGTTGTCAGACTCTGGGGTCTGTTTTTCAGCAGAATCTTTTTTTCTCTTCGCGCGCAGCAGGAAGGCTTCCCTTTTGTGCCAATGCACGTGTCGTCTCAGAAATTGTCTCGAGAAAGTGGTGAGCTTTGAAGAATGTTGCTTTCGTTGTCGGACAAATTGGACCCAGTGTGACGGATTGGTGGATCTGGCCACTGTTCAAACCTGTCACTTGTCTTGACTCAACACCAAGGTGCACAAAGTCCGCATTTGTGCACCATTTCTTTGGCCTCTCTGTGGTGCGATGCATTGACTTGGGCAGCAGTTGGACTGACTGACACAGCGCAGGAAATGAAAGATTCTATCTGGACAAAAGGCGCACAGCTTATCACGAGGGGAGAGAAAATGCATTGCGACTGGAAGGAAATTGGATTTTCACACAGACCCGCGAAAAGCAATAAAAAGAAAATCACGTCGGCTGACAAATTCTTTGTTCGTATTTTTTGCACTGCAAAATGGATGAGTTTGTCGCAGGTTTTGCAGACAAGGATTTACTGTGCAGTTTTCACGCAGGATTTTGACGCACAAGCACAGACAGGCAGAGGCTCTTGTGAGACGTGATCTTTCGGTTTTGTTTCGCCAGGAAGGGAGGTCGTCCAGGAGCCATGAGGCCTGGGCCTCCAGCCAAATGTTTCTTTTCCGAAAACCCACAGAAATCCTTGCATCCTTTTGTATCCGAGGAAGCCTTTTCTCGATGCCTGCACTAATTTGTTCCGGATTCCAAAGAAACAAAGTTCAGAGCTGTGTGACATGTCGTGCAATGAAGACAATTCATCTTGTCATCTAGAAGTCGGCAGATGGAAGTTTGAGTGTTGCTTGTGGAACGCCCTCGAGGGATGTTTCTCCCAGAACGCCGTTTTGTGGCTTCAGAACTTGAGAGACGAACAAAAGGAGCTTTTGTATTGTGTCAACACTTCACTTTTCGCGATGTTACTCTTGCTCTCAATCAGTACTCATCGAAACTTTACAACGGTGGTGCTCACCTGCCACTCACGCTGATGATTCTGGGTGTGAATCCCGACATGCACGTGCCACCGGGCAGCTGCTTGTTGGCGCACAATGGCAAGAACCCCATGTTCCCAACTGGTGCTGGTCGCGACCAACAATTGTGTTTCATCCAAGAAGAACGCGCGAATTCTGCACATGCATTTCGTCCCATGTTCCGTCCCCGCCCCATGAGCGCTGGTTCCTGACATGACTCAAGAAGGTTGCTTGCATCTCTGCACTCTGAAACTTCAGCGTTTCTTGACGAGCTTCCTGAGCCGTGCACCATGGCACCGGAGACTGAGCTTCAGGGCTCAGCACTGAAAAAAACTCTTGTCATGGAAAAGTCTTTGCCTGTCCTTTCGCTTGTGGACCAAACAATAGCTCCATTGTGATCATGCAATTTCGTTACGGCAATCTGGACCGCAGACGTAGAGTTTCCGGAAACTGTTTTTGACTTGCGAGACCAGAGGATCTTTCCGTAGTTGTTGAAGTTGTGTAAAATTGCTGGTTACGTGAAAAATTTGGGGAGGAAGAGACTTGTGCAGGCTCGACATTGTGAGATAAAACCGTTGCGTGAAGCGGTTGTGGCTTGAGAGTGGTTTATCAGTGTCCCGCAGATGTCTTGTGTCCCCCAGATAGGGCGGAGTTAATTTGCCGCGCTGTTGTTTCAGGCAGAGCCTGCAGAAGGTTTCATTTGGTGGCAAACACGCGGGTTATTTGTGCGTTATTGTTCTGAGACACTGATTCGGTCTGGACAAGGCCAGTTGCGTTTTGGCTGCAGTGGACACGGCGCCGTCCTTGCAGTGTGGCTGCAAATGGCGTGAGCCTCCGATTCACTTTCTTCTTTCTTTCACTGTCTGTTTCTCTTCCCTTTGAAACTGGACAGCCACTTGCATTGTGAGCTTCCCTCTTTTCCATGGAAACATGTCCGCAGTGAAGTCCAGCCCTGGCATATCACGCTGTGTCCGGGTTTTCGGTTTACCCTCGACTAATCTGCACAAATGGCAAAAGGAACAGACGTGTCACTACCTCTTCACCTGTTGTGTTTAGTTTTCCGTCGCAGGGTTGGTCTTTGTCATACGTTCAGAATCAGCAGATTTGTATCGCAGTTGTTGTTTGCTGACTGTGCAGAAAGCAGCCAGAGGTGGCCCTGGAGAAGCAACCTGAAACACTCGAACTTCTCATGCACAGACACAATGCTCGAAAATGTTTCCTTTGTTTCCGTGGGTTCATTTTCAGTTTGACTCCGGTGTCCGAATCTGCTGGTTGGAACAATTTCAGAGCTTTTTGAGTCTGAGACGGGTGCGTAGCGATGGCGATTCCCAAATTCCAACAACAATGCAGCCACAAAGCCTGTCGCTTGTGGTGTCATTGTTGTAGATTCAGTTCACACACTGGAAAAATGGTTCCTGGTCAATCACACCTCTTTTCTTGACCTCAGTCCGCATCCGTTGAGGTTTCTCAACGACCACACAAGTAAAAGATGATCAACACTGACACACACACAACATTCTCATGACAGTGATGTTGACTGGAAGTTGTGTGTTGAAGTGGCCAAGTGATCTGCTTTCCAGAAATCTGAAGAGGTATCGAGAAAGCCTGCATGTGAATGTTCTGTACTTGGGACACAGTTGTGTGTGTGTGTGTGTGTGTGTGTGTGTGTGTGTGTGTGTGTGTGCGCGTGTGTGTGTGTGTCCCATTGAAGGTTTGAGCCAGGTTAATCCAGGGTAAATCTCAGCGGTGACACCATGCATGAGAGCCGTGGTGGCAGTGCCTTCGCAATTCTCTATTCGCTGTGTCAACTTGATGCCAATTGTCCAGATTGCTGCAGCCGCTGCGAATCCGACACACCACTTTCACAGGGCAGGATAACTCATCCAGTGCAACAGGGACTCATTTGAATATTTTGGCCGGAGACAGATCCTCTGTTCTGCAGCTGTGCATTGTGTATGCCTGCAGAAGAAAAAGTCAAGCATTGTTGAAGGAGGCGCATGTTGCTCTGGCTCATTCCGGGTCGTTCTATTGCGTGTGTGTCTTCCATTCGCAAACCCAACTCGCGATCACCTTGTTAGGCCTAATTACTTGGCATTGATTACATTCACAAGGGACGAACCAAACTCGCAACATGGAAAACTCATCAGAAATAGCAGATGAAATCAGCTAAACTAAAAGGGAAATAGACAACAAAATTGATGGAAGCGGAAATTGCAGAGTGTTGTCCTCCACTTGCTTGTTGGCGTTTGTTCAGCAGACGGCTTTGATGTCTTCGTCTGGAACTCACTGGAGTTTAAATGTGAGGTGACTCAATGTGTCACAGAGAACCAGAATGTTCTGCTGTTTTGCTCTTTTTGTTTCTGTGGTTGGTTTACAGCGTGCACGCTCTGATGAGGCCTCTCGGGACATCGCCTCGCAAGGACGGCGCTGCAGTCTCCTGCAAGTGTATTGCCATCCGTCTTTCCGCAGACTTCCATCAGCTTTGTTCGCAATCACCGCGCGACAAGCTGTCTCGTTAGCGCAACAGCGGCGCTGCGTGTGCTCGAGCCTTGTGAGTGAAGTCACCAAACTTTCCCTTTTCGCGTGTTGGTCACAAGGCATCACAATCAGAATACCAGAAACGTCGTCCTCGTGCGCACGTGAGCAAATCGTGATGACAAACTTTCTGGAGAATTTGAGCTGCACCCAAGTTCAGGACTTCTGTTTGCCTGAGCGGAGTTGCAGAGCTCAATTTGAGACCAATTCATTCTTCTCTTGAGAACTGAGGACAGACAATCTTCTGGCAAGAAATCAGACTGTAACAGAACTGAACACAGATCCAAACAATTTTTTTTTTTCAATTCCCAGGGAAGTGGAGTTCACAAAAAGCAATCCAGACTGGTTGTGTGGCGACGTCTGGCGTGTTTACTGAAGACCTGACTTTTTGGTGTTGTACAGAATTGTCACCTCCTTTTTGAATTGAGAGCTGTGTCATTGATCAAAATTGCAAGGGAAGGCAGCTTGCTCCTTGTGGCCCACATCCCACAGCTCCGGGTGAGAATCCTGCGTGGTCGGGGTGAGCCTCTCGGACCACATTGATCCTTATTTACACCACGCAGGCGCGAGTTTGATGCGGGATTATTGTTATTGATGGCGGATTTGGGTGCTTCGTGAGATGAAAAGACGCACGCACTTGCCTCAGGAGAGGCCAGAATCACACAAAATCCCAACCAGCGTCCTTGTGGCCTGTTTGCTGTGCAGAGAAAACTCGGCAGAGGAACAACAACCCTGCGTGCAGGTTCGGTTGTTTGGCATTTACATCTTTGTGTCACGGGATGTAAAAATTGCAACACCGTATGCATCAATTGTCCCGTGGTGCGATCCCAGTGCTGCGGTTCTGTGAGCAATCCGTGCGACAGAGAGAAAATAGAAACTTGCGTCATCACGCACCAACTGCGTCAATTTCCTGTCGCGGATTGGAACTTTGGTGCGGACGAAGTTCAAAGCTCCGGGGCCAAGAAGAGCCGTGTTGGGGGTCGTGGGGCTTCCGGACGTTTGCTGTCCGTTGTGGGAGGCTGCGATACGAGCTCTGGTGCTGACGTTTGGTCCACACGAACCTGATTTAATCACCCCAACAGTTTTCCAACCTTGCGGGGGTCTTTTCGGGAACGCACTCAAAGGAATTGATCGAGTGACTGATCAGCATGCTTGTGGTAGTTTCTTGTTGTTTCTTTTCCTGAGGAAAAGCCCACGAGAATTGCTGGACCGCAGGAAAACAGCGTCGGTGAGTTTCTTGGTTTTGCGAGACTGGAGGCAGGCAACACAATTGTTCCTTCACGGGATTTATCGGATGAAGAGGGATTTCGCTTGTAGCATGCCGGTCACAATACGCCATCATCGTTAACTCAATTGTCCCTCTGCCTCCCCAATTCCACGAACACACTGCAAAATATTTACCATCGCCAAGCTGGCTTTCGTTTGCTTTGCGGTTGTGTTCAGGCACTCCGGAGTTGTGTTTCAGAAGGACCAGCAATAATCAGTTTTCACATCAAGAGCCAAGCTCAACCTTTTGTCATCCTTGTACGAGTACAAAAAAGATCCCGAAAAAAATGTTTCCAAACACAAATGAATGTTCGTCTCGGCGGCGCTGGAGAAACATCACACGAGTGTTTTGTTGTGTAATGATGTGGAAGAGCCCAGTCTCTTGACAGTGTATCTTTTCTTCAAGGCAGATTTATTGATGTCAATACAATATTTTGTTTTCCCATTTCATTGGCATTCCTTGACAGCGATTGAGGATAATAAACGCAATTGCAGTTTCCCAGAGAGCATTTTGCTGACGAAGAATGACTGCGAAAGGAGGGAATAACTGGTCATTTGGACATTTTACGACTCAAGTTGAGGGTCCAGGGAGAACCTTGTTGTACCATGGAGTCGGGCAACGAACTTTATGTGAGCACTGGTCGCCGCTCTGGCTGCATGACAGATCCATACTGGCCTCCTCTTCCGCCTCTGCAACTTGCACTCAAAAACGGGTCAAAAGAAAATCCTTCTCCGAAAGAAATGTGAAAGTAACCAGAGAAAACTCAAAAGGAAATGTGTCCGAAGTGAGTCAGGTTTGACGGGGCTGTCGTTGAGTTGGGCTCTGTTGACAAAGTTGCCATTATGTCAAGCTGCTTTTCCTCACACCTCAGTTTCGCTGCTGCTTTTGTCTTAGGGATGAACAATCACACCTCATTTATTACGGAAGTCGCATTGATATACAATGCGTGCCAACGCATGAAGTGAGTTTCCTGTTTACACTTGCAAACCTGCAAAGAGCATTCATTCTCAATTGTGCGTGTGTGTATGTGTGTGTATGTGTATGTGTGTGTGTATTCTGTGTGTGTGTGTGTGTTTGTGTGTGTGTGTGTGGATGTGTGTACTCTCTCTCTCTCTCTCTCTCTCTCTCTCTCTGTGTGTGTGTGTGTGTGTGTGTGTGTTTGTGTGTGACATTCCGCGACGCTTCTCCTCTGCCCTCCGAATAAAGTCGCGGCTAAGAATGAATGTCGTATTCCGACGCACACTTTATCCGCTGCACCACAAGCTCAATTGAAGAACTTCCAACGGAAGAGGGATCGCGCGTGTGTGCGCTTATTTTGACAAAAATCGCAGGTTTCTTCACGACTGAAGGTATTTGGGGCGCGTTCTGACTTTTTTCTTTTTGCAGAAAGCCTTGATCACAGAAGTGGATCCGCAACTGCCGTGTCCAGATGTATTGGTCACAAATTAAGCGGTGTTGGTTGTTGGCTCTGCAGGAAAGGAGCGCGGGAATGATATATATTGCACTGAATGAGGCCCACGAGGTGGGATAAGCGCGACGTTAGTGTCTGTGTGTGGACACAGCCCTTGCTGATACCAGTTAGTACTTGGTCCCTCTGAAAACTTGCCACCGGGCAACAAGTTAAGGAAAAGTTTGTCGCTTCAAAACGTGTCAGTCTTCAGTAAGGTTGGGGCAAGGCAAGCTTCCTGAGCGTGATGCGTCTTGGGGATGAAGTTCCTCAGCGTCAGGAACCAGGGTAAATGGATCCTGGTTCTGCACTCAACCAAATGCTTATTCTTGTTGTTTCTTTTTCTGAGGAAAAGCGCAACACGACACAGAACTTCAGTCGTACGGACAGCACACCGAGGCACGCCGCAGCCTCAAAATTAAACCACAAACAGGATTTATGAACGTCGCTGGCTCACAAGATTTGGAAACCGTGCCGTCCATACTCAACTGAATTGGTCATGATTACGCCAAACTTTTGACAGCGTTTGCACACTCGGGACATTGGACCTTTATGGGTGTGAAACTAATACAGACGAGCACATTACGAGTTGTTGCGGTGATGTATCTCTCTTCAGTATTGACCGCCTGTCACGGGAGGGGGTGGGCACAGGAATTACCGTCACACGGAGACAGCAGAGGGCTGGCGAGTCGATACCATCTTCATATTCAGACACATTCAAGGAAACAGTCGTTTCCTGTCTGGTTCACAAAATGCAGGGGCTCAGAATCGCACGAAAAAGCTCAACAGGATGGACACTTCGTGAATCATCTGCATGGGCGACAGCGAACCAGACCACGAACTTTTGATTCAGTCTGCCCGAGCAGAGTTTCGCCTTTGCAGGCCCACTGCAAGGCTAAAACACTGCAGACAGCTGTCCACTGCACTCCGCACCTGGAGAACGCGAAACGATCAGCTTTGATATCGTTTCTGTAGTGTTCGATCACGAGTCATTCCGTTGATCACATTGGTTTGTGTCTCGCGACAGGCTTCAGTTCCTGGCGGATCCGCCATTGTTTGAGCACGCGCTACTCAGGAGGAAAAGAAGTTTGGTGACCTCTGTTGAAGTTCGCACCAAGACTCTTTTTTGCAGCTGGTATCTTGGGGACGGTAAGTTACGACGAACAACGTCTTCCGTGGCGTTTCAGTTTTGCATAAAAAGTAACGAACTCCCAATGGGCTTCGTATCTTGTACTTGTTCGAGGGAAAAGCCTTCCCATTTGCGGCATGATGGATGCGGAGGCACGCCGAGTCAGAAAGCCTGTAATTGGACACGCGCTCTCTCCATTTTCCGCACACCGCCGCCCGCTTTTCATGAGCAGGTTTTGGAGTGAAACTCCTTTGACTGCTCTCCATCCCGGACGGTTCACTTGTCATTTGATAAATGAATATGCTGTGCTGCAAGTGACCCAACCAGACACGGTACGCAGGAACCACACCGTGCAGAAAGGGTGCGCACAAGGCGTGGACCAAGAACATAAAGATGTGGGAAAAGTTTGCAACACTCAAGTCTCTGGAACCAGAGACGTGAAAGGCACTGGGATCTGCCCGGATTCATCCGGCTCCCGTGATGTCTGCGACACACGGTTCTACCACGCTGCCTGATTCCCGTGTCTCCCGTGCGGCGCGCGGAGGGTGGATCTACAGCCGGGTTTCAGAGCAGATCTTTATTCTGGAAGTCAACAAAACGTACACGACGTGTCACAGAGCCCTATTTACGAGACCGAATGAATCCTTATGAGCATTTGTTGATGTGTGTTCAAGAACATGGGAGAGGACACATTGTGTGAAATGTGAAGGGAGACAACACACTTTGATTGCTTTCTGATGATGTTCTGGAGGCAAACTTGTGACATGCTGGTCGCTCTGTGTCCAGTCGATCTTCTCAACAAAATTGTGGAAGAGTCCAACTTGAATTCGCAAAAGATCTCGTCACGTGTGCTGAGCTGACCAAAGTTTTTCTGGATCCTTGTCACAAACTTTGCGACTCACAGTCGAACAGTCAGTTTCTTCCAGAGACGGCACTTGTTTGGAAACCATTTGCAAAAAAGGAACGTTTTAACGCCTACAAACGAGCAATTTCTGTCGTAGCCAGCGGCTGTTGACTACATGGACAAACAATATCCCATTTGGCAAACACAGAAAGATGGTGTGTGAAAAGAACATTGAACAAATAACTGCAGGCTGTCATTTTCTCTCGGAGTGAAGACGCGAATTGGTATTTTTGGCCGATCTAACTCGGAATCCAAGATGGATTCCAGGGTCCACCGGAAGTTCCTGCAAAGACTTCGGAAGATTCAGAGGCCTTCAGCTCATAGTGGAGTGATAAGAAAGAATAACCCACCGTACGGACTGTAAAAAAGGATCACCCTGCTGTGCCAATCACAATGTGACTCCCTTGATTCTTTCCCGGAAGAAAAGCGCCCTTTGTTCTCTTCGTGATGTGCACTTCAGCGCTTGTTTGTTGACCCAGAGTTGGCAATTTTGAGGTGCACTGGGCCTTTCAGGCTCCACGAGTAAGACCACACGTGAACTTCCCAAAGGCTTCAGGTGATGGATGGTGGAGTCACTCGGTCCCATCTGCTGATTGGTTCAAGAAGAACATCGGAAGGACGTTGTGGGGATCACATCCGTCAACAGAACCCTGCAGGGACGTCACCTCGTATGACATTTGAAAATCAAATCTCAGTCTTTGCGATTCTTTCCTGTGAAAGTGATTCCTGTCGGGCAAAACAAAGTCTGACTGGCTGTGAAAACTGACCTGCATGTCTGGCCTACAAGACCGCTACAATTCCTTGCAAAACAAACATGGCTCTTCGACAATCGTTTTGTTTGTGTGAGGCACCACACAAAATCTGAAGAAGCTGTCGGCTCAAAATTATGCGCAGAACTTGATTCAGAACATTACAAGCATTTTCTTGTCTGAGAGTGTGAAGCCCACAACTTTATGGGGGTCACTGTCCCCGAAGTTTTGCTGCGGAAAATCTCTCACGCGAAGGTGCCGAACTCATCAGGAGCGACACGGCGAGGAACCACTCCCGCGCCGTGCTCGCGCCTCGGGTCGGCGGCGAGCCGCGACCTGCGCGGAAATTTATCCGCGACCCAAGATGACAAGGATGATGATTGAAAGTTTTCAGATTTCTGAATCACAACTAACTGGTCCTTGGATTGTGGTAAATTTGGGGTTTAGTTCTGCGTGGCTTGGGTGAGCTTCCTCATTGGGAACTGACACTTCTGTCGGTGTCAATGGAAAAGAGGTGATGAACTATTTTGGGGATTTTCTTCGTGGAAATGCTGCCAAGATTGGTGCTGGGAGGGAGAAGAAGGTTTATCTACGAGCTTTCTGCAGGACCACGGCAATTTCGAGAGGGTTGAGAGAAACAGGCTGGCGGAAAAATTTGTGGACGAACCTCAAACCTGTTTTCAGGGTCGGCCTTTTGGCGGCAGGGAACTGCTGGTCACTCTTGCATTGAAATTACGTAGGTGCTTGAAAGTTTTAGTCTGTGCCTCGGCCAATTTTATACAAGGCACTGTCGAACTTTGAGAAGAGTTGCAGGGGCAAACTGATTTCCAGCAATTACGTTGAACTGCAGTGACTGGTTTCCAGTGCATGCTTGACAAAACGCATTCAAGTTGGAAATCAGCTTCTACCACGGTGCGGTGATCGCAATCGCCGGAGGCGCTGCGAAGTAGTGGTGCGAATTTTCAGTCACACACGGTGAATTGCGATCACCGCCCTGTGGAAGAAGTTAGTT
>JAAUXT010050442.1_pt1 | contig 18548 bp, 15 predicted proteins | sample 7278171 | NCBI WGS metagenome assembly JAAUXT01 (sample SAMN14350112, study PRJNA611818) | marine sediment metagenome | isolation source: surface marine sediment (1.8m) | place: French Polynesia: Moorea | collected 2018-08 | reverse complement strand
CTGAAGTTAGGGTTATTTCTCATTTTTAATAGAAAATTTAAAAATGGATATTGGGCAATTCTTTCAGTTTATATATGGAATTGTTATGAAACAGTGTATAAAAGTTCCATTTGGTTGAATTTGTTCCATTTGGGTGTGTGCTAAATGAATTCCCATATTGTGAATTTTGAGTGAAAAAGTAAGAATTTTGGTTTCAAAAAAGTGAGCCAAGTCAGAGTGAGCTAAATCAGAGTGAGCCAAATCAGAGCAAGCCAAATCAGAGCAACCGAAATTTCCTCAAATCACCGCGAGCTCAATGGAGCTATTTTTTTGACTGAGTACAAATTGATTGCACTTGTTCACAAATTGTTCCTTCTTTTCCAAAAAAAAAGGGGATTTCGCACAATAGATCTTTTCTTGTCGGCAAAGTGGACAGACGGTGTTTCTCGATACCGTGGGAGAACATGCGCGTCAAGAACAAAGCGTGGGAAAATTGGTACAGTGCAAACAGCAACTGGTTTCCTTGGGGACGCGGCGGCGCACCTGACGCCACGTTGCGACGTCTTCAAATTTTGACGCAAAAACCAATCATGTCGATGCCAATGATTTTCTAACAACTTTTCCTTTTCGTGCACGAGTTGCATCTCATCATGAACAACACGACAAGCAGAATGAACATCTTCTCGATCTTCGTCATCGTTGTTGTTGCCACCCGAGAATTTGTCGCTGTCTTCAGTTCAGATGTCCAGATGGGATCGAGAGGGTGATGTTTTCATTTGAGGCGATTGGATCCAGATTCTTTTAACAAAGATCCAGATAAAATTTAGAATCTAGATCTGGCTGTCGTGCATCCTGTTCTTTTGGAGAGCCGGTGGTCGATCGAGACGTCCTTTGCGAAAGAGGATCTTGCTGCTTGTGAACGATTGTGGAGTCATTCCAGAGCCATGACTCAAGGACCCCCATTCGTCTGGTGTTCCTGCACTCCGGAATCTAGAGTCTAATGTAGTTGATGCCTTTGTCGGGAACCAAGTCGGTTCTTCCTTTTGTGTGTCGAAATGAGATTTCACAAACTTACTTTGCAGACCGAGATCGATGACGCCAACTTGACAATTCACCATAATCTGTGGCGCACGAGTGCGTGTGTGTGTTCAAAATTCTCACAAACAGAAATGCTTTTCAAAATGTGCCTTGCAATGAGATTTTGATGAATCGGGATTCTTCCACACTGAAAGCATCTTGAGAATTTGCCTTTGGAACTGTCATCAACACCAATCAAGGACATTTGTCGTTCTGCATCAGATCGACTTCGGTCTGAAAGTGTCAGGATTCTGCAGCCGGTTGGACAAATCCCGTGATAGACTCCAGATCTTTGAATTCATTTTCAATGTAGGCCTCCAGATGTTCGGGTTGACCTGCAATTGGCGCGGCGAGACGTGAGGGCACCGGAATCGGACATGCTCCGCCTGAACACCAGCCTCGGTGTTGCCGTCGCTCGTTCTGGTGTGCTTAACAGGGGTCATTCTACTCATTCTGCACACTCTTGCCGTTTGGTCCAGTTCGCGTGAGAAAATCAAAACAGTTTTTCGCTGCCGTGCACTTTGTGCACAACTGAAAACACTGAAGTGATGTGTGTGGCGCAGGAGCAGAAGATCAGCTGGACAGAGATGAAGCGAAATCCAGGCCGAAGCGATTCCTACTCAGAAAACGACGACGACGAAGGAAGAAAAAGTGAGAGACAAGTCGTTTGGATGGAAGATCCTTGAAAGTTCGGTGTCCGTAATCTGCTTGCCATGTGGGACAATGCGCCGACGCTTGGAGACCCAACATTGCAATGATGTATGTTTCTGGCGTGAATTGAAAAGAGAATCGGCTCTTTCGGGTTCGTTTGAAAGGGAAAAGTGTTGCAAAGCCATTGCCACGAAAAGTTCAAATCTCTCCCACTCACAAGAGGTCCCAGCAAGTTTTGCCTTCGGCAATTGCAGTTCACTGCCCGTGCAGATCTTTCCAACTCTTGGAGCTGCCATTATCCAAGACGAACAGCCCCCGCCTGCATGAAAACATTGGCGATGGTGCACTGACGTTTTCGTACAGGACTGCAACAATGTCCCTGCGGCTGTCAAGTGTGCTTCCCTGGAATCAGCATGAAATGTCAGCAAAAGGCAAAATGTTTTTCGTTCGAGACAGAAAAGAAGAAGAAGACCTCGAAAAGAAGTTGAAGCTGAAGAAGGTTGCCCTGCAGAAGATTGTAAGTGCGTATATCTTTGCAAGAGACAACTGCATGTTTGTTGCACCACAGAACAGATTGAGACCTGAGGTTTGGCACATCATCTGTTCACATGCATGTGCAGTGCATGCACGGTCTTGTATAAAACTTGCGTTGCAAACCACAGACATTTGTGTTCATGCATCTGGGTGTCATTTGATTTTCAGCATGCTGCTTGGTACCTTCAGCACTTCAAACTTTTTGGCTACCTGCATGGGTTACAACTGAAACGAGTTCAGTTCTCCAAGAAAGACTGGTGGAGAGACGTAAGTTTCTGAGAACACGTTTTGAAAACTGTTCGATCGTCATCATTGCATGCACACGGAGTTCAGAAGCTGACCAAATGTGAGCTCAAAAGACCCAACAAAGAGAATGGTGAACAACTCAGATTGATGTTGCCCGAGAACTATCTTCTGGACTTTACTTCCAGTGGAAGTACGCGTTTCCGACGAAGCCAACAGTGCGACTGGATGTGCAGCTGGAAGCCGAGTGTGAGAAGAGCGCCGAGGCGTGCCTCGACGCCGTCGGCAAAATCTCCATTACCTCTGGTTGGTGGGCGCGCTGGGGACACGACCTGGATGCGTGAGTACACCATATGCATGCACACAGGCACCGGGATTGCCCGTGGTGCTGAACCCGTCTCGGTAAAGTCTACAATTCACGTTATTTCAGCGGAAAAACTGGTGGTCCTCTCACGAAACCAGATCAGTTGGGGGTGGCTAACGTCAGGGAGCCATTTGGAAGGATAAAAGAGGAGTACATCTACAAGGTGAATGTTTGTTTTTTCTTTGTCTGTTCGCTGATTCGTTTGTCTTGTTTCTTTCCTTTGTACTCAAAGAAAACGCCGCACTCACTCAAAAGAGGCCTCGAGCACGCAGGGAAGCCAGTTGGGCGAAGTCCTGTGTGGGGGAGGACTTGTATCTCTTTGAAACGAACTTGTACAAGCTCAAATAATTCTATTTCCCGATGCTGCAAAACTACTCGTAGAAGGGAATCTTTTCATTCAGAAGTCAAAGGAGGTCCAAACCTGTCTCTTCTGGAAAGTTCTGCTGGAAGCTACCTGAAGCTCATCCGCAGATGGCCATAAAAATGGGCAGAAATCAGTTCTGTGTTTTTGACAAAAACAAGAAGAAAATTTGTTTGTAATTCGTCTGTGCAATGCAGGCGACTGCTATGTACTACCTCTGCTGGTGGACGATGCAGGAGGCAGAATACCTGAAACATCTGTCCGGTGTGAAGGTAATGCGACAATGTGCCGTAGTCATAAAAACCATTCGCCCCACGGTTTCGAACCAGCAATATGTTCTGTTTCCAACATCCTGATTTTTGCACACTCGATTTTCAGTTGAGTTATGTTGAATTTGCAGAAAATTAATTGTCAAGCTTTCGGTCCAAAAGACTACAGATCGAATGACTCGGTTCCCTGGGGCTGCGCTATGTACTCCTTCTGTCCAGGTTGGTGTTTCTTCCATGCAGGCAATGACAGATTTCTTTGTGTGCAAATCTTGCATTTATTCTCTCCAATTTGTGGCCCCATCTATCCGATGCATGGCCACTGAACGTTGAAAGAACTTTATTTCCTCAGACCCTTGCTGCGACCCAGGTGACTACAACGGCCCTCGCGCCAAGACGAACCAGTCGCGCGTTGGCTACACGAACGACGGTACCGGCATGTGGGCCAAGAATCAGGAAGACTGTCTACGACGCTTGGGTACATTTTGCTTCTTGGCCTGCAGGGTGGCAGGGGATGCGAATTGATTGCGTGCGCTGAAAATTTTGACGAGGCTGTTCCCCCGCCGCATGTCTGGGTTTTCCCCAGCATTTCAGATTTATGATATCTTTGTTTCCTGCATGTAACAAGGGAACGAACATAATGAATCCAGTCGGTCCCCCCCCCCTTCCCCACAACATTTCTGTCTTCACTGACGACAGGCAACCCGTGCTGGGCGATCGGCAGTGGCAAGTGTGAGGTGGACCGCGCCGCGAACCACAACCTCAAGTCCCTCATCAGCGGCCGCATCAACGTCACGTGTGAATGTTCCGAACAGATGCCAGGGTACAAGTACTACCATCCCGTGCGTGGATGCGTTGGTAAGCGTGACCACCGTGTATGTCCCAGCCGTGTGGAAGACGTAGCCTTTTGCTCCAAAATTGAGCATCCATAGGTGTGCGTCTCACACATGGGTCTGAGTTTTCTTTGTTTCAATGAGGCCTTGGTGCCACAAAACAGGGCCAAATGTTGGGGTGTAGAGGGGTGCGTACGGTAAATTTCCAGTGGACTCACCACATGCAGGCGTGCATCCAGTGGTTTGGACTGCAGTTGCAGGTCAATTGTGCAGGCGTTGAATGAATGACAGGGAAGTGAAGGAATTCGTGTCATTCTGGAGGCGAGAGAAAGATCCTGATTACACAACAGATGGATGAGGGTGCACCTGCATCTGATGATGATGGCTTGTCATCTGCAAACCAGTTTCAGGACCAAGACAGCAAAAGTGTGCAAGAGAATTGTTCGTTCATGGACGAGTGGTAAATTTCTGCAAACAGAGTGAAATGAACCAGGTCATTCGTTGCGCAACAGCGATCAACCAAGAATCATTCAATCAACCGGAGAAAACTCTTTGTCTTCAGAGTTTGTGGCCAAGACGGTTCTCGCAGCAAACAAGGACAGAAAAGACACAGCTGTGTTTCTCACAGTGCTTGGAAGCCTCAATTGAAAGTACGATTCAGCGCTGCTAAGTTTTCATGTTTCGTTGTTTTATTCCTCAGATGTGAACGAGTGTTCAGACGCGAGGAAAGTCAACAAAACAGTGTGTCCCGGGCACACCTATTGTCACAATACCCAAGGCTCCTACGACTGCCTGTGCAAGCGGCATTATGCGACCAACGGCACCAGAAAGGGCATCCCTGTGACAATTTCAGCCAAGGAAATTCAGAAAGTACTGGCGGAGAGGAAGAAACAGGTCAAGCCTGGTAAAGTAGGTGGACCTCACGCCAAGGGCAAGGCCAGACGCGGTGGGAAGAAAGGCAAGAAAGGAAGACGAAGAAGACCTGGCCCAAAAAGGGGTGGACGCAGAAGAGGAGGACCCAGAAGAGGTGGACCTCGAAGAGGAGGACCCAGAAGAGGAGAACCTCGAAGAGGTGGACCTCGAAGAGGAGGACCAAGAAGAGGTGGACCTCGAAGAGGTGGACCCAGAAGAGGAGGACCAAGAAGAGGAGGACCAAGAAGAGGAGGACCAAGAAGAGGTGGACCTCGAAGAGGTGGACCAAAACCAGGTGGACCAAAAGGAGGCGGTGGACAGAAGAGTCAAGGAAAAAGAAAGGGAGGGAAAGGAGGACCAACGCAAGGGCGACGCAAGCGAAGTATCAGTGACCAAAATACGAACCCAATGAGAGATTTGGAAAAAAAATTGAACACGCCTTCAGTAGATGGTCCTGAAGGAAGAAGGACCAAGAGACAAGTGTCTGCAAATGCGCAGGCCCGACCAAAAAGATGTAAGTTGAAGCAGGAACGCATCATGCATTGTGGAGCTTTTATCTCTACAACTTGGGGTAGAACGTTCTTCCAGCTTCAGAAATGCAGTCCAGCTCTGCTTTCAGTTTTGAGACGCAGACGGAGACGCAGGAGGAAACGCAAGGGACCACCACCCACCCCTCCACCCCCACCACCGAAGCGCCCTCCCAAGAGAAAACCCCAGTCACCCAAGACACAGACAGCACCGGAAATACAAACCTGCAAAAGGTACGTGCATGCAGACACGTGCACAAGCTTGGAAGGAACGATGCTGTGAAAGTGCGTGGGGTTTGAATGAAGCTGGTGTTTTCCGTCCAAAAATTTTCAAAACTTGTATTGGCTACACCGTACAGCATTGACTGGTCTTGGGATTTTGTCCGCTGAACTGAAGCAGAGATTCTGCGTTGTTGAACATCTTGAGAACAAATTGGTGGAACAAGGAGAGGTTCAAAGGAACACCTTGAAAACACCAAAGGTGGTCCGGCTGAAATTCGTATGTGGTATCTGGCTAGAGTCTTTGCGTGCTTAAATTGTTGTTTTGGCATTGAATGTAATTTGACAAACCCTCACTTGTGTGTCTTTTTGGTGCAGTCAAGTTTGTGTGACCAAGAAGCTGGTGGAAAGGTGACATTTTGTCGGCCAAAGCGAGTCCCGTGTATCCGGAGTGGTGCATTGAAATGTGGTCACCTTTCTTCTTGCAGAAGTGAAAAAGACGACGTCCTTCGCAAAGTTTTGAAAATGCTCGCAAAGGGGGAGAGTGCAGCATCGAAACAGGCCAAGAGCGGACAGGTGGACATAGGTAAATATCTGCTCAGCTGTTTCCGTTGTCAGTTTTGTTGTTGCACGCAAACACGAAGACAAGGCGCTGTCACACGCGCACATGGCAGATTCAAAACAGTGGAAGCAGTGCCCTCCATTTGATCGACGTGTCGTGCTTTTCATGCTTTTCAGCCAAGAAGATCGAGAACGGACTTCAGGCGATCATGGACTTCATCAGGGGGCGTGACAGAGGCGCACGGAAGTCCAAGTCTCGCGAGTAATTTTCTTTTTATCATCACAAAGTCAGTGAGTTTACACGAGTTGCACATCAAGTTCTTTGCAAACTTGTCCAACACAAGTACAGTACATGTATCACTTGAGACACGCAATATGAATGACAAAAAATCACTTCAGTTGTTTGTCGCCTTTACGAGATGCAGCGGACAACCGTCCGTATCTTGCGAGCAGTTTTGTCGGACTTCTTTCACTGTATTGGAAAACACGCTCAACATGGTTGTTCCTCAGAACACCAAATCTGCCTGCATGTGAGACTGCTATCCACAAAATGTCCCCTAAATAATATAAATGCATTCATAATGTCCAAGACCAACTCTTTTTGGAAATGTGAGGCTGCATCTGAAAAAACCTTTCGAAAAAAACAAAACGAACTTTGTCACAGAATTGCATCTGGAGAAGTCGACATGAATTTCCCGCGGCCACACCATGCACATGATTTTCTTGGTGCACAGCAAAGGCATGCACTGCAGTGTGAAGCCTCCCATGAGATCTTGGGTCAATATGCACGACGTCAATGCTCGTACGACACAGCGTGCAATCGAGATCGCAGCAGGAATCAGGATTCCTTCCATCTCGCTCAGCCAGCTTCTTGGTGATCGAAGAAAACTTGGATGTGTTGATGTGGTGCCTCGCTTGTTTGTGGTTGATGAGGTCAGTGTCTTCCTGTCTTTTGTTTTCTGAAGTGATGAGCAGGAGAACTTGCAAGCAACCGAACCAAAGGTGTAAATATAGGAATCAAAAGACCCTGAACAGAAGTCAATGCATGAGGAGCAGAAAATTCATTGCTGCATGGACACTGAAAGTGAGAAAATCTTTGAAGTAAATAGCTTGAAACGGCCCAAGAAGGCTGAGGTTTAAAGACAGCAGGCTCTTCGAAGGGTGTGTCGCCAGGTTCCTGAACCATTGTTCTTTCCAACATGCAGTTCCAAGAACAAACAAACACGCATATTTTGACCCCAGAAAGACTTGCAACACCAATAGGGTGTGCTCGAATCTTTGTGAGCAAACGAAGCGCGTGAAATATGCAATTTGTACCCATATGCGTCACAAATGGAGCTGAAAGCATCATGCTGCAGTGGCAGCACGCAGAAACAATGAGTGACTCTTGTACTCGTACGTGCTTCATACCTGCCATCAATAGTGAGGGCTGTAGGACAGATTGAAAGTTTTCTCCCTTCAAGAAGAACAGAGATTCTTTGTGGCTTTGTGCGGCAAGAATTGGTTTGATAACATTTGGAAGAACCGACCGAGAAAGATTGGGTTGCTCGCAAAGTTAGCAAGGTGTTTTTTGAAAATTATCACTTACTTGACGTACGGCAAAGGAGCCGCAACTACTGGCGCGGGCGCAATTTGATTTCTGCAAAGAAATTGCGAACGAAAATACACGAGGAAAATCGTGTATGAAATTTGTGGTTGAGAATTCAGTACAAATTCGGTTGTTCAGAGTATGCACGATGGTGTGTCTGATGACAGGTTTGCAGGTACTTACTTTTCTGGAATTTTTCTGAAATGTGCAATCAAGGTGAAAGTCATTAGCCAGCACAAACAACACGAATTTATTGCGCGATATTTTTGATAACTTACAAGTGGACTCAGTGCAGCCCTTTTGCGCTCGCAAGCAACTTCATTTCTCTCTCTCTGTCTCTGTCTCTCTCTCTCTCTCTCTGTCTCTGTCTCTCTCTCTCTCTCTGTCTGTCTCTATCTCTCTCTCTCTCTCTCTCTCTTACAACTTACAATTGTTCTTCTCGAGGTCCTTCTCGAGAGTTGAACTGCCGAAGATATTTGCTGATCTTCACACTGAAGGTGATGCTGACAACCATGAAGAAGAGACACCACCCCAGCGAAAACCAAAACGCGTTCTACGAGCAAACAGAAAAATGAATCAGAAAAGTAAAAATGGAGTGTGTGATTTGGATTTGGAAGATCTTTTCAATATCTCTGGTATACACAAAAGTACACGAGTGAATGCTGGCTGAGTTTACCCAATTTCCGATCAGTTGATCACAGATCGCGTTGATGAGCAGAGACTGCCACAGGTTGTACAGCGGGCGGCAGCGCGCAATCTCGTTCTGCACCTGAACAGGAAAAATCTCTGCTGCTCGACGTGAAGGTTCCCTGGGTTTTCACTTGCACCAATGGGAATTTACATGTGTCTGCAGAACTGGAGGGAAAACAACACCCCCCAAATTTCCCAAATTCTGAGGTTCTGCATTCTTCCACAGAGCGAAAGGACATGTCAAGGAACCCAGATGCAAGTACATGCACTGAAAAAAGTAGACATGGAAGTTGTCTGACTTTGTTGCAGTTTTGAATTGAAGGTCTCTTGAAATGGCAGCATTACGAAATTATCTCGAATGGTGCCACTAGTTCAGAAACTGCTGTGATGCGACAACCAAAATTTTGTGCTTCGGCAAGCAAGCGCCTGCAGGAAGGCCTCAGCGGCTCAAGTGCGCCAATTGCAATGTGGTGTCTCACGTTTGTGTGAAAAAATTCTGTGGGGTTCGGGTGGACAGAAAGTCTGCACACTTGCAAGACAAAACAAACGTCTGCAGTTGTTTCCACTGGATCCACGCAATTCCTTTTCCGAAGTTCAAAAGTGTTGACACACCACAGACACACTTTCAGCAAACGCTTTCTGATCTCTGAACTCTTGTTGCAGATTCTTCTCCAAAGGAAAACAACAATTTTGCCCGAAGGAATCGCGCTCACCGCAGTGTTGACTTGCGCCGCGTAACTATCGGCCACCTCAACTTCTCTGTCCGCAAACATGGCTATTTTCTGGAACAGTCAATGTGGTCAGCGTGAAACAACGAGTCGTGCTGAAATATTTTATCCCGACAAGAATTGACCGTATGTTCAAATAGTCGCGCGCAACGCTGACTGCGGCTGACCTGTCGCACGACGTCGGAGCCGTTGTTCTGGATGTAGGTCTCCGCGGCCTGCATATCGGCGCTGAACGAGTCCACCGCAGGCTGCATACAGCCACAATCAATGATTAAGAGTGCAAACAACCTGTATCCCAGCTTGGACAATTTGTGCAGAGGTTGAATCACGAATCAACACAAGGCGGTAGCGTTTTCTTGAGACGCAAGACTTAATTCACTGCGATGAGCGAACAACTAAAAATTGTTTTGCGTTTGCCGAGTCGACATGCACTTACCCCAACGCTTGCCGCGTCGGCCTTCATGTCTTGGACCGTCTGCAGCATGTCGGTTCTCTTGGTATCTGCCTGCAAGAATTGCACGTGCTTCTGGTGAAGAACGGCTGGCCGACTAAGGCAGCGCGTGCAGAAGTTCAAGGTCCCCCTTCCCTGCCATTTGATCTTGGTCGGAATGTCTCCTTTATGACAAATATTGTCCTTTTTGCCGGGAAGAATAAGAATCACGTACTTCCGCGTAGGAACCCGCCTGGACTGAGTCCAAATCAGCCGCCACGCTGTGCAAGTTGGCCTGAAAATCATTAAGACAAAAAGAAACTAGCACGCAGTTTTGTTGACCAAGCAGGAAAGAAAAGTCAATACCACGGACTTTACAAAAAGTGAAGCAAAGCAAACCAGATTCATCTCACCTGCAAGGCAGGGTTGGTGGGAATCGTTACGGCTCTCAGCGCTGCTGCTTTCGCCGTGAGATCCGTTGCAGTGACACCTTTGTTCAACTGAAAGGCAAACCAATTCCACTCACGAGTGAAAGCAATCCGTGCAAAAAATTTTCTTGTTCAGAAATTTATACCTGAGAATCTTTTCAAAACCGAACACCATTCAGAAACTGCACCTCAGTGATGTACTGGTCGTAGTTGATGTTGACAGCGCCTTTGAAGTCGTTGAGCTGCTGCGCGGTTGTTGCGTCGAAAAATTCCACATCGCTCAAGTCAACGCTGAAGGTCTGAATCTCTGCGTCAATGTCCACCCCCTACAAATTTACGTCACAAATACATGCATTTGCAATGACGCTTTTCACTGGTTTTTCTGAGCATGCACTCGCCAGCGTTTGGTGGGTAAATGGCACCTGTTTGTAATCTGTGATGTTGCTGATGTCCAATCTGTAGTTGAGCCGCAGGACGCTCCAGGCCGGCTCGTTGTTTTTGCAGTCACTGCAATGCAGACGGTGGAAAAATATGTTTGATGAGGACAACCCTCCGTGTAGTTGAGCCCAGTGAATCCTCACACCTTTCACCTCAACTACGGCAATTAATTTTGTCAGATTGTTTGCCCAACACAGAACACATGTCAGATATATCTTACGTACTCGAGCATAGAAGAGAACCTGAGCGCGACATGCGCGTGTTCTTCACCCAGCACCATCTTGGCGAGCGGGTACTCGCCGTCAGAGCCCAGCACGCTGTCAGGACCGTCCAGCAGCTGCGGACAAATGCGCTCTCAATGCGACTCAGTAAAGGCAGTTGCCTCTATGTCTGTTCCTGTTCGTTGGCATCAGGGGCTGATCTTTTGGTCTCAAAACCTTCACTTTTCCACTCAAAAGTGGATAAACTACAACAACGATCTTGCTGAAAACAGCCGCCACTGTTCGTCTTGTGGAAGTTCCTTTCATTGGCTTGAAAGGTCCACAATGGAAAAATTGTGGAAGGATGATCAAAAAGTTCCAAGTTCATCCTTGTGAACGTGCGGGACGCACCGTTCGGATGACCGTGCGGTCTCTGATGTTTTTGCAGAGCACGGCCTCGGCCGGCGCGCCGATGACGAACGTGAGCGTGCAGAGCAACATCAGCAGCCACGAGAAGATGAAGATGATCGCGATCGACCTGCACAACAACGAGACTTCAGTCATCTTAGGTCGATGCGTGATCTGATCATCGTTATTTACCGGTATGTTCTCTTGAGTTGAGCTCAACAAAAATAACCGACCAGGAAGTTGCGTTTCTGGCCACAGACACCGTTCAACGTTCTTCGGCCATTCAGTTTTCTCAAAGATGTTCTTTCCGAAACGAATTCATTACTCATCCCTTTTCTGGCGTGTGTGGGGAGTTTCCCGGAATCTGTGTCACTCACGCGACGAGGAAACGGTTGCCGCACTGGGAGATGAAGGGTCGGTCGAGCGGGTCTCGGTTGAAACCCGCGCAGCCAAGAATGAGACCGACCGCGATGAAGAGAACGACCAGCAGGAGCACAGTGCACAGGGCCACCATCGAGGCCCACCTGCACGACAACACCGCGCGCGATCAGAATGACAAGCTACACTGCACGACAGACCAATGATTGACAAAATGGATGGTCAAGCCACCAGGGACAAAACATGAGGAAACGGTACGGATGCACCCATGCAGGCCAACTATATTTTCGTACTCGTATCACTCGTGTCACGAATCACGAGCGGCTTGAGCCTGAATCAGCTGCGTTCGGGTGTCCATGTATTTGGACGAGGTTCCGAGTTCCTGAGTCTTCAGACCCAAAGGCCTTGACGGACAAGGGAACGAGGACGGCTGAAAGCCAGGAACCACCAAAAAAGTTCTTTTGATACTACGTTGGGATCACCTATATTTGTCGTACGTGTCCTGACCGAACCATTCCTCCACGTCTGCCTGCACTTTGTTCAGCTCTGGGTTTACCTGCAACAGGAGAGTGGAACAATGACGCTGCAGGACGACGAAAGTCCTACGAGATGACCAAAGTGCTGCAGGAACGTAAAACCAATCGGCTGGATAATTCTTTTTGCGTCTTTCCGAAGGTGTGCACAGGATAACAGTTCAACTTTCTCCGAATTCCCACAAAAGGTGGAGAGCGCAGCTGTGGAGTTTCACTCACATCGTCGGCGAGGCGCGTGATGTCTCCCAGCCCCGCGTTGATGTCGGTGAGGAAATTGTTCATCTTCGCCTCCACGTTCGCTCGTGACGCTGCCGTCTCCGTCTCCACTCGCTGCGGGATGTTGTCAAAGTCTTCTTTGCCCTGAAAGCACGGTCGGCGCGCATTGACATACATTTTTCCGCACTGATTTGGTGCACGCACACAAAAAAGAAGACGATGGCATGTGCTTTGTTTGAGTCTGCGCTTTTGGAGACATGAGACCTGTTGTATGTTGGTGGTGAGGTCGGTGCTGCGGACACTTGACATCAGAGCTTTCTGTGCGGTGATGTCCGGAAACTGTAAAATATCACGTGCAACTTTGTGAAGGAGACTGAGAGCTGCCTTGGTTGGTCCGTACACGTGCACATACACGTGTGTGCTCTATGGTTTTTACTCGGGCACGCAACAGCCTGTAAACTGCTTTATGCCCATGTCATTCTAGCGAGTCACTCACGTTGTTGGTGTCAATGTTGGCGGCCAGCCCGGAAGTGTCAGCGGCGGCCTGGCATGGGGGGCTCAAAACGCAGTCCGCGTCAAGCCGCAAGGAGGACTGCAAAACATCACATCGACACAACCGAACATTGCATGCAGACCTACAGACAGGTTTAAGTTCTGGTCAGACCCCCGTAAACTCCAGAAGATCACTTTTGCATCGAAACTTTTGAATTTGTTGTTCTTGAATGGTGTTGATTCGTGCAGATTCTTTTTGAGAAAAGGAGCATTTGTCACCAGTTGTGACCGGGGTTGAGCCAGGTCCGTGTCGAGGGTCGAGAGAACGGACTCGAGCGACGTGGTCTTCGTCTCGACGTCGTCCATCTGTCCTGACATCTGTGAGATCACTGAAGAAAGCAGGGATAGACTTTGCATCAGACACAAAACACTTTGAAAACAAACAACACAGTTCAGTGAAAACATGAACTTGTCCCATGCCCTCCAGACACTCTTGTTGTTGTTGAACAACCCGTTGCATTTGAAAATTGTGCCTTTCAACCAGAAGCTACAGGTCCAGGATTCGGCCGAGAGGGCAACCAGCAAGGGGGCCTGATTTCCAATTCGAAAAAATTTAACACAGGAAAAGAAAAAACTGTCATTGATGACGAAAAGTTGAGTTGAGTTGCAGTTGTTTGTCTTTTCTGCAGGGAGCAGGAAGACTCCTGGCACCCCTGGAACTTACTGCTTTGAAGACTGGTGCCAGAAGTCATCAAACCTCCAATGTTTGCCTGGGTGTCCAGAGCTTCTCTGGTTGGAACTCCCACCAAGAACCCAATGTCTACAACAGAAGAAAGTTTGACAGGAAAGATCCACAGAATGTCAAGCTCAATGAGAACAAAATCGAGATTTCAGCAAGACATGTCAGGATTTTGAGAAGATGGAGATGCAGACTCCATAAGACGTTCCTTCACTTCATTTGCGATCACGCACGTCAACAAATGTTGACTTTAGATCGGGCCCAGGTCACTGCTGTCCTGGACCTACCAGAGAGGCCCAGTGGAAATTGGATTACAAGTGTTTTCAGTCAACTCACTGTTCATGTCACGAACTATGACTTTTTTGGTGAAGTTGAAATTCGTCAGACCAACGTGTTTGAATTCCTACAAATGGAAAATTTTGCATGTGTCTTGTTCGTCCAGTTCAGCAGCAACAGCAGAACTGACGCTCCAGGAAAGTGGCGTCACCCCGACGGTGTTGTCGATGAAGGTTCGCGCGTCCTGCAGGTTGTCGGACACGAGATTGCCGAAGTTGCGCGCCGTTTGTCCGAGCCGCTCATTCGTCACGTAGAGCACAGCCACGCCGCAGCTGACAAGGACCAAACACACAACGCAAATCATTGGAGAGAAGGGCCTCGATCTGTCTATCATTCTCAGTCTCAGTTCAGTCTTAAGTCCCTGGTTCATCGGAGCGCTACCAACCTCCATCATTCTGGCCCCTGGATCTCGACCCAATGAACTGGTTCTTCAGAGTGCTATTTATTTTGGTCAGACCCTGAGGAACCAGTTCTTTGGAGCACTACTTTTTTGGTGGGTGACATGAAGTGTGATGTCTGAGCATTGCTTTGTGAGATGTTGGCTACTTTTTGGTGGGGAAGTAGCGCTCTGAAGAACCAGGAAGTGGCTCCGATGAACCACTCCAAAGAGCCAGGCAGTGGTGCTCCAATGAACCAGTCAGTGCTCTGAAGAACCAGAGAGTAGCGCTAATGAATTAAGTAGCGCCCCGAAGAACCAGGAACTCAGGACTGAACTGGGAATGAGAAACAGGTGGAGGTAACACATTCATTTGATGCGCAACATATATCTGCACATCCGATCAAATACCGACATGTAAACGTTTGATGTTCACGTACGCGAGTAAAATCGTGATGAGAACGAGTGACACCATCTGGCAAATGAAGCAGCTCATCAGGTTTTTCTCGTACTTCTCCTTCCAAACCTGCAAAAGTTTTCTTCACTGGTAAAATGTGGTGGAAGGCAAATGCTGTGCCTTGCGTCATCTTGGTTTCTCTTTTGCCGATGTCTTGTCAGACATCAAACAAAAATTTCGAAAACTGCGTGGAACCAACATTGCAAGGACTTCATCAAGAACCAGGCAGTCAATCGCTCGTGCACGTGAAGCACGATTCTACAACTGTGGCATCTCGTCTCGCTATTTGACCTGTTTACGATGCAGTGTGCGAGTGTCACTTCTCGCACTCAACTAAACATACTGCTGCATATGTTTGAGACAATCTACCACTTATTGTAGAAATGGCATCATACACCCTCTATTGTGTGAGAAGCACCTTCCCACTACTTCAGACTCAAAAATTTCACTCCAGTCTCGATGCAAAGCATCTTGACTGTCATGAATTTTTTTTGTCTGGCATGGTGGGAAATTAGCTTCCCACACTCTACCGGGTGTGCGATCCCTGTCGGACGCTCACCTTGGAGGCTCCACAGTTGCCACCGCAGACGCGACAGCAACAGAAGATGAGACCAACCAGTGGCATGATGAGGACGAACAGCAGCCCCGTGACGACACAGACGCCGTATCCAGCCACGTACAACCCGAACTGCGCAGAGAACCACTTGTCACTTGGGGCACTTGGTCATCTCGCGGAAAGTAATAACTTGGATGGAAAATTTGGGGAAAATTGTACCTCTTTGAAATTTAGGTTCCCGTCTAATGCATTCTTAACTGCATCTGTGGAGAGACATTTTTGTTTGCTGTTTGGTGACAAACAACTCAGCGTGACAATTGAAAAAAAATTACTTGTTGTATCAAAACTTTGATTTTAACTGCGTGAGACTGAGCAACAGTGACTCGCTTGCACGCATCGATCCATGAGACCAAGCTTGGTATTTCCGAGAGTTAATAATTCAGGACTCACTGGCCACGCATTGCCGTGGTATACTTGGACGCAGAAACAGGTTCACCTTCAAGATATCGATTGCTCAGGAAGACAACTTATTTCGGCCCGAAACCCAAGTTTTGTTTGGTTGGTTGCACCAAAAGGACACCCAAGGTTTCAGAGACTCTTGCATAGGCGGAGTCCAACAACATAGATCTTTCCTGCACAGAACATACGTCGTGAGGGAAACTGACCGAACGGTGTGTCGTGGACGAAGACGGTGTCGAGGAAGTAATTGACCATATTGTAAAAGGGTTTGAGTGATCCTGCGTCATAGTCGACGTTTTCTTCCGTGATCCTGTATTCTCCCTGCAGCGGCGCCGCCGCCCACACGATTTTGCTGAAATAATTGGCTTCGTTGCCGGCGGTGTCGTTCAGCGTGGTGGGCGAGAACGTGTCCGGCGAAGCGTGCGCCGGCCCTGCCAAGACGATCAGCGTCGCCACGGCCCACGCTGCAGCTCGGGCGAACGTATCCGTCTCCTTCCTTCTGTTCCCCATTTTGTTTGGAAGAGATGCGAATGAGACGAAACTTCGACAATTCCTTCACACGTACTGTTGTAAGTCAAGCGAGTTTGCTTCCTGTTTGGCCTGTTTATCTCCGTATACGTTGCAGTGTAAATTGTATTGACTCCGATAAAATTCCAGCTTTCCAATGTGCCAATAGATTGTCACAAAATCCGAACTTTTCTGTCAAAATCTCCAGTTTTGATAACATTCTGTGTACCAGTTATATTCTATATGAACGGCTGTGTCCAAAAATCCACCTGAACCCTTTTCTGGTTCCGTGCAAACAATTAGTCAACAAAAGGAATCCACTCTCGTCGGTGCCAGCATTTCCAGATCCGTCCTGAAAGCATTGATAGGTCTGCTGACGGTTCACAATTGGCGTTTGATATTCAATCCCTCCTCGCACATACACCTCTTGACGCAGTCGGCCTTGGATGTCTGATCCAAAGAACACAAACAACAAAGCTGCTCAGAGATCAGTCAACAGGAGACCATTAGCCAATCACGGCCGAATCATTGTGCGTTGATCAGGCGAGCTGCCGACCGTGACACATTGGAGAAGCCTGGTGTGCAGGTGTGCACAACATGAACTCGACAGAAATTCCCCAACGCGAACTGAAGCAACAGAGGAAAAACGCTTTGGTATCCTTTCGTCGAAGCAAGTTCTTTATTCTCACACGAACGAGCAATCTTGATCCAAAACTAAATAAAATACACCCGTACGCACAAAATGCGATTGTGAAAATGTGTTGTGCACCATCACAACGCAAACGACACATTGCAGTGTGTTGTCGACTCTTGAATAATTGAACAACCACAACAATACAGCAATATCCATTTGAATCGCGAAGTTCAGACCCCATGCACAAAAGGTAAACTGTGAAACAGTACGGTCTGCTGCAGTTGACTTTGTTCGTACACCTTCAGCTGTGGAAGACGTGATTCTCTGTTCGGAGTACCAATATGCCTCCGCCGTCCAGCAACATGTGCAGGCAGCGAGGCGCCATCGCACCCGTCAAGTTTCAGCGACAGCAGCAAACCGTGAAAAGACCAGGTCAAACGCCACCGCCAAAATCCTGCATCGCAAACCACGCAACTGCATGTGCACGTGCGAGCTGAACTGCGTGGTCATCTAACACGTGCACGCAGAGAAAAATTCTGTGTGACAATCCGTTTGGAACGAAAACTCCAGCATTGCGCTGAACACGTCCAAGCACTTCGGTCAAAAGGCAAGCACGCGTTCACATGTGCACACACCACAGAAGCTCTTCGTATGAACGTACTCCAAAAAAAAAGCACCATTTTTGTTGATAACCTTCTGGAAAAGTTCTTGGAGGGAAATAACTGTGACCCTGAGCGTTGTAGCACAAGAAACGTAATTCTAAAAGTCCGCGATCACAAAACCTTTCGTGTTCGCACCTTGGTGGAAATGGGTTCTCACTTGCAAAAGGGTTCCTTCTTTCACTCAACTCTATATTTGACCAAAGGTGTCGAAAATTCATTATGTGATTTCACAAGGAACCTTATGCAAAACGTGAGAACCCTCTCCACACACTCCACGGTGCGTTTCAAACATGACGATGAAATCCACATTGCAAACAATGCATTTTGAATCAACTTCGTTCCACTCAAACGCGTTTAGAAGCGTGAATTCCACTTGCACCTCACAGGTGATAAACCAACTTCTGGGCACAATGACAAGTAGCAATCTACCAGAGACCCTCACCTCCAAACCCAAGGACACTAAGAGCTGTGGGTTTTTGTTATTGTTTTGAGAGCACAAAATAAAGCGCTGTGAGGAAGCTTTGGAGAGCTGCGTTCTCGTATCTATATCGAAAGTCACAGATTCCAAGAGCTCTTTGAGAGCTACATGTTGTGCAACAACGTGCTGTGACAAAACTGTCGAGTTCTCAAGATACATTGCGCTGAATCTGAATTTGGTTTGAGCGTGCTGCAGGCTCTTCTGCCAAACCTTCCCTGCAGAGCCAAAAGGAGAACAACTTAATTTTCAGGTCTGCAGCATCGGTCTGTGTGTGTGTGTGTGTGTGTG
>JAAUXT010142102.1_pt1 | contig 18549 bp, 17 predicted proteins | sample 7278171 | NCBI WGS metagenome assembly JAAUXT01 (sample SAMN14350112, study PRJNA611818) | marine sediment metagenome | isolation source: surface marine sediment (1.8m) | place: French Polynesia: Moorea | collected 2018-08 | reverse complement strand
GTCAAGTTTCTGGGAGTTAAACACATTGAATACAGGTCAATTGAATGTTTGGAGAAAAGCTGAGGACACAAGCTTGGGACACTCTGAGAGGAGAGGTTCTTGCACGCAAAAACAATAGAAAATCGAAAGCAACGACCAGCATCGTGCTAGATGTCTGGCTGCTTGATGTCTGGGTTCTGTGTAACTTGTTTGCATGGTAAAGAGGTCTCTTTCAGATCACTCGAAGACATCACGACAACCTTTTTTGGAAAGCACTGGCATCCACAATACACAAAAGCCTGAAAGGTCCACTGTTCTCGTCTTCACCACACACCAAGGAAATACAAGTATGTATCTCCGTCGACACGAGCAGAGGACTGCTCCCTGTGTCGAGAGCACCGCTACAGTCGTCTCCAGCGATGAGCGATCCTTGACATGAACACCCTCACAGCGGTATTACACAAAGATTAATCAACTCTTTGAAGCTTTCCCTCGAGAAGAGCAATTATTGGAGGATTTATCCCATCAAGCCGACGACAACATCAGTCTCCCGACTGCAACACCAGTCTGGTAGAATCAGGGCAGATGAAAATCCATTACAAGTGACGGTGACGGTGACACCAGAGGCGGATCCACAGCTTCATTCGGGAAAGGCTTTGGCAGGTTCACGAAGCAACCGTCAGCCTTGAGCCGAATGACCTGCGGTGGTACAGACCAGTCCAAATGGTTCTTGGACTAAACCCCTCGGATCCGCCCCGCGGTGTGCACGGGTCCTGTATTCAGGGACCTATTTCTCGCCTGCGTCCCGGGCTATCTCTTGCCCCGTCCCCCAGGCTCAATTGCTGAGCATTTGTATTCATGAGTGACGCTGGACCGTCTACAGCTCGTCGTTTCCCTCCGGAGTGCTGACTCCAAAATGGGAGCCAAGCTTCCAGGGTGGGGAGGGCGAGACGAAACACCAAGCGCATCACCTTTTGTGTTCCAGGTGTGCTTGAGTAGGCCCAAAGATCACACGTCGTTGTGTGAGAGAGAATGCGTCCCGTCAAGGTGTTCAGACGACGCTTGATTCGTGTGTTCTAAATGTTCGGACCTGTTCATGGACATGTGCGAGATTTCGCAACATTCAAGAGAAGTGCAAAGCCATCGCAGAAGCTTCGTAGGTGATTTTAACTCGCTGAAACATTGGATTTCGAGATTTTGGACCCGCCTTTCCTCATCGCCAGCTCTCTCTTCTTCGGGACCCCCCCCCCCAAGTCCCGTATCTGTGCGCCACATCAATCGGCTACACAAGTCTGAAGCACTACGAAAGCTTTGTGGTTATCTCCCTTGAAAGCTTCAATATTCAACCGTTTTCACATTCAGCTCAGACAGGACACTGCTCTGCATTCTGCACAGGAAATTCATGTTGTGTGGCATCTTCGGCCGAGACCAGGAAGTTCTGCAGGCAAGAGGACCCCAGAGAGCTTGGTATCAAACGCAGGATTTCCACATGTCCTTTTGTTGGCACCGAGGTGTGATGATAGGTGCTGGGAAAAGCTATGGACTTGATTTTGCACACGCCTATGCAGTTCAGAGAAACACCCCATGCTTGCCAACCAGAAATTTTTTTGCAGGAACCCCATGTTTTTTGGCAAAGAATCCAGTAGAACAATCACTGTCATTTCCAAGTGCAAGGACGGTGGTGATAGTAAAGGTGTAGACCGAGTAATGTGTGAGTGAGTGAGTGAGTCTGTTCTGCCGAGAAAACCAATACATATCCCAACGCAGTTGACTGTGATAAATCGCGAGATCAATTTGTACTTGGAAGTTGCATATTCGGGTCAGTACATCCTATTCTGAGAAGAATGTAACCAACAGAAAAAGACTATGGTTATTAATGACTCGGCTACATAAATATGCATCATGAGCAGAGGTAGGAGTGTAAATGCCCAGATGGAAGGAAGCGGCTGTGGGTCTGAGTGAGTACTCAAGGTGCAGAGTGCGATCTCCTCTGGTTGACTCAACAGCTTGGCACAAAAAGTCTGCATTGGTTATCAGACCGCTGCACCTACTCGGACAACTGTCACAGACATGTGACAGCCAGACTTGTGAGAGAAAGCAGATACTGCCGATGGCACTCATTGAATTATTCACCGGTTTCACACTTAAAGGGACAGAACACAAGGGTGGATTACGCCAACCCAAGCTGCAAACCTGGAGATAGATACAAAAGAGGTGACTTACCAAGTGAGCAGGTTACAAACAGAAGCAAGCTGTAGTATCCAGGCAACAGAGTTCTGAGCGTTTCCATGGTAACGCCTCCACTACATCACGTATCCAGGTTAATCCGCGTTATCCAACCGTCTCCAAGGTGTGAGCATGCGTTGCAGGGGTAAATCCGTTTTTAATTTGCATTTCACCGACTCCAATGACGCTCCTCCATCCAACTGACAATGCTGCACAGTGCTTCCTCAGGCCTCAGTCTGAGATTCTCTCTGTGTGAACTGAAACCGCGAATATCAGATCAGCGTCTTTCATGTCCAGTCAAACGGCTCCCTTCCTGTCAATCCTGCAAGAAACGGTCGTGTTTTGGTATGGTCTGCACTGACCCCAAACTTTCTGGTCCTGCTTGTGGCCAAACCGCCAATCAAAATGCTCCACGCAAACGCTGCATCCTGCTTCTCCCCGGGTGGATCCACCCACCAACGAAACCGTCCAATATCCGCCACAGACGCAAAGCTCTTTGAAACCACAACTCATCGGCACATTGTCAAAACTCTCCTTTCTCCTCAAATGGCAACGTCTAAACTCTCACATCCTTCCGCCAAAAGAACCACTTTGACTGAATGTATCCTGAAACTGGGTAAATTTTCTCTTCTTCGACAGGCACTTGGTGGCTGGCACTTTGCCGCCTCAACCGTCTGTTTTTGTTGTTCTTGTTGTTGTTTTGTGAACTTTGCATTGATTTCCAATGGAACCGATCAATTTACACCGGGCCCCGTCGGGACGCATTTGTTTGCAGTCGTGTTTTGCACCGGCTCGATACCTGCCAATTGCAGGGTGTGACAGGGTGTTATTGCAACAGCGACAAACGCTGGGAATGGCACACGGCACGACAAAGATCAGAATGTTTCTGGGCAAAGGTCCACATTGGTCTCAGAAAGAAAGTTTCAAAGCGGGACAAATACTCACGCACACACACACACGCACACACACACACGCACACACAATCGCATGATGCTGGAAGACAGCGCCAGCTCCAAGGAGCGATTTTGTACGTCAATGAGACAAAATGCTCAGTTCTCAACCTTCGGCACTTCTTCAGAACAGTGCAAAATCACACATTCTGACACAAGGAGTAGACGAGCAAACTCATGCATCACACACCACGGGCAGCCAGTACAAGAACCTGAAGCCGACACGTTGCACACACAGCCGGAGCAGAGACGCTTTAAATATTCAGCACGAGGGAAGAGACAGGCTCGACGCAGGAACCGGTGACAAACGCCTGTAGGAAGTCAGCTTCAACCAGCTCCTCAGATTCAAACACTCCTCCCCAGACCTCGAGCTGGAAGCTTCTGCACTTGCGGAGATTGCGTGTCTGCATCTGCTCTTCTGCGTGCGATTTGCGTGGGTGTGCGTTGTGGTGCCTCCAGCCGAAAACCAAGACAAGCGCACAAGACAAGTCGACAGCAACATCCAGCAGAAGAGCTGTCACTCTGCCACGGAAGATTAGGTGGCTGAAAGAACACTCCCCGACCAAGCAAATACGACAAAACTGGCACTGCACACACAGAAAAGGAGTCTTGGAAAATGACTTTGTATTTACTGTTGTTTGCAGTCCACAAAAAACAATTACTCCACAGCAGCGATTCCCTCTGGTTCCTTGGCTTCCAAGTTCCAACGAAAATCGAAAAAGTCTTGTGGAAGTTCATTTCGGCCTCTGTCCTTTTCCCTACAAATTCAAAGCCTTTGGTGTGGCTCAGGAGTGACGAGGGTTGGTTGGACACAGAAGGGTGCTGGAATTTTGTGCACACAACTGTCCGTTTTCCTGCTTTGTTTGAACAAAGTCACGCTTCGTGAATCGTTGAAAGATTTTGTCATTTGACACAAGCACGTGCGTTCCTTTTCAGCTGCTTCTTTCGCTCCGGGCGCAGAGCGCACAGGAACATGTAGACCTTGCTCGTCTGAAAGCTCCAGAGAGCATCAATTCCGGTCCTATTGCAACAGAGCTTTTAAACGTACAAAGGCGACCGGGCGACTGCTTTTGTTGGCATTGAACTCCTGCACAAATCTGATCCCGGGGAAAATGGCTTCGTAAGTGGGTTGGCGATGTGGACATGAGGGCCTTTACTTTCCAGCCTGTCACTCAATAGATCTACACTTCTGCCCCCGAAAAAAATATGTTTCGGTCCTGGGGGCAGAATTTGAAACAAGGCGTGTGAACCCAATTCAAACAGGGTTTCAGCTTTTGCTTTTCCCCTTGATCTGTCTATGACGCGCGCTTGTTCGGGTTGGGACCCACACCAGTGCTGAGTCCGACCAACTGGGCAACTCGAATCACCCCCGAAACAGAGTTCACCCCTCCCTTTCTTTGTGCTATTGAACGGGCCCCGGCCCATCCCCAGAAACGCTGGCCTTAGGAAAGTGAATCCAGTGGTTTTGCAAAGATCCGGGAAGAACTGTATCAGTTACCCACACCCAGTCAAACAAGAAGATCCATTTGCATCAAAGTTCCGTCAATCATGCGCCCGAGCCTGCCTTGTGTGTTGGTACCCGAGGCAACAGCTTGTATTTTATACCATGCAAACCATTCCGAGAGAGAACAAAAGAAAACACCACAGACACAGAAGCCGCTGTAGTTTGGACTGCAAATCCCCGATGAATGACAATAAAAACAGCTTTTACCCTGGTCCTCTGGGAACCACCCGTCAGATGTGCGAGTTTCATGGCACCTTGGCCAAATAGAGTGAGTTGTACAGCGTAAGTGGCATCAGATATCAGACACTATGGGCTCACATTACAGTGGCGAGCAAGAAAGCTCTTCCTGGAAAGCTCCAATGAGCTTCACCAATCCACTTTTACAGCACCACGTACAGATGTTTGAAATGAAATGTTGTTGTGTGGCGTGAATTAAATGCGTGGAGCACAGCGCAACTACAGCAAAACGGACAAACATTTCCAAAAGATGCGCACGAGGTCTGTCAATATGTTCACGATTATCTCGATCACTTTACAAGTGCGCGTTTTCTTGATGCGCCAAAACACATGTCGTCCACTGACAAAGCTCAACAACTTCCTGTTTTGAACAAAAAATCTTGTCTGATTTGACAGACCTCGCAGATCTGCTTCCGTCAAAAGATGCGCCCCGAAAACGGGATGTGTGTTTGGACTTGGCTGCACGCAACACATCAAAACTGTGCAAAACAACCGGCAAAGTTGCTGAGAGCGCTTTGTACTGTCTTTCGCGTGAAACTGAGTTCGTGGGTTGTTTGAGGATGGGGCCAGTGTCACTGTTTCCCATGACAGTGTGTAGAGAGCTGTTGTTTTTCAGAGTAAGTGAGCGAGCGAGCGGGCGAGTGAAAAAGCAATCAAGTCTGTCAGGCCAACGATTTTGCAGCCTTTGCATTAGTACCTGCTCCATATTTGAAGATTGAATGAAGAGTCTCGCAATACCAAAACAACAAGAGGTGGTTGCGAAGAACGGAACTGCGTGCAAGCCGAGTGCAACCCTGAGGAGCAGGCGTCACTGCAGCTTCCGGAAAGTGTAGACAAGACACAACTTCAGTTGCGCTTGTTCTCCCCTCACGCACATGTCTTTGAAACTTGCTTTCAATTTCGGCAGAACCTGACACAAAACATCAGAAGACGGAAACGATTTTTATGTTCGAGGTAACGCACCATCCAGGCCTTGCTCCTCTGCACAGAATCAAATGTGACAAAGGTGTGTAAAAACGAGACGCTTTGAACTTCTTTTTCCGATGTGAAATTAACACGCAGAAAGTATCAGGTCTCGCTGTTTCATCCTTTCTGCTCTCTGACAAAACAAACTCGCTTCCTGCAATTAAGTTATTTTTCTCAAGTCACGCTGAACCATTTCCAGCAGACGCAGGTGGAAATCACCCAACTGACTTCGTTTCACGCTCGGAGAAAAGAAGTCGCAATGTGCTCGGAAGCATCGTGATCAAAATTTAGGCCACAACACGAAGGCACGGCTGCATCCACAGCAAGTCACCTTCCCTGGACGGCGGACACGCTTGCATGTGACACCCGTGACTTCCAAAACATTCCCTCGTTTGAGGAAAAGTCACAGAGCCCAGGGCAGAGGAGCGCATGTTTGACCCGTTCTCGGCCTCTCACTTCCGGTCTGCGACTCCGGCTCGGCTGCTCCGTGCCGGCGGCGGCGGCGGCGGGATGCGGCTGATGGATCAGCTTCCGCTGCAGAGCTGCGCGGGCCCCGACGCCGCCGCCACGAGACCGTCTGAGAGGGCGACGCGTCTCCACATGCTGTCCTGGGTGAGAGGGTTTGTCGTCGCATGTGAGGCGTGGTGGTCACAGGCCGCGCTGTGGCAGGGGTATCATCAGCTGTCCATCCCAATACCGGCTGACTGAGATCTCTGCGCTTTGCGACTCTAGTCTGCTTTTGGTGGGAACGTGGCTGTTTTCCACCTTCACCAATCCCTTGTTGCTTCAACCACAACAAAGTTCATGGTCGAAAGTCACGACTTTGTTGGCCGCTTCCGGTTTCTGAATATCTGTCCAATAACTCAAGATGAAACGACCAGCGGGAGCTGCCAGGCCTCAGGATCTGCGCCGTGGGAGACTTCACATCTGGCACCGCTGGAAAAGGTGTGCAGGCCTGGCGACGACAGCCTGCAAAGTGAACCTCCGTCCCTGCAGCGAGGCGACATCATCACAGCCAACTGTGCAATTGGGTGACCTGCATGCAACCCCATGACGCCCAAAATTCACAGTGCAATTCACCCAAGACAACTTCAAAGAACCTCTCGCCCACAGTTGACACATGTTGCACGCTGTCATTTCTCTCTGCAAGGACGGCACCGCAACCCCGACGCCAGAACCTGGATTTACTATGGGCTGCACGGGCCGGTGTTAATAACGGTGGCGGCCGGTAATCACGGTTATTCTGCCCCCGGGACCGGGTCTAATGCGGGCGTATCATGCACCTAGTCAAATCACGCCATCTGAATGGGCGCTGTGTGGAATCCGCCCACATAGGTGCGGTCTGGTTACGCTCTACGCTCGTGAAAACGCGAGGTACTCGGTCTGGAGATGCAGTGGGAGAAGAGACATCCACACGCGTGATGCCAATTTGTGTCTTGACGACTGTTGAAGTTTCTGCACGCACACTCGTGTTGTCCGACTCTGACATAAAACTTCTTTGGGTGTCTGCTGTTGTTGCAAGTTGTGTCGCAAGCAGGTGACATTTGTTTGACTGACAGATAACATTGTCAGGAGCTGAGACAGAAACACGGATCAGCACTCAACCTGGGACACCTCGCGCCTCCGCACCCACAGGTCAGCCAGCCAAAAACGCCGCGTCCCTGCTGTGTACGCCGCACATTGAGATGGGTTCCACGCGAGACGGATCTTCGTCACAAATCTGCAGCTGGTACATGATGCAACAAACAACATTTTGGACGCTCGAACCAGGCTTTCGGAACCACAATAGACTCAGGGTCAAGAGTCGCCACTGCAAGCTGCCCTCCATGGACTCCCCCACACATAACACAGCGAAAGTGCCCATCAGTCCAGTACTAAACCCCGGAGTTGTTACATAACACATGCAATGTAGATGGCTGGGTTTACAACCGTGTGCCCCAGAGCCCAGCCAATCATAGGCGACGCAGTAAACACGGACTAAATGCGACAATAAAGACACGACACTTTCCAAGAAAAGGAAAGCAAGCAGGGCCCTCAAGTATAAAATATTCAAGCCCGAGGCTGGATGTGTTAGGGTCCTCAGTGGTTGGTGTGGAAATAGCTTTTCGCAGGGTCGCCGCGTGTGGGTTTGTCCTGAATCATGGACCGATCTCGGACACCTCCCGAGGCCACTGGTTGTCAGAAACAGGGAACCAGGAGTGAAAGGTAGAAGGATTTAAGTTTGGGAGTCGACATGATGTGTGTCTGGAACTAAATCAGACCAGCTCGGCACCTAAAGCACACGTGTTGTTTGATCTACCGCCCAGATGAATGAACAAAACAGCACTCACTCCTTCAAAACAGGGATACTGTTGCTCCGTTTCCTGAACACGTGGTTTGTAGAAGAAGCTCGTACAACGCTGCAGCGCAGCGTGAAGCGCGACGAACATGCATATGTCCGGGTGCCACGCGCAAAGCGCACAATAAAGCATTCAACGGCACCAGAAGCTAGTTTGGAAGCAATTGCTCTTGCTCGTGAATTGGATGGGTGGCACGCTATGGACAACAATAGAGTGAAGCTACGATCCATCGATAACTGTCAATTGTTGTTCAATTGACTCCAGGGACCCGTGTACCGATGTTGAATCCCTCCAAGTCACAGACCACAACACAACATACGTGCTCCTTTCCTCATGCCTGGATCTTCACGAACCGAGCTGTTTCGTCAAAATCGTCAGTTCCGATCAGCCTTGGTTCTCCAATACAACATTAACTGAGACCAAACCACGTGACATCACGTCACCTGGTGCAGTGGACCCCACAGCACAAAAACACACAACAGCAACCCACAAGTGAGAACTTTAAGGTGAGGACGTGGAGACCAGGATCCAATGTTACAGGCATCAAGTTCATCAAACTCCAGAGCGAAGCCTGAGAAAGTTCCCTTCAGCAGCTTCATCCGCGCGACACACTCGTACAGGAATCTTACAGGCAATCGCATCAGATAGGCAAACACCAGAGCCATCAATTTATTAGGCGGAAATTATTCATTGCGTATTGTACTCGACAATGGCAAATTGCTCGCGTCCCGCGCAGCTGGTGTGTGCAGGCACGAGAGGAGCGCTCCTGCTCACGAAGCTCCAGCGCAACACCGCGCGACTCGTGTGAGGGTCGGAGAAACATCCACTGCGAGACGATGTTCACCTGGAGCGTCAAAGACTGTGGAGTCAAACCAGGACACAGAGGTGGAGCAACAGATGTGGTCAGGAGGCCCAAATCCACCAAGGCCATTCTTCACTTGCACAGGTGATGCAAAGGCAAAGCACACTTTGTTGTGATCGTTTTCTGCCCAGGAGATGTTTTTCTCATCTCTTGTTTTGTTTGTGTGAATTCGACCCTTTTTGACAAAACAGGGGTGAAATCAGTTCGCTACCTTTGATTATTTTTCCTCAAAGATGTCGTGCTTGTGTGGAAATTGGTGTCGCAGCACAATAGACGGTTTTGAACTTCCCCTGCAACAAGCCTTCAAATGAAACCGCACCGCTATCAAAGAGCGTCACTGAACAGTGGCGCTGGCAGAGAAAGGCGATCTTCACAGGCATCAAAGGCTGAGCACGAGTTCAGAAAGATTCATTTGAAAGCAAAGGGAAAGGTAACAACCACAGACATTGAGCATTTGATTTGCACTGGGTGACACAAATTTCCCGCGCGTCAGGCTCCCCACAAACTTTCTCTGCCTCTGGCTGGAAGACCAGTGCGAGACAGCAGACGGGTGGTAGATCTGCAGTAGACATATCTCATCCCTCAGATGTTCCAATCCAGCCCAATTCTCAAGCAAAACAACAGAAGAACCCCAGAACAACGACTGCCGAGGCGCACGTATCCTGGATGCATTTCTCTGTTTCCATAACGATACTGCGGAGTTGCTTCCAGATATCATGTGTGGTTCTCGTGGGTCCCCCGGGACAAATAAACTCAGTCCAGCACAATATAATCTATCGGCCCGCTGAAACAAAGAGATAGATTAGTCTAAACATAGCAGCGGGCTGTACATGCAGGGCTCCCGCAGGTTGCGCCTACTATGGATTTTTCCATTTCCTTCCGGGGCCCTTGGTGTTTATTCAACTCAGAGTCACCATTTCAAGTACCTTTCACATCATGTGAAGTCTGGGCTCTGGGTATTGATGGAACGGAGGGTTGGGAGTCAGTCACACACGCTGGATTTGCCTGGCACCAAAAACTGATTTACAGCATCAATCTCAAACGAAACATTCCAAAGCAGAGATTCAGCGGCAAAACATGGTGTGTTCTCCATTCACTTCCTGTTCACCTTGAGCGTGCTCGTGTCGGTCGATGTTGTGGGCGACGCAGCGCACGTCTCCGCACACACCGAGCACAGGCAAGAGCTTCACAGTGACTTCTCTCCCACACACAGCAGGGCAATCTTCCTGATGCAATAAGACGCCACAAAGAGGCTTTTCCTGCCTTTGATACCACTGCATTACACACAAAGAGAGTTTCTGAGACAACGCTTTCACACGTGCGCACTGTGAAATGCGACATTTTGACAGTGGCTGTGTTCTCGCAAGACTAAACCTGGCATGTTAGTCTTGGTGACGAGGGGTAAACAAACATAAATCTTGTGTTGCCTCAACCCAACTAAGAATCCACCGGGGTCGAGCACGTACGTGCAGCCTCATCACCTGCAGCCTGACATGAACGAACAACACACAGTGTTCGCAGGGTGGTCCACGGCGCCAAAGGCCAACGCTTTGCTTGACACTCTCCAGGAGAGAACACGTCCAGGACTGCGCACAGACATGACGCGATGCTGCGCGGTTTGAGACTGTATTATTCCCCTCACCCTGTCGGAGGGTGTGCAAATCCGAGGCGTCGAGTCTGCAGCACAAACGAGCGCCGTCTCCGCGCCGTAAGCGGATTGCCTTTTCTCGCAGACACACCAAATCTCTCCTCAAGCGCGCGTCAAAACTCTCCCGCGGAGTCCATCAAACTTCGCTTTATTTCCAACCCGAGGCCCTCCTGAAAACAGTGTCAAAAAGTCGTGCTCTCCACACAAGATGCTGATTTGCAAAACAAACCGTCCTGTTTTGGGTCAGCTCTTTGCCGTCTTGTGAGGCCGTGCGCGGATGTCCAAAACCCGGAGGCCATGTGACAAAAGGCCAGCAGTAGCACTGCAGTCTGTACGGACAAAATTTGTTCTTGTTTGGTATGCAGCTTCATGCCCAGGGGTATTCCCTCGTGTCTCTTCAAAATCTCACAAATTTTATTTGCGCATCTCGTAACGCGCTCAACAAAGATTACAATGGACAAGGAACCACGTTCGCACCGGTGAAAATGACGCCCCCTCAAAACGCACTGCCATCGCAAATGTGGTGATTTGCATCCATTTGCCACACGACCAACTTGAAAGACTGAAGAGTGAAGTGCAAGCAAGCGTGGGTCTGACCCTTCAGATTCCACAGCGGCTTTCGTTGAAGTGCTATTCAGCTGCAAATGACCCTTGGCAGTCCTGACTGCATGTCTCGCCAGATGAAAAACGAGTCTGGGTCGAGCTCTGTGAGACGGAGGCTGGAACTGCAGCTGGAGACAGCGAAGAGGCCCAAGTTTGAGTGTGAAATTCATTTTGATGATGAATAGGCAGAATTGTGACAGGTCATGTGTCAGCACTCAAAAATTGCATTTGCCTCGCAGGAAGTAAGCAACAAGTGACGAATGGCCTCTTAACGGCACCAACTGCAATGGATTGCAGAGCCTGGTGTACAATTCACCAGGACAACGTTTCATTGCAGGTGTTTCTTGCTTCGACTGCGTACTAACTGCAGCCAAAACAGTCTCTCGGATTCGACTCTGTACCAAAGGGTTGGTGAAAGGAAACGCCCGCGTTCTGTGCACGGGCCACTGGCGCTTTGCTTGACGTCTACCACGCAAGACGTCTTTGCAGAAAACAATTTCTCCTCCTACAAACTTGCATTTTGAGTGTCACGCCTGAAATTAGAGAGAAAACCCAGCTGCCTCCCAACGGAGCGTAGAGCTTCAAGATGCTCAGGTGCTGGACAAACCAAACCAAGCCGAAGCACACAACACAAGACCACGTCACCAATTTCAACACACCACAACTCTCTGCGATCAGTCTCAGCCATCAGCTAAATTCCGTGTATTCTGAAATTTTGTTGTCAGATTGTGCGCCACCCAACCGTCCAACCAGAAAACCTCGTAAAAGTACAAACCATCATTGGAAAGAGAGTATATCCATGTAGTATGCACACGGCGGTGCCTCTCATTAAGCCAGGCAATCACTTATCCACGTAAACAGCTGCTTAGCATGCAAACCCCGGCGATCGGTTCACATGGAGACGGCGCCGCCGTCCTTCCTCCGCCAGGCACGTCTGTTTGCAGTCAGTTGGAGCACTGTGTGAAGCAAGCACAGTTGCTTTAGCTGCAGTGGAGGTGCAGCCCCAGTGACTGTGCGTTTGTTTGGCTGCTCAGGCGAGTATCACGCTGCAAGGACGGTGCAACGCAAAACCTCGTTTTCCACGTCCTCACCATTCCACATGCTAGACGCGCACAGCATTCAATTGTGGGGCTTCGAGTCTCCATTGCAAGTAGCTCTGCTGAACCAATTGAAACAATGGCTCCTGCTTCATCCCATTCAGTCCTTGCACTCTTGAATCCTAAAAGGTTGCGTTCACCTCTCTTTTTTATGTCAGTGAAATTGGCGAAAGCCTGCCAGAAGAATCTGTGCGCGGAGATGTTGCCACGCAAGCACTCACGTGAGCTTTCTCTTTTGGCTTCACATGCGCGTTGGGTCGTTTCCAATACTGACCCTCGGGCGCCACTTGTGAGCCGAATCCCCGATGCACTGAACTGTTCCAGTCTCTCCTCGAAACACAGTTCCTTTCAGTCTGTATCAACAGAAACCAGCCCCTGGCTAATCCGGAGATGACAAAAAACAATTCAACTGGGAAATTTGGCGATGGCTACCAAAGAAGCAGAATCCAAAAGGTGTCAGAAAAATTCTGTTTTGCGAGATTCCTTTCAGAATTCGCGTGCATTCCCTTGTCAATGTGACTTCAGGCTGAGCCGGTGAAAATACTTCCACACTCCATTCACAAGTCGAGACCCAGCCCGTACTTGGTACAAGAGAAGATGCTGACGAACCGACCTCGCTTCAGCAACAGAAATTTGGAGGAATCCACAGTGGCGCTGTCGCACAGAACGCAGGTATTGGGCCGTGCCACAGCGACTCTGTGGAGTGACGACGACACTGCAGTTTAAGCTTTGTGAGCAATTCGTCATTGTCGGACTATGCGCTGGAGCCACTTCATTCACTCCAAGCAATTTAAACGCATTTGGGGCGGAAAGCTCTGCGAATTCGTGCAACGGCTGATGGTCGTGGACAGTCGGAGTGGGATTTGTCCATCACTCGAGGGACGAAACACCCGACCTCAGTTCATCACAAAACGAAACGTCGGATGGGGGCTTTGACCATGCAGCTTCAGGGCCGATTGGATCGTCAATCGTCAAATGCCAAGCTCACGCCAAACTTCCAAAACTGGACACAAGTCCCAAAATGAGAAAAGGAATTTTTGAAGTTGAAAACAAATCCAAAGGTTGAAACCTACTTTCGACAAATTGTGTCCTGAATCCAACATTCAAATTATCCGAAGTCCAAATAAGTTGAGTGAGATGAGCTCCTGACAGAATTCCGTGTCAGTCCAACGGTTCCTGCACAAACAACGTTATCCTCAGTCCGGTCAAACCGACCACAGGGGGGAGAAGCGACGCACAGCGTTTGCATGCAGCTTGAACATTCACCTCAAAGAAACACGTTTGCAGCCACACATTTGAAGCCGACCCCAGAGCACTTGTTGTAAGCAGCGAAAATGCATTTTCATCGCCTGTGGGTTGGAAAGGCAAAGAACGGCAATTTCATTTTTGTAATTTTTGGTTTTACTCTTGCAACACTTTGTGGATTGTCCAGCTCCAGCTCTTGTGTTTCTATTTCAACACACTGATTGGCGGTGTTCTCATGATGTTGGCTTCAAACGTGCTTGGCTCTTCTTTTCACAAATCTTTTGATCATCATTCGGCACCATTTTCCCAAGTCTTTTTGGCAGCGCAAATCCTAAAGTCCTTTGCCACAATCAAGAATCCTGGCAGAGTTGCAATGAAGGCTCCTGCCTCGGTGAGTGACTGGTTGACGGGTGGACGGCCTGCCTCCCTTCCTTCCAGGAGGTGACTGGAGACTGCGGCTGCAGCGCGCAGCTTTTCCTTGTGAAGCCGTTTCCACACCGCGGGGCCTGTAGCGCCATTCCCAGCACAACACGCCTCCACATCGAGCTGTGCGGTTTCAACCCAACCAGATTCCGCAACAGCGTTGCAGACCCCATCCTGACACACTCACAGGATCTGCATGCCGTACCCTTGTGCAAACGAAGTTCTGAAATCCCTAATCAGTGCAGTGTGCGCCAACATCTGTTTGCACATTCTCAGTATTTTGGGAACAAAACGTACAGTGGAAGAGAACCAGTGTCACAAGTGCGAGTGCCTCCATCAGTGTCTGCTCTTCCATCGAGCAGCTCTGTTACACGTGTAAAAACTTCGTGTTCCCACTGGAGCTGGACGTTCACAAGGCCTCCCTCCCTCACCTCGCCTCCCACATCCAGACCAGAGCGGCGGATCATGCCCACTTCCGACTGCAGTCCCAACATGCGACGTTACCCATCATCCCGAGCCTCACAAATTCCCCAGAGTGGTCCAATCGCAGGTTCCCCGTTCGGTGCTGCCATGTGGTAACAGATCGACAATTCTTGTGCAACCCTCCCACTCCTCGTCCGCCAGTCAACTGCATTCATCACACGTTGGCCTAAATTTCCCTGTTGGGTGTTTTGGAGGCACATAGATCCCACACCGAACGCAGCGCAGTGGGTCAGGTCGCGGCTCCGCATCAGCCTCCGCTCACTCCTTCCACAGTTCTCCACTTTCTCTCGAAACAAGGACTTGGGTCATCACTCGGTGGAGGCATTTCCTGGGTCAAAGACTGAGGATTATGGAATTTAAGTATCACTTTATCCATTGTAACATCAAGGGTCAAAAGCCCTCCTCGGCAAAAAGGACAGCTTCAGAGCCATTTGAAATTCTAGCTATTTTCCAAAAGTGGAACCATCCTGACCAAGTCGCTCGACAAGAGAGGAATGTTTCACAAATCCTCCTCCCACGCTCTGCACCAGCAGGACGCTACAAGCCGGCGTGTGCTCGAGGCGTCTCAAACATCAATATCATGGACGATTACAGAGATTCATGGTTCCTATCTGTTTGAGACTGAAGGGTGATGTAACCCGGCGTGACACAACGCAGCCCGGCCAGACCCCGGTGCAGCGAGGGAACCGAGGCTGGGTGGTCCCGGCAACTCGACCAGCCGAGCTGTGCTGGGAATTGATGCCTTCAATATGAAATAAAATCTGCGATTGGATTTTCTGAAAGCAGATCCCGGATGATTCTGACAGCACGTGGTCTGCGGGCTCGACGCTGGTCTGCTACCAACGCCATGTGGTCGCCTTGATTTCCCACAGAACACACGAACATCATGAGACAGGCCCAAACCCACACCTTTGTTCTGCTTGATTCGGACTTTTTGAATGGCTTTTCCTTGTGAGATATTTCAGGTCAACATTCTTTTGCTGTCTGAGGACCTGAACACTGGCCTGATGCTTTTCGTCTGCACGTCTGTAATTTATTTTTCTCCCTCCCCCCGCCAAAAGCTTGGCGAAATCTGGCTCTGCACTTGGACTGTGTCAAACTGGAAAGAACGAAGGCAAACTAAAGACGATTGTTACCGAAGCTTTTCGACTGCCATTTTGCGCCATGTTCTGTCGCTCAAAACCCTCGAACCCACCACCCACACAGTCAAGAACAACATAGCGCCTTTTGGTCCCCACTGAGAATCCTCCCCAAAATCTCGCTTGTGATATCCTGTGATGTGGTGTGTTGAACACCAGATGTTCAATACTTGAGGAGCCTACGCCTCACAGCCGGGGACTGCAGCCGACAACATCAAAGCGACACGAGAGGCCTGCAGAGAAGCGGACCCCGCGCACCGCGCACCGCGTCCGGCGCATCCGTCTTCAAAAGAACGGGAAACGCAACAGACACCGCGCACACAGACTCGTCAGCCTCCCCTCTCCCGCCGTCTGGAAAAGGGCAAGATGCACTGTGCAGAATTATCCTCGTCGATATCAAAATAACTCGAGTTGGTTCAGAATCAAGAACTGCTCAAACTTGGATCATTTTGTGCAGTCAACAACTCTTTTGTGAGTGTGTTTTCGCTGAACATACATTCCAAGCATGTCCATGTCGACTGCTTCTCCGCAGCACCACTGCGAACCGTGATGAATGTCCCGACGATCAGTCAGCTGCCTGTGCGATGCCTTAATGAGGCCCATTGTTCATCATTGTAATTTACACTGATGGAATGAGCCCAGCAGCCCGTGAAAACAGCATCCATAACCCACATCTGCGGAGAGACACGACGCGGGGATGGGCCTCTGCCGGAGAGATCGGCGCCGAGCGACTCCATCATCCGCTGAGTATTGCCCAGATCCACAGCGACGACGCTCGTGTCGCGATGCAAAACGCCACGTGCTGTGGGCGGCTTCATCGAGATTCCTCGCGTCGCACTGACCTTCCCGGCGTCTCCCCAAACTTGATTCTGGGATCTCGTGTTTCAAGACCATAACACCAAGTCCATCCCAAGTGCGCTCTCGCACCCACCGCGTCCACGGACAGCGACCACAGCGCTGATATTACAACATTCCGCACCAGTTATTTGCAATTTCTGCTCCAAACAGGCAATTTGGCGCGAGGGTCATTTTTCATGTTGATTTGGTGGAAGGTTTGACATGATTCCAATAAGTGTTTCATGGTAATACGATCAGGCTCGGCGGCCGCGTGTGGAATTACATCTCCTACACAGCCAAACTGCGCCCTCCGCACAACCGCCATTTGGGGGACAGTGGGTCCAGGGCAGACTCGGTCGCGCTGGTCGCGAATACAGGTCCCGAACTCAGGGCGGCGTCGTGGCCGGCGCGTCACACCGGGCACGGGGACCACGCCCAGTTCGCGTGACACTCAAGGTATTCGTTGACTTCCTGTTTTGGTGATGTGCGCCTTTCACCATCAAAACCCACCAAGGGGGTGCGCCAAAACTCTTCTTCAGAAGTCTTGCACCAAACAGAACGAAATTTGTCTTCTGTGGCCACTTGATCTGGTGCTCCACAAACAGAAAAACGCCTTTACCAAAATCCACATGGGCCTCAACTTAGAGAACGACAGTTCTCTGTGTTGTTGGGTGTCGGTGGGATCCCCTGCGTCCGGATCGCGTTTTCACAGTGGAGTCCTCGAGCCCGGGCTCCGCCACATGAAGCCTCTTCTCAACCAGATTTACATCACAAATACATGGGCATCGTAACTTACGGCGTCTCCGTCCTGCGCAGCCTCCCTCGTCTCATCTCTCCCGCCCAGCGATGTTTCCTCGGGTAGTCATCAGGCCCTGGATGACTTCTCCATCCATTCCGCTACAGTGCGAGCTTTCCTTTCGTTCAGAAAGGAACGGTTCGGGACAAGGTTCTCTCAAGTATTCTAAGACGCGTTGAAAACCAAAAACCACCAGAATCCCTGACGCCACAGCCTCCACACCCAACATGTTTCACTTCCTCCCCGTTATTCAAGGCCCCAGCGCGGACCGTGTTACATGTGACACCATTCTCCCCACCAAGGGACGTGCAATTGCAATGAAATATAAATGTTACCATATTTCGGAGCCATGAGCGACGCAAAACGGGGCCGAGGCCTGCATTCATCATTCATGCAACCTTTAACACAGCGCAGTGTGGGGGAATAGGAGTCGCGTCCGCCGGGGCATTCAATAAAGAGCGCGACACCGCGGCGAGGATGTCTTCAGATTGGATCGGCTGGGGAGAAGCGCGGGATGGGAAGGTGTTCCCGCGCGGCCCCCACGCGCTTCAGATCTCACACTAACATCAGCCGTGCCTCACAACGATCACATCAGATGCATGGAAAATACGCTTGTGCTCTAAGTGTCAAACATTTGTCAAGATTTTGAGCACATGGCGCACCAAGATTCTTCCATCCCAGCAACCCCAGATCAGGAAGCCTTGAAAACATAAGCACATGCAGGATCAGGTGCCAATGAACCAAAAATCCTTGACAATATTGCGCTGTCTTTGTGAACCGCAGCACCGGAAGAACGCCAGCAAACGCTCTGATGACCCCGTGAGTTTTCAGCGCGTCGTTTCGTGCTGTTAAACGACCGTTTAGTCTGATTTACACGAGTCACAGCAATAATCTGATCAAATAAATTGTCCCGCTTCTTCAGAATTTGGGCCGAACCCAGCTGGGTGTAAAGTATGGAATCAGGAGTGAGGCAGAGATATGGGCTGTGTGGGTAAAATGCGAGGCACAGACCGGAGGAACACGAACACCGCATGACAAGCATCGCCAGCCGGAAAGAAGAACATCAACGGTCAACTCAACTGACTGCTATATCTGGTCCTGGCAAAGTGTCTTCCAAAGAGAACTGCACTGACAGCCGTGACATTAACACGCAATGTATGTGTTGTGTGCCTGTGATGAGTGATGGTGGTGGTGGTGGTGGTGGTGGTGGTGGTG
>JAAUXT010038783.1_pt1 | contig 18552 bp, 15 predicted proteins | sample 7278171 | NCBI WGS metagenome assembly JAAUXT01 (sample SAMN14350112, study PRJNA611818) | marine sediment metagenome | isolation source: surface marine sediment (1.8m) | place: French Polynesia: Moorea | collected 2018-08 | reverse complement strand
GTCTGTCTGTCTGTCTGTCTGTCTGTCTGTCTGTCTGTCTGTCTGTCTGTCTGTCTGTCTGTCTGTCTGTCTGTCTGTCTGTCTGTCTGTCTGTCTGTCTGTCTGTATGTCGCACACATTTGGTGACACATTTGTTGTCTGATCTTTGTGCAGCAAACCTGCCAGACAGTGTAAATGGACAACAGATTACGTTCAATATTGGCACATGACTTGCCGAATGGGTGCGAGAATTGTTGTTTATTCAAGAGCCAGTATCTATTCCAAGGGCAGTGGATACATGGTGAGACGAGAAAGGTCTTCCTCCCTTTATGGGTTCACAGAGCCACATACATACGGGTTGCTAACAATGTGATGAAAGCCAATCCGACATCAAAGGGTCGTTTAGGTGTTAATGAGGAGACCAGGTGCCATCAGTGATGCACTCTCAGGTGTGCAGCAGCGCCGTGTGGTGCACATCCACGTGATCGCCAATGTTGGTGCTGTCGTCGTTACTGACGTTCATGCGAGAAATTTCCCGGTTTCACTTTTTGGAAGAAAAAAAACAACTTCCGGACAAGACATGTGATGCCCACCCTGCAGACTTGAGCCAAAAGCGTCTCGGGTGAATCGGAGAAATTCGTTTGTTGCCGTATTCTCAACTCATCTCGCACAGCTTGTCACTTTGATGGACAAGAGAAGTCAGAGTTGTGCACCGGCATAAAAAAAATGGCAAGAAACTGAAGCTTCTTTTCGTGTCCGACTGCCCAGGTTCAAGGTCAGGGAAGAACAGGCTACGCAAAGAATTGTGTTTCTTGGATCAACTTTTCTTGCATCTCAGTGACTTGCACAAACATCTGACCACGTGCTCTTGTTTACAGTTGGCGTGGATCCATCCATCAGGTGATTCTGATCCTGCTGTGGACAATCTGGCAATCCAGCTGTTGGTGGCTGTTACCACTGTGCATGGCAGCTCCGCTTGGAGATCCTCTCCATTCCTAGAAACGACACAACTACGAGAATCAGACAAATGCACAGGTTTTCGCTGTGTCAAGTTTGCCAGAGAAAGAAGTTTCAAATGTTTGCAACGTTGCAGTTTGATGCAGCTGAACAGTTGCAGTCTATTTGGTTTGCTGGCGTTTGATTGGCACTTGAATGCTCTGCTCCACAATCTCCGACGTTTGCGAAAATGTCTCAATTTTCCAGAAAAATTATGTTGGCAGATCCAGCTTTGTTGGCAGCTCAACAAGATTTTCAGTGACCACCCAGGTCTCCCTGACGATCAAGGTTCCAAAGTTAAATTTTGGATTTCTGCAAGACCGTAAAATTGCTCAATCTTCCAAATGTTTGATTTCACATTTTAACGCAGCTTTGTGGGCTGGAATGTTGACACGTCAAGTGAGCATAATTCGCAGTTTAATTTCGCGCTGACACGCGCGACCAGGCGCAGATCAGCTGTGAATGGAGCTGACTCGGCTGGGTGTGGGAACAGGATCGTTCCGCTCCCGGCGCGCGGCCCGGGCAGCCAGAGTCCAGCGAGGAAGTTCCCCGCCTGCAGCCAGATAAGCTGCACGTGCGTTTTATTTCAAGCCTAAAAATATCCGTGTCAAATTTTGCTCAACACCCACTCAACTGAACCCAGCACCGGATGTCCAGCTATGAACTGTTTCCGCATTTGGGTTTGCACAGCTCAGCACAACGCTGACCAGGACACAGCTGAAGTCCTTGTTCCTGAAGCCGCCGAGACGACACTGCGGTTACACTCTCAACACATCGTCATCTCTGTGGATTCAACTTTGAGACTTGGGATCTTGGGAGCCAGTGACCAGCTGCTTCATGCCAAGAGCTCAAGTCATCAGGAACCTTGGTCCTCTTGTGTCTGCTCAAGTGCCGTACTCTGGGCCAAAGATACCGAGACCACATTGTAGTTTAATCGTACGAGCTTGTCAAGTTTGAGATGTGGCACCCTTCGGAGTTTTCACAGACGAAACGAGTGTCCCCAGAAACTATCAGCAGTTGTGTTGCTCCACACACAGCAAGGTGATCCAGTGAAGATTTGGTTCCGCTGAATGATCTACGACATAGACTCTCAAGCGTATTGCTCTGTTCCAGCATACGCAACACGTTTCCCTCGCGCACCTGGAGCGCGCTCTGGGATCCTTTGATCTGCCGAGGGCCGTACGCACGATGTCAGAGGAGCGAAGCGCGCTCTCTTTTTATCCACTGGCGCAAAAGGTCGGGCAATGTGCGTTTGATTTGGGATCATCGAGTTCGTTCTGCTTGTGCAAGCAAATAAATTTATCTGTTGAAGCAGTTTGTCTTGCAGTTCGGGGTAAGCTGTGAACATAGAGATCTGCAGTGTGAAAATGGACACGTTACGAGCAGATCAGGAAGCCGCTTTCAGTTGACGTTTGTACGAGAACAGACATGATGTCACCTCTTTTCCATCCACGAGATTGAAAAAGGTAGTCTGTTAAATTTTTGGTGACCCTTTTCTTGTGGGCATTGTGAGTATGTCTTCTCAAGGTTCTCATCTTCCCCCTGGATCCACTTGAGTGACCACCGCTGTGGTATCAAAACTCTTCGTGTCTGAGGCATTTATCGCTCACACTGCTCACTCTTCTGCTCACATGTGTTGTTAATGAGTATCAGGCTTTGCTAATGGAGACGCTACTCGCGCGCTGATTGGAGGTGACGTGCGCCTGGGAACCGTGTCAACTCTGGTTAAACGGAGCCTTTCCATCCCCTGCAACCCTGAGGTCACACCTGGGCCAAGGTCACACTTCAAAACACTCAAGGTCGCCTGGGCTCTGGGCGGCGGCAGGTAGCGCGAGGACCCGAGTCATGGTGGTTTCCTCAACTCTTATATTCTTGCGAGAGAGGCCTCCAGGTACAGACTGACACTTCTTGGTGACCTTGCACGTTTTTGACTTAGAGAGGAAAAGGGGTTTGTGGAGCTGATTTGAGAAGTGAGGCGCGTTTGTCTTCGTAAAACCCAGGCGGAAGATGCCAACACGAACAAAAGTTCAAAGTGCACAGACCATCAATGTGGCCGAAGATTTTTGTCAGTGACAAACAACGAAACGAGATTGTTAAATATTTGTCCGCGAAATTTGCCATTCAGATTACACCTTAGGTGTCAAAGTAGAGGTCACGCAAAGGTTGAGCAACCGGACACCGTTGAACCAAGTCAAAGCCCCAAATGGATACGTCGCACATTGGAAACAGAACTGCAAACGGAATCGTTGCCACAGACCGGACGAGAATGCGAGTATTCCCTTGTTGCGAGGCTTTCCAAAATGTCATGATGAGCTGATTACGGAAGATCTGTTCACAAATTGGTGACAACAGTGAAGAAAAGCTGACCAACAAATGTCCTGCCAGCAACAGAGTTGTATCAATTCAAGACTGACCACATCATCAGTAGCATTTCTCGACACATTTCTACTCGACTTGTGTGCGCACATTCGCCACGGAATGAAAGATCTTATCATATGATTGAGCTCGCCTCTTAAAACGACAACCAGCTCCACAGATGAACATGCCGCGCACCGCATTTTCCCCTCTCCTGTGGCCAGAGGAGCCTTTGGTCCGAAGAAGGATAACTGGCACGTCGTTGCGGTGAACAGTGGAGCCGCGTGGACACGAAGCCGTTTTGCGTTTGCAGGGTTTTGGAGCAACAATTTTTAACGTGAAATTCAAAGGAAAGCTTGACATGTCAGTCAGTGTTGACGAGGAGTCGGCTCCAAAACAAATCGACACGAACTTTCAAAACATCCTTTGTTTCATCCCTTGATTTTCAACTCCAAGCAACAAACCAAACCAAACACAGCTTGAACTAACCTGGTCCGTAAAACTTTTATGCACACAAAGGAAAGGCCAAATGTCAGTCACCTGCAAATACAACCGTTTGGATACTTTTTCCCCCAAATATTTTCTGAACCGCTGAGCAAGGGAAACTTTTTTTGCAATCTTTGTTCTTCCCACTCGTCGAACCTCGCTAATTGCTTCTGTTTGCTGTGAATTCAAAGAAGATAAGGTTCAGTCACCGGCAAATTCCAATTGTCTGCTTTTCCACAAAATGGGTTCTTACGTTTGGAGGCCACAAAGAACACTCGTCTTTTGTGTCCTGGCTTTGTTTCAATTTTACTCTTTCACCTCTTCTGTGCCCTGCTCAGCGGACCTTTGTCTGACGACATTTGTTGGCCGTGGACGTCCGCATTGGTAAATTGTCTGTTGAACAAAGGTGAGAATTTATCAGTGCGATTTTTCTGTTCGAAAGAAACAGCCCTTGGCTTGGTTGTGGGTTGCTCGTTCTGCACTGGAAAGCGAGGTTTCCACGCAGCGGTGTTCGAGGTCTGTCCAAGAAACAACCGGTTCTTTTGTCCCAAGTCAACAAAACAGTTGACGTGGTGAGTCTAGCCTCACTAGCTGGTGTGGTGAATCTGGCCTCACCATGCAGTTGCAGGAACCTTGAACTTCCTGCAACCATTCAGGTTTTGTGCCAGATTCAAGATCGCAAGCAAACCAAATGACCACCGTCAAGTGGCGGTCGTCCATCACAGTGCAGAACAACTTTGTTTTTACGAAAGAATATGTGACCTTCAAAAATATACCACGAAAAGTTACGTACTTTGGTGTCAAGTATGAGATTCAGGAACCATCTCTCCTGTCATATATCTGCGCCAACGAGCAAATCAAATTGTTGACAACCACAAATTACTCAGTGGGATCCAAATTACAGGGAACGGAGTTTAAAAATGGGGTGTGCTGCTGGACTCCAGAGAGAAAATTGAGTGAATTAAATTCCCTAATTGGGGTGTGGGACATGTGAGTGGGGTTCTGTTGATGCCGTGTGCAGGTGTCGGAAAGAGGAAGGAAGACGAAGCTGAAAGTTGCTGTCACTCTTCTGTCGTGGGCAACACGAACGTTGTGTCAATTGTTGCGCGAAGCTGCGACACACGTGCGCTTTTGCCAAGATTTCTTGGTTGGGCGGTGAGAGGGTGGTGGTCGAAGAAGCGTTCGCGTGAGTTTGTCGTTGGGGTCAGTTTGATTCCCTGTTCATTCTCGAAAAAAAGTGGAGTCTACCCCATATCTTGTGTTCTGTTGGAATACTGGCGGGTTTTTTTTCAGAAATGCAGTCAGCATGGTGAAGTTTCACAATGTACGGAGCTCTGGACAAAACGGGAAGTGAACAGGAAAATTGCACAAGTTCCACTCAGTTCTGACAACACAACATCTGGTGCAATCACTTCTACCTGATTACGCAATGCCTGTTTTCTTGAGAAGAATGGAAATTGACGTCAAAGAAATTTTAGATTGGTCGTACGTAATTGGAAACCTGACAAGGTTCACCTGCCCACAGTCCAACGTGCGCAAGCGTCAAAGGGAAAGAAAGGGGAAATGACAAAGCAGGAAAGAACCTTTGTTTGTCGTGTTTTTTTCGGTGTCCTTCCTTGGGGTGTCGATCCTCGAATGATGACAAGCTGCTTGTGCATGTGTGCGTGCGTTCGTGCGTCTGCGTGTGCAGAAATGACAATGAAGATTCGTTTTGGATCTGTGTTGAATGAAGTATTCATACTTTGACGGTATGTTTTGCGTGTGTGTCCAAATAGTTTTCCACAGATCATTCAGCAAATTGTTCTTTGGTCATTCCAATCTCCAAACTGATAAAGTTGAAAAAATAATGAAGAATCCCCGAGGGCCACCTCTCTTCATTTGGGACAATGAACCAGGGAGTTTGCATAAAATTAATTTGTAATTGGAGACAAATTTATGGCACTGCTCTTATCAACAGTTGCGCCAAGCCTGTGGCCTGAGGTCAGACGTGAACCTCATTTGAAGTGCGGCTCGGCTGTGCGAGATAGGAAGCGAGATACGGCAGCCAACAAGTCACTGTCGTTTCACTCAAAATTAAAGTTTGGTTGAAATTCATGGAAAATTGATGAAAATGATACGTGGTCTTTGTCTCCGCAATGAATGCAGTTGTTTCCGGATCTGGATGGATGACTTTTCATGGTTCATTGTTTGAGAAATACGTGAATGGAAGTCAAATCGTAGCCGATCAGAATAACCCACCTCCTCACACGCACTTTATCTCGGATACTTTTGGTGTACTCCTCATTTGTTTGGTTGTCTGAATTCTGTGCATTCCTTGTTTCTGCCTCTGCCAACAGGTTTTGTTCAGTTCCGTGTTCGAGTGCATGTATCGTTTTCTTTGGACACAAAGTGCCGGGGAAATGTTGAAATGCTGCATCCAACCGCAATGCTGAAAATCCACAGCGACTTTTGCCAGAGGAGAAACGTCAGCAAGTACAAGTATCAAGTCTTTGATACTTTGCCATGGCAGAAAACACAGCTTTCCTGCTTTGGGCATTCAGCATGGAAGAAAAAGAGTGTTGCACTTTTGTTTCATTTGGAGTGCCAACACCAAGGGCTATATGTTCGATCTGTTTCCCGTAATCTTGACAGAGTTAGACCACTATAATCGTGATGATCAGAAGAGTGAATCAGGCCGGTCCCACACGGGGTCACACCCAGATGTACGCACAAACACGTACCACATACACACACACACACGCACACACACACACCTTGCTCGAGTGCACGAGTGCGTTGAATGGTCCTCAAGTTATTCTTTGGCGAGAGTACAAAGAACATGCATCACGAAGAATGTGTTGTGTTTGGATTTGTTGAGCAAGTCAGCAAAACTAACATTGCCGAGGAGGACATTCCGTCGTCGTGTAATGAGGTGAAGGGTCGGCGGAGTCGGCTCGGTTTGATCTGGGCCGTGATCGAACCTCGCCAAGAAAAGACTCGCGAATGAAGAGTGTGGGGCTGGGGCCAATTTTCTTGTAATCTCCCCGTTTCTTGGGCTTTGTTGTTGAGTCGATACACGGTATCTGCCAGAGGCTTCCCTTTGTGACGTAACGTCAGTGCCACAGACTGCTCGCACTTGTGTGTTGTGTTGCAGTCCCAGGAGGTTCGATTTTGACTTCATCAGGTCAACTGTGCAGTCGGGGAAAGACAGGAACGCCTGACCTTACGTGACCTTCACACACAAATTTCAACATCGGGGGGCCAATGTGTGAACTCGCAATTCAACAGAAATGATGCGTTTTGTGCTGGAAGACAAAAATGCGCCAACCGTACGAGCCGAGCAAAGAAAACAAACTGAGCTGCTTGTGAGTGACACATTATCGTTGTACATAAATGGGTTAATTTTCTGATGCAGGACAAACAAATGACGGGCGGTAGAAATATACGAGGTGCCCCGGTGGTCCAGTATGTCGGTGTCAATCTCACGTGAAGTCTCCACTTTTTATCTGCGCGGCCGCAAATACTCACTCCTCCACTGTAGAAACGTGCAAAACGTTTTGCGAAGTCATTCGGAACGCAACATTTAGTCAGAGTACAACCCAAACAACAAGCAACGTTTCAGAGGGCATCGTTTATCTTGACAATGGAGTTTTTGTCCGTAATTTGCCGAATGATGTATTGCTCTTAGGTAGATACGGGAGGATCGCGATTTAGTGTCCGCACTGTGACCTGGTGTTGTTGCCTATTCATCATTGACCACGAACTTTGTCTCGGGTAAAACTGAGATGTTTCAAGGCCAGCGAACATCTGGCTCTTGGGGTATGCAATGACGTCGCCACTTCTTTGTGGAATCAGGGATAAACCACCGTGCAGAGAGAAAAAAAAGAGCGGAAGTGAAAAAGTGCTTGATAGTGAATTTCCGGTTGGGTACAAGGCGATCAGAAAAAATCGCTCCAGAAGTTCGCATCTGATTCACAACCGACGTCGTGAACAACTGCGGTTTGTGTCTAGTTGTTCAACCTTCAGGTTCACAACGGTGAACAGGTTTGATTTGGGCCCATTTACAATATTATTACACACGACCCACCCCATTGTCAGCACGAAGCTATATTTGCGGCATTTCGCCGTATCCTATGACCGGGTGTTGACAGACCTGCTGGCGATGTAGTCTATCTAATCCAGGACACCTGTGGTCGGGGTTTTCTCACATCTCGTCTGGATGTCAACTTTACCATTTGACCGGATCTGCTTGTGTTGTTGAATAAGTCCGAAAGATTCCAGTTGAAGACCTTGTCCAGTTGTTGAAGACCTTGTCCAGTTGCTGGCATGTTCTTATCGGGGGGGGGGGTGATCCAAAAACGACGAGATGTCTTTTCAAAAATGACCTTGACTAAGCAAGCTCGCTTTGAACAAACGTCGAATTCCGTTTATCGAAGCACGCAGCATGTTGCGAAGGACTGCAACGAATCACTGTCTGACGATTCCAGATGGCGAATGTTTTTTCACTTTGATGGTGATGAAGCCACAAAGAGAAGGAACATCTCTTCTTGCGCGGTGCGATGAGGCTGTAACTCGGTTCCAGACGCGCTGCTGAGTGATCCGCTCAGCCTGTCCTGCCCTGGATGCACGGCGGGGCCCAAGATCAGCGGGAAAATTTCACTTTCTGGTTCGTAAAAACGCGCATTGTGTTCACTGCTTGAAAATAGGGAGTTCTTGTTGTTGGTCCATCTTAACTCAGGCCTTTGAAAGCGCTCGCACCGGTATCACAGTTGCATTGGCTCGCGTAGACGAACTTACGACGAAGCACCGTTGGACCACACGGTGCGTGTTCAGGATCACACCCACAGCAGCAAGTGCAGTCGAAACGCGATAGTGGACGTGATCAGGTGGAAACGTGCGCGCCACATTGTTGTCAGGAAAACAGATCCTTCCGAGACAAATGAGTCAGTGGGAGACGAGTCCGCTTCGCTGGCAGAAGCTGTCACGTGGTTTCAGCTCACGCGCAGAACCTATTCGAGGAACGTCGCACGGGTTTGCAATCACCTCTTTGTCGTCTGAATGTTCTGAAGTTGATCATAGTGCCACATCAAATCAAACAAAAGCTGTTCAAAGCTTCCTTCGAACAGTCCACGCGCAATGTTTTCCAGGGTCTCTGGGCCTTTGGCAGGTGTGCGCGCGGCCGGGCCGGTGTGATGTCTTTGTTCCAACAGCAATGTCAAAATAGCTGTCAGGTTTCGAAGTGTTTTGTATTGTGTTTACAAAAACACGTGCATCTCCATTTTTACAAAGGGCTCTGTTTGCACAAGACGTGTTGTTTGGTGTGTCAGACGAACATGAAGCATACTTTCTCAGGGCCCCCAAAGGCGATGGCTGTCAACCAGCTAGACAGGCGAAACACGGAATGTTCGTACGTACTTTGTCTCGCAGGTTTGTTCCCGTTCACCTGCATGGTTGGCAAAACCAGCGAGTTCTGCATCTCTTTCACAAATTCCAGATTTGGATGGATCCAAGGGCATGTCTTGAGAGCTTTGCTGTTGACTGATCACAAACCACGTTTGTTACTCTGTTGTTCCAAGGCTTCAACACGCTGGATGTGGATACATCCCTCGTCTTGCTCCCACAGCGCAGTGTACTCAGATGATTGAGTGTAAAATGGACCAAACTGCAGTGGGCAATTTGCTGCAGAAATGCCCACAATGCGCAGAAAATTGGAACAGAGATTTTGGAATGTTCATTGCTGGGAGAAACTGAGGCATGAATTATCGGCTGAAGGAAAACTCTTGATCAAACATACGAGCCCGTGTACCATGCAATGTGCCCGCAAGCTTTTGCTTCAGAATCTCAAACTTTCTTTCTGCAGGTGTTTGTCATCCAATTTAATTTTTCATCACTGAGTACTGCCAAATTCCTCTTCCATAACCTGTTTTGTCTTCTTTTGTTTTTGCAGGTACGAGTATGCGCGCGCGTGTGTCCTCTTTCGAAGTTACTGCCGACATGCGTGAATGAACTGGCTCCGAGAAGTACGAGCGTTACAACTCTAGGGGCAGTGAGTGTGAACATCTTCAGGACAGCAAAGTCACGCTGCCTGCGCCGATCGCCGAGACGGTCAGGGTTTTTTTTGTTTCTGGCCGATGGAGTGTCACGTTTGCGTTCAAATGTCCAAGGCAAACCAAGAGTCGTCTTGTGTGAGAACGCTTGTTGGCCAAAACATGGGGGAAGTTGGTGTCGGTGTGAATCCACACGAGAAAGATCAGTGCGACTTGCGAACACCGACCAAAACGTGATGAGTTCCGTTGTAGAAAGGCTGGCCTCGGATGTCAGTCAGAGCGAAAGGTGCAAATTGTCAAGTGACAAGTGTTGACTTTTGTTGGGTAAAGGATGGTGGTTTAAGTATGTTGAAAGGTGTCTGAGGTAATGGAAGATCAAAGCTCCGGCCTCAAGTGCTCCGGCAAAAGTATTAAAGTATTAGCCTTTCACAAGAGGTGCATCATGCGCTTGAATGTACATTGAAGGATGATGTGTGCAAAGCCAAGGTCTCACTTTCAGTTGATCAAGTTGAATTCTGGCCATTGCAGCAAAACAGTGAAATGTGTGTGATCGGAACGCATTTGACCACGAAGGCAAGTTTGCAGGCTGGCTCAATTCTCGTTTGTTGGCGCTGTAGTGGTGTGGTGCAAAGAACATTCCGTTCTATTCAATTGGGATGAAATCAAAATGTCCTTTTTGAAACTGGCTTGGGGTTTGCTTTCCCTGACTGCAGTTGAGACCCACGAGACTGCAACTCTCTGGAAGGTGCACAGCCGTATCGAGTACAAGAGCTCCTCTCAGTTCTTGCCTGATCTCACAGAGTGTGTTGCGTTGACGGAAATCAGGGCAGAAAATTGTAGATTATTCTTCAACAGATTCCTCGAGTGTTATTGCGCACCCCAGGCTACAATGGGTTGGAGTTGGGAGAAACTCGGGGCTGGGAGGGGAAGAGAAGGCTTTTATCTGCGGGTGTCACTCACTGGAAGCCTGCGGGCTCTGCCATGATATTCTGTTGAAGAACCTGTTCATCCAGAACAGCTGGTTGGTTCGGGACTGATGTAAAATCACCTATACAAATTGATTCCTCTTCTTTATTTATCATTGTTCTTGTTCTTTTTTTGGTTGATTTGCGTGAAATTTCGAATATTTGGTATACAGAGCACCTGTGACGGAGAAAGAATGACATTCGCTTCAGCACTGCGCGCTGCAGTCAGATGGACAATGCGAGCAATGTGCAAATGACAAGTGTTTCCACTGATGCAGAGGCAGCAGCTCTGGGAACCATCACCTGCCACGTCGTGTACACAACAGGGCAACATCCTCCGCTGCAGATAAAAGAGCCGTGGATACGGCTTTTCTTGTTAATCTGGAATTGCGGTGGAATTGTGATGTGTTGATTGAAGCGCGAAGCATCTGAGAAGAGGCCTCATCTGGACGGGCTGTCTGCGGCGGATCGGGGCCGCGGGGTGAACATTCCCTGCCAGACGCGAGCGCTTCGTCTTCCAGATCAGCTCCTTCTATTTCTTTTCGCAATTGGGTTCAATCGATTTGCTGCAATTGGTTGATTCTGGGACGAGTGATGTTGACTCAGTGGCAACTTTGTTCACTTTTGGACGGTCTAGTTCCAAACAGTGTTGGCGAAACAGGTGGTTGTGGGACAATCACAGGAGAAATGGTCAGAGTTGTGACTGAATTTCAACCACAAAGGTCTGAATTGTCCCAGCTCGGACTGCGTGCACCGGATCTGTGGACTTCGTGGTGTTCCCCAACTTGATGTGAACCAGTGGCAAGCAATGCACGGTACAAGAGAATTCGCTCAATTTGACTTTGAATGGTATCTGTTGACCTGTCACAACCGGAAATCCCGTTGAAACATTGCAGCAACTGCAACCTTTTCTCTCCAACACTGACAGCATCCGTCACCTTTGGGCTGCTTGGCGTTTTTGTTTTTCTCTGGCGAAAATTTGTTATTTCAGCGCAGTCGACCATCCGATCTCTGCAGTGCGTCCCCGTACCGTGGTGTAGTATCTCGTTGAGTGACCTTCTCTGAACCGATGTTCTCTCAATCATGTCTAATCGCTGAACGTCACTTTTCGCCGCAGCAGTCGAAGCTGGCTTTTACCGAGAGATGTATTTTAAAACGGTGCAATGTTTTTTGTATCCGATCTTGTCCAACTGCCAACGGGCTCGGGTGCGTCGAAACTCTGTAAAAATTGTGTGACCGGTTGTTGGGATTGTAAGTTTTCATGAGCTACGTACTTTCGCTGTTGTAAGGAAACACCAAATGGACAATTCTTCCAGGTCCCACCTTGTGAAATTGACCTGAGACCAACGTTTTCTGGCAGCAGCTGCTTCTGTTTCCCGTTTGGGTAAACTGACGAAAATGTCGTCGCAGTTACTTTTGAGTTCGTAGGACCAGGGACTGTGAGTGCAGCCGGGGGTCACAGCGTTTCACAGTGCAGCCGTGGAAATGTGAGGCGAGTGATCTATCGCTGCGTCGAAAATCACTTTTCCTCGCGGGAGATTTGACCTTCATCAGCCCATGTGAGTCGTGTGTGGCATTACTCTGTTGCAAATTACAGCTACAGCGTTAAATTATCGCCCCACGTTGGACTGCACGGATGTCTGGCCTAGGGTTGAAATTTGTCGCTTCACCATCCATTTCAACAGTTTTTGGTCCAAACTTTTCAGCTCAGTGGGCGCACATGAGGAGGATCTGGTCTCCAGATGCTGTCAGACAAGAAATAGCAGTCTCCGTCCCGGCCCGCGCTCACATCACTTGCGACACGAAGACGGTTGCGCGAACGACACTCACACACACGCTAACCCTGGGGAGGGTCGGAAGCACTTTGCATTCAAGAGGCCGATTTTCTGTCGTTGGGTCAGGTTGAACTGCGTATAGGTTATTGAACACGCAGATTTTGTAGCACACTGGCTTTCGAACAACCAATTCAGGCGTGGAGGTCATACAAAAACAAACGCGTGCTGCTGTTCGTTTTGACAAGAGCCACGTGGTTCTAATTTTCCCGGTAATGGACCTTGAATCGAGGTCGAGATCCAGAATTCAGAAGCCAGTGAAGTAGCTTCATTTCCTGCGAAATTGAAGCTGGGGTGGCGAAATGCGGTGGGAAATGGAAGGGCTGAAATGTTTCTATTTTGCAGTGGACTGACGTTGATTGATCCTTTACAACTGGTGATGATCACCTGTGGTAAAGAAGATTTTGATTGAGAAAGAGCAAGGCTTTTGTTGTCAAGTGGAGTTGAAAATGGAACTTCAAAGCCTCGTGAATTCAAGCGGGTTTGAGAACAGCCTAATTTCTGATGGAACAGTTTCGGTCTTGGCCGTTTTAGAGATTCGTCTGTTCAAGCACCGCAAGAACAATCTCATTCCTTGGCGTCTGTGTCTTGGGTGCTTCGGCGGTGCCACAATCATCAACCTTGAACCAGTAGTGACAACGACAGCAGCAAGGACAGTTTCCGACACCAACAACGGGACTGCGAATTTTGCAGCCAGCTGCTGATATCGTGGAGCAGTGCGCGATGGACTTGATCCACAATGAGAAATGTCTCCCATTCCGCGCTGCTCCAAATGAGCTCTTCCTCAGAACTTCGTGCAGTACAACAATCCAGTGGAGGAGATTCGTTAGCCTGGTACGTGTGGCCCGGGTTACCTGCCGACGTAACCTTCACACATTCTACACATTCCCAGGGCCTGTTGTTCTAAATAGCTGTTGAAAGATGAACAGTTTCGTGTTTCATAAAACCCACATTTCGTGCAGAGCTTGCCTTTTCCTGTGGATTTGGAAACAGTTGGCTGCAATCTGCGGAGTTTGGAGAGGCTAAAATACTGGAAGGTACCTGACGTTTTTAGCTCAGTGCTTGTGCGGCATTTTGTAAAGCGCACAGGTTCACCAGTTTACATTTCTCGCCCATTCGTGCGTTGAAGTCCCCCAGAAAAAGCAGTTCATGCAACGTGACAGCTGAAGGTTTTGCGGACAACAGATTCAATCAGTTGGTTGTCTTGACATCAGCCAGAAAACTGTTTTTGTGTGTCAGATTCACGTCAGCTTTCAGAGTCAATGAAGAAAGAACATCATGAAGAGAACCATCCTTGACGTGAGGTTTTCAGCAGTCACGACATTCATAACACAGAAGAATGGTTTCTTTCAGCAGATATGCAACTCTTGTCGCCTTGTATCACTCAAATCTTTCGTGGATCGTATTCTTCTGCCGCGAACATTGCTTTGTTGTCTATGGTTCTAGCAGAGCGAGAAACGGAAGATGTTGGCTGCCTGCTTTTCTTCTGGGTCTGCGGAATGCGTTTCTGCTGTGTGTGATTGAGGGGAGGGTGTTTTGCTGCAGAGTTCTTGTATAGTTCCGTTTGTTGTTGTTTTTCGGTCCGAAAGACAGATCGCATTGGACCACTTGCCTTGAAATTCCCGGGTTTTTTTTGCAGTAAGAACGTCAACAGCTGGTCTTCTTCTGTGTTCGAGCACAGTTTGGGTCACTGAAAAACTGAAGATGTGTTTCCGTACGTCATTCTGGAACTTTTCGTCTTCAGCGATGAAACAAGTTTTGATGTCTCGATTTTATTTTTGAAATGTAAAAGGTCCAAACAATCTGTCAATTGATTGAGCTTTTGTTTTCCATCGACGAAGCAGGAATCTGTGAAACGGTCAGTCGGTGACTTGAATGATCCACTTGTCTGATCCCTTATCAACATTCAGCAAGGCCCTTCCAATCGGGAACGTGTCGCATCCACTCGCGTGCGATGGCGCCGTTTCTTTCCGCTGCAGAAATTAGAAATGTCACCATTAATTTAGAGATAACGTCCGAAGGGCCAATGACAGATTTTGACTCAAGTTTTGATTCATTTGTCCAGCACGCAAAGGTCACATTGGAACATTTCGAATTGAAATGTGACGCAAGTGATCGAGTCTGATAAATATGGCTCTGTCAATGATTCTCACAGATGTTGTCATCAGTCCTGGGTGACACCAGAACTTCACAAGCGATGAATTAATGTGACGCGTCGCGTTCGTGGAGAGCAGTGCTGATGAAAATGGGACCCTGGTCACTTCAGATAAAGACCTGTGGCGGAGGGACGATGATACGCTCATCGAGACAATTGGATCCCCGAGGCCCCTGGGTTCGGGTCCCTCAGCTCCGCCTCGGGTGGGTTCGCTCTGTGGGGACTGAGTCAGGCCGCTTGGGATCGTCCATCGGTGGCTTCAACATCCGTGTGCCGCCAAGATGCGTGGGTTTCATGGTTACCGCTCGGACAGTTGGATTTCAGATCCGATTTTTTTTGGTGAAGAATCGTAAAACGGCCGTGCTAGTTGAGTCACACACCACGAACCGACCCTGTCAATATGTGCAGATTGGTGGTTTTGGCGGCCACATCCCAAACTCGTCCATTGACTTTGCTACATGTTGGACCCTTCTGACTAGGTTTGAGCGCTGCGGTCTCCCAATCTGGAGTTGTGATTGACGTCGCATACCTGCAGCATACCTGTTGATGAGTACAGGTGAGCGCGGCACTTTGATCCCAAACCATGAAATGTGTCAGGTGCAGGTGCGATGCAGGTGCGGATCAAGCCTGGAAACTGTGCACGAGATGGACTGGCAACCTGGATGCTTCAAGTGTGATTCATACACATCTGGATTTCAGGTCTCAGTCAGTCAAAGCTCTTTTTCTGCTTCTGTTCTGCAGCATGGAGAATGATTTCTGAGGTACGAACAACAACACACCTTGCGCGTTTGAACCTTTTCGCGCATTCGTCACGTGGTTTGTTGGAGAGCCACTTTTTGTTGTTGTTATGTGTGGTTCCCGATATTTGATCATCTTATGTTGGTTCACTCGACCGCAACAAGAAAGGGATGTTGATTGGAGGTGATTTTCAGGTTGGTTGGATTCAAGGCAGGGAGCGTTCCTCCCACAGTTGTTCGGAACACCTGCTCAGGGCTGACGCCTTCACAGTGCTGTCGTCAATCCAAGTTCATTTCGGATGGATTCTCAGATAGGATCAGGCATGAAAACAACGTAACTTCGACGAACCCGAATATTTTGCACTTTTGAGGGTTTTGTGCGTGTTTCAGCGATTCAGTCACAACAGACAGACAGCCCTTTGAAGTTTTGTGTTCATTTCTAGAATTTCGCTGGAGACTGTTTCTCCTAAAAGTTGTTGTAAATCTAAACCGAAGGGCTTCCCCTTATCGATACCTGCAATGCTGATAGGAATCACCCTTTGAGTGACAGCTGCCAGAGGGAGGGGTTCAACTTTTTTGAAGTGTTATTTTGTTCCGTAGATGAGGACTCTAATTACTCTTTTAGTTCAAACATCGTTTTGTTGGTGATGGGGTCCTTGGGTGCAAAGTCATGAAAAAGTTGCGCAAACTGTATTGTTCAAAACAACCAGCATTTTTGAGTTTGGGAAAATGCAGCAAAGTTGATATTATCAGGTTTCCGCGGAGGGCTTATCATTTGTGAAACAGATTGCCAGAACACAAAAGCGCTCTTCCAATTTCTGCGTTGTGCAGAGTGGAATTCTCACACGACTTTTTTTTGTCTGGTGTGGTGACATTTTCTTCAAAAAGGGAGCAAACTGGTCGTCGTCAGGTGAACATGTTCAAATGAAAACAATGATAGAAGTCCAAACACACACACACACACACACACACACACACACACACACACACACACACACGCACACATTTGAGCAATAACGCTGGTCTAGCCGTCGTCACCACAATTCGAGTGTGAAAGAAGCATGATGTGGCTACAACTGCCTCGCAGGAGAACTCGCATTCAATTCCCACCGGGCACGTTTCAATTCTCTTCGCTCAACGCTCATAATTAAATGTTTGTCTATTAAAACAGTCGAGGAATTTATTTCTGCCCGAAGGCTGCGAGAAGGTGACACGAGGCAATTCCACACATTCATCTCGTCTGTTTATAAACTCAGTGTTACGCTGTGGGAATGATTGGTTTCTATCTGGCTTTGTTGGTATTTCAGTTCACTTCTTGCGTCAGGTTCACACTTTAGGAGACCTTGCATTGACAACAGAAGTTTTGTGATTTTGTGATCATAACGACGTGTGCTCATTTTGTCGGAGGAAGTTGAACTTGGGAGGTCACGCGAAAGATTCCAGCTCATCGGACAATCGAAAAGTCTCCTGTCAAATCAAAAGACAGATTCATCTAAACACTTTGTTGGAACTTGAGTGCAAGCCAAAAATTTAGAAACAGGTTTTGTTTGAGTTTTGTTTGGTGTGTAGACGGGTCGTTGACAGATGAGCGTGGGACTGGTCCTGGGCCGCTCTCCTATCTCAGCCATGATTGATTTGTAAATTATATTCACGGGGGACCTGACGAGTTTACACGATTCAATTGTGTCGCCGACACGTCGCCTTCAAACTTTATATTCACTACTCTCGTTCTTTCCTCTTTTCCGTTTGGAAAATTTTCTCGCCGTTCCCTTGACTCGTGTGCCGCTCTTTTGCTTGACATCGCAGAGACGGGTTGAGTAGCACGCTGGACCGAGAATTATATTTGAGGCCTTTGTGTACTTGTGAGTCTGGACACAAACATGAGTTTTGTTGTTGGGGCCACTTTGCTTGAGTTTTGGTTCAGCCCAGTGCAGCTGCACTGCTGTTCTGCTGATGAGCCATATTGCCTTTGCAGTGTTTGTTTTCTCGAGTAATGTTATTCTGTGGGAGGGAGATGGTTCACAGGCTTTTTGCGTAACACGAACAAGGTGTGTTTGTTTGCGCATGTGCATAAGTTAGTGTATTACATACCATTACACGTGTAATCTCATCCTGCGGATCCAGAAATTGGTGGAGATGCGATTCTTGAAATGTGGTGAAAAGAATATGAAAACGTCAACTGGCCAGGTTTTCGTGTGGGTTCAGTCTCTGTTCCCAGTCATCAAGTAGGCATCTTCTGGTACAGTTTGGTTCTGGGAACCGAACTCATTGCTCATTCACAGACACGGGCTGTGTGTTCAAATCTGTATGCCGTGTCTCTAACGCAGTCAAAAACGGTACCAAACAGGATGATCTGGCATTTTATGCACAAGTCTGAGGAGTAGGTGAGATGCCCCAACACACATGACTCTTTGTACATTGTCCCTGGGTTAGATACATGTCTTGTGTACTCTGCACAAACACAGGTGGGGCGGGAGAAGGATCTCGGCGAGACTGAGACCCGTGCGTGTGCTCGTGAGAATAAGATTGACTTGAAAACTTGAAGATGCCCCAAAGCAGCAAAGAGTTTTTGGCATGCCCGGCGCGGACGTGCTGAAGCTTCGGCGCGTCTTTTGCAAAGGTGATCAGGACAGAAGCAGACCAGACTCCCCCTCACTCTGAGAAGAAATGGGGCAGGGGTGCTGTGGGGGTGTTGTGTCTCTGTCTGACCAGAGACCCCGTCCACTCTGGCGCAAAATTGCCGATGGAGGTATGGACTTTGGCTGCTTGGTCTTCAAACAGAGTGTCCACCCCCACCCACCCCGCGAAAAGTCTCGAGGACTCCCTGCCACAAAATGAAGAGACTGGAGAACCTCCTCAGAAAAATATAAGTATGGAAGGAACCCTGGAAAAGAAACGTCTGTTGGGAACCCCCCCCCCCCCAGCACCCACAAAAAGGGCAGGGAAGAAATATGTTGGCGTCCCGGCGCGATTAAAAAATGCCCCGTTTGGTTGTTTATTTTTCTCCTGTCCTGGGGGGTT
>JAAUXT010020583.1_pt1 | contig 18553 bp, 17 predicted proteins | sample 7278171 | NCBI WGS metagenome assembly JAAUXT01 (sample SAMN14350112, study PRJNA611818) | marine sediment metagenome | isolation source: surface marine sediment (1.8m) | place: French Polynesia: Moorea | collected 2018-08 | reverse complement strand
CTCAAGTTGCTAATAAGGATAAAGTTTGAAAAGGTAGGGTCTAAATCTGAAATATCATGGATGGTGTGAGACGGGAAGGGGGTAAGGAGGGGGTGGGATTTTGGCAAAATTCCACACATTCCATACATTCCAAAGTGTGGACATTTAAGCTGAGAGCAGCACCTAGATGGCCGCTACGCGACCATCAACAATGAACGAATCTGGAGGCTCCAAAACAAAAACAACGACTGTCCCGAATCCTTTCAATTTTGGGACCACGGCTTCGTGGGCATGATCGAAAAAACACGGCTCAGTTTTCGTTCAGCCTGAGTGCTGTGCAGAAGGTCGCTGCAGTGTGAGAATTTTTGAATGTGAAGGATCGTATCCTGGAACATGCAGGAGTTTTCCAGAGACGTTTGACCACAGGTTCCAAGTGGAAATTTGGTGGGTTGACTGAGTACAAGATCAATGCACACAGAAACAGTGGCTCGTTTGAAGACTTCATTGCACGATTTGCGATCCTATGGAGAACATCGTTTCGCCCCAGCCGAAACATTTCTTTGTTTCGTGTTCTGTCAGGTGAGGGCGAGAGAGGATTTTTTCAAAGGAAAGCTTGAGGTTTCTGTACTTTCTGAGATTTCCGTCTGTCATTTCCCCGTGGTGAAAACACCTTTGTGTCTTCTTGTTTTGTAGGTAACAAACAAGTGATGTTTTCAAATGTCAAGAAAGATTGCAAGTCTTTGAAGCTTGGTGGAATATTTATGCTGTTAGGATGCCATTACCACACGATGGCTGTGTACGCACTTTGTTATCAAATCAGGCTGCTGGGATTTATGAGAGACATTTCCAAGGCAACCATTGCCATGGCAACCTGCAGGTTACTTTGTTTCTAACTTCTGACATTTAGCAAAGTTTGGCAAAACTGTTTTTGCGTGAACATCAAACTATGAGCTACTGTCTAGCACTTATGGAAACTACACCTATTTTTATGTGTTAAACACACGGTTTACGGGGAAAATAGAAAATTTGATGAAGACGAAGCTAGAAAGGAAGGTTCTTCATAAACATGTGAAGTGAACATCGCGTCAAAATACCCTGACCAAAGCCAGGCGTTTCTCCAGATCTAAATTCATAAAATTGAATACCTGTGACGTAAAATGGTGCAAAAATAGCGCCCAGAGTGACAAATAGTTACATGACTCAAGGCCTGTTTCATTTGTGTGGGGAGTGAGAGTGCGCATTGATTTTTGTTTCTCAGGTCCGTGTTTTCTTGAAAAGAGTTTCGATAAATTTGCTCTGCACTTATTAACAGTTACATTATTGAGATGAAGGAGACAGGATCCAATAAAAGTGGTTCTGGAGAGAAGGAACACATGCACGGTTGCCTGCAGCGGTGTCCTTCAACCGCGTGTCACTCAAAGCCTTTTGATACTGTTCGAAAGGGTTTCGCTGCCAAATTTGGAAACCGAGCGTGGCATGCTGTGTCTGCGCTCCATTGAAAAAGACAATGTTTCTCCCGCAACACAAGACAAGATGTCTGATTCAGCAAAAGGGAAATCTTTGGCCTGAGCAAGTGTTGTCCTATCTGCACCACTGAACACTGAACCACGCGCGCTTCGTTGTGTTTTGCACCATTTTACGCGGAGCCGTACGCACCTGTCGGTATAGTCGTCATCGACGCGGATTTTAAACTCTCGGATCGAGAGGATCGACTTGAACAGACGATCCATCATGTGTCTGCACCCGGACACTCAAACCTCTGCAACCAACACGAGAACAACGCGTTATCCACCTGGTATTTGCAGGAAAGGAAAAGGTGGCCATGTTTGTTATGGTCAAAATTTGTGATGTTTTGAAAGAAAAAGATTTTCTATTCACGAAAATTGATCAAGAAAACGTTGTTTTAAAATTGTAAAGGGTCTGAAGTTTTCCGTTTTAACCCAGCTGATCCTGGTCTTTGTTGTCTGCCTTTAAAAGTCACAGTGTCTAAAACCGCAAAATTTCAAGCGTGCCAAAAATGGCGTTTTGAGACGCCCACATCCAATTGGATCCAGTTTGAGAGCACCGCAATGTTTTCTTTCTGCTTGTTCATTTTTGGAAAACTTTTTTTTTCTCTGGCCTGTTTTTGTCATTGTAGAAAGTCGCAGTTTTTGTTGTTGTGAGATGTTGTTTCAATCATAAACACATCTTTGAGACATGCAGAATGTCAAATTGAGTCTACACAGCTTTCTGCAGATTATGCAACAGCGAACGACTCCAGGCATTTAGTCTAAAGATCAAAATTCTAAACGTCTTTTGAAGCAAGAAGAGAAGCCTCGGTACATGTTTTTCTTGCGTTCACAAAACGTCTGACAAGAACGTTCGCTCCCATTGGCTTCTTCTGTACAGTGTAGCTCTCTAATATGCATGATTCATGAGAAAGTATCTGCAAAACAGCCTCTACTTTCTACAACGACAGACAGACCAAACATGCAATGCATTCAGATGTCAATCTTTCGCAGCAGAGTCTTTCCGGCGTTTCGTGCTCTCAAATGTGGCTCAGTCGCAAGTACTTTACACTGCAAAAAATTACCCAGTGTGTTGCAATGCTTCAAAAATTTCTTCCCCATTTGCTGCCAACATGGCAACAGGAAAGACAAATTTTTGTTTTGTTCCCAAAAAGAGCCAAGCAAATGCAGTAAGTTTGTATGTGAAGTTCTTGCAGTGTTTAGCCTTTTGTTTCACAGTGTAGTCGTAAAGGGCCTGCTTCAGGAAGTTGGACCCCGAACCTACACTGTATAAATCTGCCGGTTTGACAGACAAGGGATTTGGGCACAATTTCCGAGGCTGAGCCCAGGAGGACGCGGCAGTCATTATTTTGAAACATCCTGTGCGGAATTGCTCGAGCGAGCAATGCCTCACGGGTCTAATGTTTCTCTTTGGCATATTTGGGCATAAAGGCATTTCACATCTTTCGAGGAGTCTTGGGTGCATAAGACGTAACGTTTCCTGGATAATGCAAAAATGTGAAGTTTTCACAAGCCCCAAAGTGCACAACTGGAAATGACATTTTGTTCCGTCGGAAACAAGGTTTCATGGCAACAAATGGCTCAATAAAGACAACCTTTCACGTCAAAAACGTTTCAGTAGACGTTTTCTGCAGCCATTGTGTGGCAACACGTTTGAATGAGCAGTGACTGTGAAATCGTCATTAGCAGGTGATGCATAATGTACAGGCGGCTGTGTCAAATGCAAACGCACCATCACCCAACACTTGCGCACTTCAAATGTGAAAAAGTAACTGTCATATTTGTGCATTTCCAGGATCATTGTCGATATATTGTCTGTTCAATGAAAGCGCTTTTCACTTATGCAATACGAAGCAGTTCTATTTGTGTTTTGTGGTAAAGTCTCTGCACTCTACAAGAAGAGGCCAGCTCAGCAAATCTAAAATGTAGACTGGTGCACTGAAACGCTGCAAATGTAGAGTCACTCAAAATTTTCATGTGAAACAGTCACGACGTTTAGTCTCGACATTTCTACGTTGTCATTGACAATAACGCCCTGACACAACACACACAAACTCCTTCTAGAGCAGCTAGCAACGTACAGAGGTGTATTCCTTGCAAGATATCGCAGGACATGTGCAGTGATGACAGAGACAGTGATTCAGATCAGCTTCAACATACATGTGCCACGTCTGACTCTCAAGGAATTTATGGGGCCTGCAGGACATTAGTCACTACGCATGACTGGCTGTTTGATGGAGTCATCGATCCAATGACCGGACATTTTTCAAGTGCAAAGAAGGTCTTCTTTTCCCCAAGAAAATTTGTCAATTTCACTTGCTGGTGGTTTTATAAGAATGATGCAGTCCAAGACCTCAAAGTTTGAGAAAAGCCCCTGGCTTGGTTCAGCGATTCAAAATCATAAACTTATCAAACGCTCCGAAACTGAGACCAGTGACTCGGATCGTGTGTGGCTCTTGTAGCGATCACCGGGGTAAAGGAAGACATCTTTGAGTGGCTTTGTCCCGTGAATGGAGGTCCTTGTTCAACGGCTGTCACACGATTCGCGTGCAGACGAACCAGAGTCCGCGTCACCCAGAGCTGCTTTTCAACCGAAAGAGGAAAGGATTCGTTCTGCACGGTTCTTTGTCACGCAGGAAGAGATCTGTGTTTGGTCCATTCCTCTCAGAACGTCTGAAGTCTTAGTACTCGTAAGTGTGACGATTGAGACTGCATGGTGTTCGGGGTTCCTGTGAAATACACCTCTGTACCTTGGTCGTCCATCGAAAATGCCACTGCGCCAAAATCACGCCACAGAGTTAAACTACTCACACGGGCCACTCAGATGGTGCAAAAAGTACAGACAGCAAACTCTCGCAACAGCTCGTGAGATGAACCAACACAGGTCTACGAATGTATATGATACAGTCTAGAAGTACGCCATGGATGAACACACCCAATGTCTCAAACTAACAGTGCAAAGAACACTGGACGCGTCTAGCAGAAGAGCAAGTTGACGAATTCTACCGCTGTACACAAAGCGTGGAGGAGACACGGTTCTCTCCTCCCCCTGGTTTTGCTTTTCTGTTTTCAGAATGACCAGGCACAAGATTTTTCATTTGTTTTTGTCTTGAAAACTAATGTGTAGAACTAGTCACGGACACTCAATGAACAGCACACTGTTACTCTCCACTGTCTACGTGTTTGTGTAGGAAAGCCTTGCCTTGCGAGGTCTGAGTATCTCGGGCGGTGTTCCTTCCGGAAAAATTCACACACCCTGGGCGGGCGGTGAACTCACTCAACGCTGTGTGAGTGAGCGAGCCGTGTGGGCGGCGTGGGGTGGATGGGGTGGGCGGCGGGGCTGGTCAGGGTGGTTGTGATTGTGGTGGTGACGCCATGATTTTAGTTGTGCTTGCTGGTTGGTTCGTTGGTTGGTTGAGGTACAACTGGCAATGACCACTAGATGGTGGTGGTGGTGGTTGTGGTGGTTGGTTGGTTAGTTGGTGGTTGGGTGGTTGTTGTGGTAGTGGTAGTGGTGGTACCAAGCAGTGAGTGTTGGTTGGTGGTAGTGATGGTGGTGAGCTACTGGCATTCAACGGAAATCTGGAATTAGGGATTGCTGAAGAAAAAAGAAAATATTACGAGCAATTAAAAAAAAATTGGTAACAAAAATGATTAACCACAGTAACATGTAATTTTCAGTTAATCAATTGAGGAAAGTATCGAGGGGTTTGAGATGAGTTCTTAAGCCTATTGACGTAGATCTGTGCTTGGGGGGAGGATTACAATTTGGATCCGTCCTTTGATTTGACGTTCTTTTCCTTGAGACGGTAATTCTCCGCTCTGCTTCGAATGTTGTTTGCACATGGGAACCACAATAATTTTCTGCATGAGGTGATTTTTCATTCAAAAATCTTTTATGATTGGATGAAACAGGTGACGACATGATGGTTGCACTGAAAAGAGTTCATTGCAGAAGCAGTTTAGCAATGTGCCGAGTGATCATTCCATTTGGTCCAGATTTCAACCTGCTGCTTGGTGCACGATGGTTATCGCGCACAGTCGGTCAGTTTGTGTGTCCATGCGTTAGTTCACAATCTTTCCGTGCTTTTGCAATGGAATGCTTCACAGTGCGCTCTGGTGGGGCTCGAGCAGTCCTTAAGTAGCTTTTCTTGGAATGGTATCCATAGAAACGAGAAGAGAAGAGACCATGCATGGAGTGAAGAGGGAGGCTACAGCTGTCAAAAATGGGCCATTGTGGGAACATAAATTTCTCCATTGGAGTGGATGTCAAAACACGTGTTGAGTGGGAATGGGAACGGGGTGAACGCGGCACCGTATCTGGCTTCCGCTCACTTCCCCAAAGTTCTTGTTGAGTCGAGCAAACTGAGACAGTGTTAGGAGAGTTTCAGTTTCGGTCAAGTGAAATCTAACTTTGATGAGTTACCGCAGATCCACCGTTTTGATTTGACGCACAGCGCAAGAGTGAAAATCCAGAAAGATTCAGGATGTGTTACTGGACCACCAGAGAAAAGTTGAAAGGCCCTGTGCTCTGGCTCGCAACCAACATTACCTCAACGGACGTGCAAGTCAGTACTTAGGGTTTTGGTTCTTTGTTCACTTTGTTGGTCTGCAATCCTGAATCCTTCTTTACAATGTTCAAACGCGTCGTGTGGCGATTCTCTGGCTGTTTCGCGCAACGAAATCTAAAACTCTAAATATGTGTCTGTGGGTGCGTGCATGGCTGAGATGTCAATAGGAGAAAAGTGACATTATGAATGTAGACACGCAGCAATAATGGGCACAACGATCGATCCCTCCGCACAACGCTCCGTGCCACACTGCAAAAAATTACTTGGTTGGAGTTGCCCCACAGGTTCTTCCCTCAGGTCATTGAAAGTTTCTCTGAGATCAAAAAGTTGTTTTCCTTTGCGCGTTCTGTGATGCGATGTACGTTGTTTCTGTGTGGACAGTATTGTGTGAAACACAGGGACAACTGCTGGGAAAGGAAGATGTGTTTTGCAGTGTAGTTGGCATCCCTCCCTGCCTCCCTCCCTCCCTCCCTGCCTCCTGCCTGCCTGACAGCCTGGCTCTCTCCCGAGCCTTCATACACAAGCTGTCCGTGTCGCGCCAAATAAATGTGTACGTGTGTACAATATCCACAACCGTTCACAATCCCCGTGCGTCCTGAAGGGAAATCCCTCCCTCCGACCCGAACATACATCACACAGCGCTGTGACACAGACAGCCCAAAACATTCCACCTGAAAACCTCCAGACAAAGACGTCAAAATGTTAGTTTTGCATTTGTGGATGTAACAGGCATTGTGCGTCATATGTAAGAAATAAAGATGTAAAAATGACCTGTTTTTGATGTGATTAGATGTAAATTATAAAGACGGAGGACAAATCATTGAATGAAGTAAGGTATTTAAAGTATATTAAGAACACATTTGGTTCTGAAGATTTGTTTGCTTTAAATACGGGAAAATTGTTGGGAGGATATTAGATTGGAGTGCATACCCACCTAACTTGACACACACAGGAAGGTGGTTGGGCGCAGGTTAGTCCCGGCCCCGCGGCGTCGCGCGGACGGCCCCTAGTCCAGGCAGGGCCGCCGCAGCTGCTGCAGCTGCAGTCTCTCGTGATGCTCTAGTCCGTGACATGGCGATGGCTACGTATTCCTTCCTGAGAGCACTGAGCGCGACGACAATAGTTGTGGTTGTTGTGATTGTGGGTTTTCAATTCTCCATTGATGGAACGGTCGTGTGAATCCCGAGTGTGGAAGGAACGAAGGCTTCAGTGTGGAGTGGCTTTAATCCGCTTTTGCCATGGGGCTCTCTTGAAACAGCAGCTCAGACGCTTCAGCATCCACACACGCACCCGTAAAAAATCATACTGCCACACGCAACACGCAGAAAATCCCAGATTCACGCTCTGAACATGTCAACTGGATTCTGCCTTCAAGCTGAGAAGAACAAACGCTGTCTTCTCGCTCCAGCATGCTTAGCATAACAAATTGTAATCCAATGTCCTAGCGCAGAGGTCAAACTCCGCTTGGTTCTTCCTTTTCTCTGTTTGTGGATGGAAAGAGCAGCTCCTAAACGGCGGCACGCGGCTGGGGTTGGGTGGACTCGAACGCCCAGAGCTCCAGATTCAATTACGGAATGGATATCCTGCAGGATTCAGATTGGACTGGAGAATCTCGTCGGCGCAATTTTCCCGATGGCAGGTTCTTCTTGCTGCAGACTTCTTGTGTTCCTCTCTTCACCTAAACACCACTGCTCCATCCAAATCTCCCCAAATCCTTCTCGCTTCCTGCGCCGCCTACAGTGTCAGCGTCCTTCTGTGCGCCATCGCCTGGGAGCGAAGGCTCCCTCTCCGGCTCGTTTTGGAGTTCGGCAGCTGGCTACTTCTGTTCTGCAGATCTCTGTGGAGTGACGCAGCTTTGCACAAACGCAGTCGCGAGGACTTTGCAGGTTCCACTTGACTGCAACAAACAAGGCCGAGCAGCAGCGGATCACTGTGCGTCCGTGGCGGGCGTCGTCACATCGTGCAGAATTCACAGGTAGGAGCTGAGAACGTGTAAAGACTCCAGCTTCGCACCTCCGTCAATCCGCTCTGCAGTGTTGTAGTGCCTCACCGCCTTCCTGCACAGCCTTATGTGAAGCTGTCAGGCCGCTGCCGCTGCTGCAGTATCGGGGCCGATGGCAGTGTCTACCAGCTCTGCTTTCGGCCTTGTGCTGCTGCTGCAGCTGGAACGAACAGATTCAAACTTCCAGTTCTTCACAAGAGGACATATTTTGGAGTCATTTCAGTGTCGGTCGTCTGAATTTGGCGTGGAACTTGAGTTTCCTTTGACAATTAATTTGCGACAGTGCGGTTGGCTGGTGGAGCTGCTTTAAACATGCGCGCAGCTGCAGTGGCTGGGTGGGACATTGATTGCGTTCGCTGCGTTTCCTGCTGTGCGCTGGCAGGCAGGCAGACACCCAGGCAGCACGACCCCCTCCCCTCTCCTTCTCCCTCTATGTACCAACTAAACTACTCCCTTTACCAACCCAGCACTGTGCAACTTCCCATACTGCTTCAGGCGCTTCTCTGGTGTCAATTTTGAGCTTCTTGGGTGTGGCGGTGAAAAAGCGTGTGTTGAGGATCGACAGAGTTTGACGCGATCTACACGTGCAGGCAGCGCTGACATCACACTGCGTCCACAGCTGCCTGCGGTGCCTGCATGAACACTCTCAAAACACAGGTACCGTACCCCGTCAATGTCTTCACGCCATAAAACGGGCCACAACCAAAAGAGGAAAGTTTGGCAAACAAGAAGACAGGACCAGACCATGGTCACATGACAAGTGTTTTCGCTGGTTTGTTTCCCGAGGATTTTGTTTTGTTGACAAAAACACGAAGTGTTTTGATCCTCTCTTTGCACAACTGCAAATACAGAGCTGTGAAATTCAATGATTTCTTTGAACTAAGTGAAGAAACTGACAAACTCCTGTCATTTTGAAAGTGTCACTGATCGACCCGGCAGACAACAGTTTTTTAAGACCCAAAAGAGCACTGGTGACACCACGTGATTTCGTGCTCATCAACATCCCTCGTCTCTCATCGAGTCTGTCAGTGTAATGAGGGGAAGAAAGAGGTGAACAACACCACAGCTCCGACGAAATCTCCTTTCATGTATGTCAAAAGAATGCGGTTGAGAGCCACGACGCGAACGTCGATAGCGCTGTGCACTCCGCAGTTTGGGTCAGATTCCGTCGTTCCACGTCCAGGTGTAGATCCCGTTCTCGTGATGCCGATGTGGATCGACGTGTTTCGTGTTGGGTTCCACGGGGATATCAAACTTTGAGCGCGACTGTGTTCAGAACACGAAAACTTGTACCGAAAACCAACACCTGACACAAAACGTACAAACTTCACCTGAACCCTGTCTCTTGTTGGCAGTGCACCTGGTGTTCTTTTCGACCAAAGGTCAACACATGGCGGTTCGATTTAGAGTTCCTCCTATGATCTATGAATCAACGGTCAATCTCTGTGCGGTCTCAAGTTTAGGATTCCCTTTGTAATTCAACGGGGACAACCAAGTCGCTCAGCAACTGCGGACATCCCAGACAACCAAAGTTCTCCATAATGTGCGCACGGTCTTGGTCAAACTTGGACAACTTGGAATGAAGCAAGTGGAGGATTCTTTCACGAAATTGCACCTGCAGCAGGGAGTCTGACGCATCTGCGCAGAGCCAAGTCTTGGTGAAGATTCTTTGCATCGAACCAACCTGGATGTTGGTCTGGAAACAATCTCGAAAAAGTATCTAAAATAAGCCAGATATGAATTTCAAGATCAGTGGAGTGAACACATTTGTAATGAGTTGTCAAGGCACGCTCGTTTGTCACTGAAGTTTACTTGCAGATTGAAAGGCGGAAGAGTCTTCAAAACTGCAATGGAAACCCTCGTTGTTCAAGCCTCAAATTAATCTTTGTGTCAATGAGCATCACAGTATCCCACCCACGTAAACGCAGGCAGAACGACTTGTTCGCAACACGTCGCGTTGTCACGCAGCTTCGTGCTGTTCCTGCTGTTTTGTCAAAACTCAACAACTTTGCTTCTCGCCATCACGGGCGGCTCGGCCTCCAGACTTGATCTTTTCTTCCATTGTTGCTGGTTGCACACTGCTGTCACAGCCCTGACATTTCACTCCAGCATGGACGTCATTTCTGTTGAAAACCTGTGTCTGAAGTTGAATAGACCTGTCTCGAAGGCTGATGCTTGGTTAAATTTGGCACTTGCGTCACACACGTTTTGCACACACGAGCACCACAGCTTCATTTTAGGAATGCTTTTGTCGTGTTGTCTTGTAAACAAGTCTGCCGACTCGACAATGCGAGAAACGTAACAGCAAAGAAGAGCCTGGAAATCTATCAAACTAGAATTTCCGTTGGTGGCAGCCACTTGCGGCGGCAATCCTCGACGAAGTTCAGTCTCCTTCGGCCTTGTTCGCACAGCGAATTTGGGGCTGGATTTGACTACCAAACCAACAGAAAGAGCAAGCAAGCGAGCGAAGTAGAGGGTGAAATAGACAGACAGGGAGGGTGGGAGACAACCACTTTTCTCTGACGAGGTGACGTGAGTGGTCGGCTTGGACAATTCGAGTCCAGATGTCCAGACACATAAGGATCCCGAACACTTCAAACGTTCACACCCTTGTAAAGAATGATTATCTACTTATGTTGAACACAAATTAATCCGTCCATTTTGATCTGCAAGAAAAAACACAAAGTCGGCAGCCCACTGCACCTGCTTCTTTGGAACGTTTGCAAGTCAGTTGTGGGTTGGAGTGGGTGCAGCCCGTGCAAACGCGCAAGCTTTCCGTCGGCCGGTTTGTTGTCCAAAGGCTGTCCACCCAGTTCATGTTCTTTGAGTGGTTAGCGAACCTTCCAGCGAAGCCTGGGGCTGGATCATCTGATGCTTGATAAAATCAATTTGCCTCCTTCCCCTACCTTCCTATACGGCACCGCAGGTCAAATTTTTCAAAGTTGGAGTTGGTCCCCCTCCAGGTTTGGCCCTTGACCTCAATCCTGCCTGGATCCGCTGGAGGGGGACGTGGGCAAACTTGAAAGCGAGTGTATCTTTGATTGGACCTCAATTTCGACGCTGACATCAGCGCACTCGGTGTGATTGCAGAAATGCAGTGTCGCGACCGACGGCAGAGCGGTAATGGAACTCCGAGCCAAAGGTCCCCGGGGGAGTGAGGCCACGGAAAGCGGAACGGCGCCCGAAATGCCAACCCCAGCTTTCATCACAAGTCGCTTTCCTCAAATCGGTCCTGAAGAATGTCGTGTCCAGTGCAGGAACGCAAAGTTAATCATGCTTTGAAACAAGGTTTTGCCGTGCTGTTGTGAACACCACAGGGCAGCTTACTCCGTGCAGGACTGCCCAACTTTCATTCTGGGCTGTCTTTGTCTTCAATGTCTGACACCAAGGAAACGTCCGCTAGCCGGGCTACAGACACAATGCGTTCGGAACTTTCCCTTGGGAGACGGATGAAAACTGATTCAAAATGATTCCAAAGCAGTCCCATCTACTAGGAGAGCCACACTGTGATCTGTAAACACAATCTCGGAAGGCACCGCGTCAACTCAGGGGCCAAAATAATCTCTGATGATGATTCCTCGTGACGGAACAAGAATCAGGCACCACGATGGATGTTTTGCTCACTCGAGCACACAAACGATCATGCAGGGCATGGTCTCCAAAATATATTCAGATCCAATTTATTGACCACAAGGGAGGCGTGCTCAGAATTGGGTCGCCCCCGTTTTTGGTGCTGTTGATTGAAGCAGAGTCTTCTGGCTGTCCACGCATCTTCACATTGTCTCCTGTTGAAGACTCTTGACACGTTGAACACAATCAGACTTTTTGAACAGGACACTGAGTAAAGCAGTGGTTTTACTTTGCAGTTGTTATTTTTGTCTCAAGGACTGAGTGGTGGCGGGATGTTTCAGTTGTTCCTCTGCAACACACGCGAGGCAGACTACCTCGCCGCTGGCAGTCTGCAGTTCGCTTCGTCGTTTCAAGGAACAAAGTATGCCGAAGAGGGTGAGGACAAGTCAGACCCAATGTATTTGTGAACTCAACGTGACCATGACGCCAAAGGAATTGCGGTAAATCACCAGGGTCCAGCTTCTTTACGTCCAGACTCAACACCACCTTGTTCCTTTTTCACTCAGTGGTAGTTGGAGGCAAGAATTTTGAAAGTTGGCAATGTGTGAAACGGCTTGTAATTGGTGAGACAATAGTTGCATTATATTTTTGGTTGGTCTGTTTTTCAAAGCGGCCACATTGAATGCAATCTCAAAGGGGGAAGACAAATTTATTCTGTTTACGATCGTTCCGCAACAAATAACCACCGGGCCTGGTTCTTGCCAGCCAAATACCGTAAAATTCTGCGAAATAAAACCCCTTCACGTATTAGACCACCCCCCTTTTTCAGCCACAAAATCAGTAGAAAGCCATTTTCAAGAAAATTATTCATACATTTAGTTATTTTACAATCAAAACCCAGGAAATTACTCTCTAAAATCATTTTTTCCTAATATTTTTCACATCCCAAGGTTTTCAATAATAATATACCAAAAGTTATGAATTTATGCTCCTCAAGTGTTCTTTTTTCCCCTATTTTAACTCAACTTTTATACTCTTTTCACTCATCCCATACTCTTTTGATGCTTCACTCATTTATTCTTACTCTTGACTCTTAAGTTTGATACCAAAAGTCAAATCCTCACATATAAGACCCCCCCCCCCGCTTTTGGCATTGATTTTTGAGCATGAAAAGGGGTCTTACACGCGGGATTTTACGGCACGTAGCAATGGATACAATTGCTTGTTGCATGACAAGCCACTACGAAATGTGCTTGTGACTCGACAATCCATGAGTGCAGATCTTGTGTAAAATTTCACACACAGCAAACACCAGGCAGAGTTGGTCTAAGGTGGAGACACAACATGTTTCGAACACACCAGCTTCTGGAATAACAAAGGAGGATCGGGTGAACCACTTTGTCTGTTTGGTAAATCTAAGATCAAGCGAGAGAATAACTTCCCTCTGAAATTGAATTGGTAGGAGGCAGAATGTGGAAAGTTCTTCTTTTGCCGAAGACACAGAGAACATGGTAACTCGAAGAAACTAACCTTCTGGGAACGATGTTTTCGGGATTCACGAATGGAGCTTCTGACCTCGCCAGACTGAGAGGCGACTGATCAGAGGCGCTGATAACGTCACTTTCCTGCCTCACGAGCCAGTCCCAGGGGCCGCACTCGGCAAATGATCACCTATTACAAAGCATTTTCATCCCTGGCTGCAGTAATGGTCAGGCAAGGAACATTATGAGTGGTTCTGTGGAGTAGAAGAAGCTTCAATCTTGAGCCGTGGAGACGGAGGTGGCCTGAATGGAATGAGATTGATCGCCTTGCGATGAACTGTTGTGTCAAGTCTAAAGTCATGTCGTCTGCATGAGCCTGTTTTGTTCAGCGCTCCAGGGAGAAACCTGCCGCATGAATCCTCCAGCTTCCTCGCGCCCGAACATTCGGGGCGAAGGGTCGTCACTTTTGAAAGTCTCTTGAACATATTTGTTGCTGCCTGTGTCAAAGATGCGTCCTGCGTCTGCAGGTTGAAAGGAAGGGCGGCCAGAGGCTCCGCACTGCACAGGAAGTGAGATTGATCGGCGAGAGACACAACGAGGTGCGCGCCGCCTGTGAACTGCCATCGCGTCACTTCTGTCGCTGCTTTGTCACTTGTGAGAGATGGACTTGTCATCCGTGTGCTTGAAGAGCAGGCAAATGTAAAATATCGCCAACATGTTGTGAGAACAAATGATGAAAAATTCTGCTCATTCCAATTTTGATACGAAAGCGGAGGCAGGGTGATCTGAGCAGCAGGATGTAGCACATTCCTGCAACTCTTCAAACACCTCAAACTTTCCCAGCATCGCCACCTTGGCTTTCACTTATCGCCCTTTCTGAGTGATATTTCTTTTGCTCACCCAACTTTCTTGTCTTGATTGGTGTTGGTGAGTTGGAGTTTCGAAACGAACCTCGTCGGGTTCCAGACAAACAGAAACATTGCCCCTCGATAATTGGGCAGGCTTGTCTTTGGCCGGGTCCAAGCACAAAGGGAACCAAGGGGCGCAAACGCCTGCTGTCATATTTGTTCGAACCAAACCAGCAGACAGGACTTCGAATTGGCCGAGTTGGGTTCGGCTGGAGAGGAACTTGACACGTGCTGCGTGTTTTCTTTGCATCGCTGTGTTTGCTTGAGGGACGCCGACATCCTGCCCGAGTCCTTACCCTGTCTCCCAGAGTCAATCCAATCAGTGCCTTTTACGCCGACAATAGCGCTCTTGTTCGCGGCACCTGGGGACAAATTTCTCTGCAACCTTAACCGACCTTAGGGACGGGAGACTCGGCCCTCTCGCACACAACTCGTGGAGAATCAGCATCGTTGGGGGTACTTTTGTGTGTCTCTGGCCAGTATGGCACTACAATGGCGTCCTGGAGCACGAAGCTTTTTTGTGAGATGAGGGTGAAATTTAACTGACCTGCGGGAGCATTGTATTCCGGGTTCCAGAACAGAACCACGTGCGCCAACTGCGAATGGCTGAATTACGCTGTGAAGTTTCGGTCATCGCGAGACGTCTCCGGTGTGAAACCGTGCACGGGAAGCGAAATGTGCATCACTCCGGACCCGAAAACTGGAAATGTGCTGACAGAGAAGGGAACTCCAGAAGGTCCGGTTGTTCCTGGACTGATGTGATGGTTTGTGTGTCTCCGTGCGCAAGACACTGAAATCGAAGTTCCATTCAAAAGAATTGTTCACCCGACAAAGGAATGGACCCGGCCCCTTCGGTTATTTGTTTCCTGATTCTGTCGAAAGAACCTCAGATCCTGCTTCAATTCAGCTGTTTCGTTCACGTGAGTCCGATCACGATTTTGCGAGATGGTCTTTTCGTGGGAATGTTACTTTCGTTGTGTGCAAATGGGCTAACATGGCTGTCTGAGACCTGCGTTGCATTGTTATCCTGTTCCAGGGGTCTTTGTTCTGTGTAATTCAATACAGCAAAGTTTCTGCGCAGTGTTTGGAGCGGCGCACGCACAGGTTCCCGGGAGAAATCAGTCGCTGGGCGGAAATGACCCAGTCTGGACCCTCGCATGGGCTGCTCCACACGTTTCTCCATCAAACTTCCCTTTTGATCCTGTGGTCTGGGTTGTTTTCCAATTAGAGTCCAAGATGGTTTCAGACACGCTCGCCAACTCGCACACAAACACGCACACAATTTTGTCTTTTCAAAGTTTCGCTGCCAGACACCGGTTTGAAGTGGAATCTTTCTTGTTGGTTCTGAGTTTCTGACGACACAGAACAGGCCGGAAAGGGAATCAGACACACAAGAACAGTCGACGTCATCACCCAGGATTTTGCTGTTGAACGAAGCAGACGTGAGTTGGGATTTCTCTGGCCTTTTCTTGAGTTCTTGTCTCCGCACTTGTCTGACCTGACACCAGAGCATGAGTGAGCGCTGGACAGTCAGAATCTTAGCAAGTTGTGTGCACTTGCGGAGATGAAGCACAATGCAAATCCGACCAGACAGCTGCATTAAATGCAATAATCCGGCGGGACGGAGTCTTGCGGAGCGCTGAGATAAGTAGATTTGGTCTGATAGGCTGAATACCCTGAAGAATAACAGAGCAGAGCTTTGCTGGGAGATTTTCGTGCTGAGACATACACGGAACGTGGGCAGTGCAAATACCTCGTAACTCACAACAAAACACGGATTGGAGAACTTTGTTTGGCGCTGAGCAACTTCTACTCCCTTTTTATTTATCAATTTTGAGACCTCCTGAAAATCACGTGCCCTCGTGCGTGCCCAAGTCAATCGAGTAACTACAAGAAGACTTGCAATGGTCAGTGAGAAGTCTTGAGAATCAAAGCAGTCTTGGAGCCAGAGAACTTGAAAGCTGCAGCTGAAGCGCAGTGGGCAGCAGCCGCGAATGATTGGCCTCATTCTGCGCGCTTTGAGAGATAATCAGAAGAAGATTGCAGAGATTTCGCTCCGAATTCATTCCAAATAAAACCTCGCTCCCCGTAGATTGCTCCAACAAAGCTGGCTTCGCTTTCTGTCCTCGCAGCTGGATTTCCATTTGCGATCTGCTGCTGTTCCAGAAGACCAGATTTGTGCAACGTTTTTTTGAGGTTTCTCCGTATTGACGTATATACGGTTTGAACTCAGTTCTCAAGGCTCCAGGTATCATGCATGGTGCTTGCTTCGTGCTGCACGCCACGTCGCGTGCTTTTTGATTTGGAAATGTTTGGTGTGATGTCATGGCCCAAATGTGAGCCTTTTCAACCACACACACCCTTTGATGTACAATGCCATTTCTAGGAGGAGGCTTCCAAACATTCCACAGAAAGGTCAAGGAAGGAGTGGACAAAATTAGGGCTTTGGTGCTGCTTCAATTGAAAATCCCGACAAATTCTGCAATTCGGTGACGTGGACAGAGATGGATTACTGTCTTGAAGAACTCGTTTGCAGACAGCGAGTTCGTGTTGAACAGCACTCAAAACTTGAGAAGAAATCGAGGGCAGCTAGTCTCTCTCTCCGTCACCATGTCCGTTCCCCACATAAACTGAAGAAACGAAGTCGTCCAATGGAGTTTCAGGAAGGTTTTGTGCAGTTTCACGTACGTGCAGGGTCTCAGGCCGACTTTGCTTCAGTCTCTGTGAAATTGAGGTCAAGCTGACCTTATTGTATCCATCTGGGCGGTGACCATCAAATCCATCAAAAGCACGCTCAATGTTATTTTCCTCCTTTTGTGGACTTTTCCCTGCTCAATGGACAATAGCTATCAAGGGCAACTTTCAAACGGGAATTGATGTGTTTGCTGTGGAAACTGATTTCACATCAGACTTTGAAGACGTAGAAAATTGTGGTTTTTGTCAAAGATTTTTCTTTCAGTCTGGTTTGTGTTTGATGCCTTTGACTGGTGCCACAACTTTTTCGAGCCCAGGAATGCCTTGCAACAAAATATCTCTTGCAGATTTGTGATCCAAGTGACGTTCTACTCATAGAACGCGTTGCTGGGTGTGCTGAGGCAGCACTGAGTTCACCGCAAACTTCACACGACAACAACAACTTGAGCTGTGCAAAAACAAGCAAACGACCATTGGGACTGAAGCAAGACAAGAAAATTTTCAGAGAAGAAGGAAAAGACGTGACGCAGTGGTAAACATCTCTCAATGTTGCCAGCGTGTTCAGCTTTCTCCCTGGACTGGACAAAGACAGTTGACAGTCTGTCATGAGATGCTCCCCGGGGGAGTGTGCGTGCGTGCGTGAGTGATTCCGTTGAGGGTTGAGCTCCAAGTTGCAAGTCGAACCTGTTTCGCTGCAGCAACAACGTAGCCTTGCAAAAGGGACCAGAGAAAGCGGCGCAGAGGATAATGAATCAACATTGAAGGACACATTCCACTGATTAGAACCCATTTTCTTCCTGCTGCCAAAGAAACACAACGCAGAGAACATGGTAGACCCACTCATTGCCTCTTGGGAGAATGTGGCTTTTGTTATGCAATCTGCTCACAGGGGTTGTTTCCCACGCCTTTTGGCATCTGGCGCAACTGCGCCGTTCACAAATCTTGTTGAAGTGCAGCAAACATGAACTTGTCCGAGAGTTCTTTGTGGAAAAATATGTTGTTTCTTACGCAGCATCACTCCACGATTTTTACTTCAACTTCTTTGCTTTCACCTCGGTGCATTGGACCCCTTAACTCACAGCAGACGTGTTTCTAGTGTCGATAAATATTCAACACGCAGAATGTTATGTGCCATCAGTTTATGCCCTGCACAATTTCTTGTTTCCAAAATGAATCACTTGAAATCCCCAAGCAGAATTTTCAATATGATGTGCACCTCAGTGAGAATGGAGACAGACCGCCCTTTGCACTCCTTTCGCTGTGAGCGTTGGAACTCAACGGTCTCTCTCTGGAGAACCGCGGATCTTGTCCACTGAAATGTGTCAGCGCGATGAGTGGCCCACCGAGATGCAGTGGGTTTTCCAACACCTGTTACATCTTGAATGACCAGGTTTTGGCGCAGCCCATGCCTGCAGACTCTGACTCACATCTCCGGTTGACACAGATGGAGACTGTACCAGCGGCAACGTGATCTGCCTTGTGCAAAAGATTCAGACCCTCAAGTCCCCGAGGCAAAAAAAGTTCCAAACACATGAAGTCATTCCTAAATTATTCAGTGTGTCGGTACTTTTTGGCGCACAAAAGAAGACTGTTGTTCTCCTGTTGCCAATTTCGTTCAGAACTTGCGAGCGCAAAAGCTTGTCCACTGACCACACTTGAAAGGCAGGTACTCACAAAGTTCTCAAAACCTGCACAGACTTCCGCTGTGACGCACAGAGGCATTTGAATGTTTTTAGGTGATTTGAGGTGGGTTGCACGATTTGGGCTGATGAGCCAAATCGGTGCGAGCCAAATTGAAGCACCTATAGGCAGCCTCTTCCAAAAGTATGTCAGCAGCACT
>JAAUXT010149835.1_pt1 | contig 18555 bp, 21 predicted proteins | sample 7278171 | NCBI WGS metagenome assembly JAAUXT01 (sample SAMN14350112, study PRJNA611818) | marine sediment metagenome | isolation source: surface marine sediment (1.8m) | place: French Polynesia: Moorea | collected 2018-08 | reverse complement strand
GAAAAGGTGAGATATCACTGACAGAGATATCAGTACAATGGAAAAACACCCCCCTGGACAACGAGGTCGGAAAAATAGTGCGGTCGTTGTCTGGTCCTGAGACACCGGTTTCATTTTCAAAGTTGGAATCAGTCCCCGTGGGAGAGTCTCCATGATCAATCTTCGGTTCGCCATTTTCTCTCAGGCTCAGAACAAGCTTGTTGCCCTTTCAGGTGATTTTGAAGCTGAAGTCGAATAAAATGGCATGGAACCCGCTGGAGGCGTTCACCTTCACCGTCGCCAACGAGGATTACAAGTGAGTAGAGCTGTAGGCGACTCCAATTTCACGCTTGTGCCCAGTGACTTCCTGATCCATACTGAGTAAGCGAACGTTTTGCGCTGAGTTACTTTTGACGTGACAGACGGACGTGCTATTTGTGTGACAAGCATGGTGTGTGTGTGTGTGTGTGTGTGTGTGTGTGTGTGTGTGCTGATAAAACCCTGTGTCCGCCTCTGTTGTGTTGTCTTCTTGGTGTGGGTGTGTGGTCATCCACAGCACAGGCAGGAGCCGTCCACTGCACGTCAACGTCACAAATTCCGAACCACGTGTTTCCGGTTGTTCGTTTCAGCCTGTACACGTTCGACATGCGCAAGCTGGACATGCCAATCAACGTGCACATGGATCACGTGTCTGCAGGTACGCGTCATCTCGTCACGTGACGAACAAAATAGCGCTTTCCACATTCGTGTTTTTTCAAGAAAAGCACTCGAGCTATCGTTGCCTGGAAATTCAGTTTTGGGTTCGTTTTGCAGTACTCGACGTTGACTACTCTCCCACCGGACGTGAGTTCGTCTCCGGAAGCTTCGACAAAACCATCCGCATCTTCCCTGTCGACCAGGGCCGCAGCAGGTCAGTTCTCTTCCTCACGATCGTTTGGAACGAGGCAGCGCTCAAACACACACACACACACACACACACACACACCACACACACACACACAGACACACACACAGACACATACACACACACAACACACACATGTACACGTGTGTACACAACACACACACACACACACACACACACACACACACTTTTACGCGGTGTCGTTACTTTGAGGTCCCGCTGAAGGTGTTTGAAAACACCTGGGCGAACAGACAAAACAAATGGAGAGTGAGTAACCTGATTTGGTACCGGGTGTTCGTGTTGAAAACGCGAATTTGAGACACCACTGGTGCGTCTCAGCTTGCATCTGGTTGATTGATCCCAGTGTTTCTGCGAAGGGCAGGGATCCCGTGAGCGGCCATGTTGAAAATCACGCCAGCTTCTGGGGGTATCGTTTCTGTTTTGGGCGTGCCGTCACTCGTCAGTTTGATGTATTGATTGATTGATTGATGTGTCGTTAGGGAGGTGTACCACACGAAGCGGATGCACCACGTGGGCTCCGTCGCCTGGTCGCTCGACGACAAGTTCATCGTGAGTGGGTCGGACGAGATGAACCTGCGCGTCTGGAAGGCGAACGCGTCGCAAAAACTCGGCGTCGTAAGTTGATGGCGTTTTCAACCCACAGCTGTCCAAAATGACCACGGCTGTTTGTTTTGGGTGTGGGTCGAAGATGGGGGCTCCAAACTATGAAATGTTGCGCCTGATTTTGCTTCGTTGGGGAGTTCGGCAAGGGTGATGGAAAGGAACCACCCTTTCATTCTTCCCTCCGTTCATTCATTCATTCATTCAGTTGAAACCTCGCGAGCGAGCCGCCGTCAACTACAACGCCAAACTGAAGGAGAAGTTCTCGCACCATCCCCAAGTGAAGCGCATCGCGCGTCACCGACACATCCCGAAACCCATCTACAAGGCGGCGCTCGAGCACAACATCATCAAGCAGAGTCAGCGCAGGAAGTACGTCGTGCTTTGCGTGTTTCATGTCAGGCTCCAGTGGGTATGACCCCCCCCCCCCCCCACGGGGGGGAAGTTCCCCAAAGCATCATTGGGAGCCCTGGTTGAAGCGGCGAACCATGACAATGGGAACTCAGTCAAGACGTGGTGTGAAACATTGTTCCGTTTCGTACAAAGATTTTTCAAGATTTCTGACGCTTTTGGTTGCCATGGTTTCAGGGAGACGAACCGACGGCTGCACAGCAAACCTGGAGCCGTGCCGCACGTTCCCGAGCGCAAGAAACACACGGTCAGAGAGGTCGAGTGAAGGTCGTCTGGAGGTCACTGAGGTCAAACAAAGAAGGTCGTGGAACCACCAGACGGACGCTTTTCATCTTGACTTGCGTGACAAACTGTTTGTCGGCCATGTGCGTCTTGTGTGGTATCAGGAGGGGAATGTGCAACGAACGTTTTTTTGCTTCACTGGTGGGTGAAAGGAATCACGTGGTGGTTGTCATAGGAACCATCGTTCAGTACAGGTTTGGGTGACGTTTCACGTGCCTTGAACTGAATCTCGGGGCAAGAGTGGAAGCTGCGTAGCTGTGCGTATCTGTGATGTCTGGATGCGTCATTCTATTGACGTAAATTTCAGCGCGAAACGAGACGCTGTGTTCAATCGTAAAATCGGATGAAATCAGTGATGGAAATTCAATTTTCACGAAGGAATAAAGGTTGCATTTCTTCGTTACGTCAATTACATTTTGGACATCATGACATGATCAGCGATTTCTTTGTTCGTTTCCCAGACCCGATTGACTAGATACAGGTTGAAAGCACCGGCCGAATACTGACCTGGTGAAAGTAACTCATGGTCACGTGACAGTTGGGATGCAGAATGATCACGTGGTTGTGTGCTTCAGATTTTCAACGGTCATACACACGACGGAAATGTTGAACCCACAGGAAACAGTACTTCACGTGTTCACAAGTTATCTGCGACGCCGCCCGGTACGAGACAACTTCAAACAGTTATATCCTTGCCGTTCACACAGAGCTCGCTTTGTGCTGCAGACATTTGCTCCAGTAACGCCACCTAGCGTTCCGTGTCTGCCCTCAACGCGGAAGCGGCAGTTTCACTGCACTGTGCACACTTGCGCAAGACGTTGTAAAAGCGCGCGCCTGTCACAGGTTCAGCTGCAGTCCTCCCTGTTGAGTTGAAAGTGTTCGCAGATTCGAACGCCCCTTGCTCATAAGTCCGCGAGTTTCAGTGCCCGGTTCACAGGTTGGACTTGGCCTGCGCGACCTTGGAGCTGGTGGGGCGACCCAACTGCTCAGAGATGTAGCGTCCAGCAGCAAGCACTTTATCCAGGTCAACCCCCTGAAACAAGGTCAAATAATTTATGTGCATGAAGTATGTCAAAATGTCCAGAAAAACCATTACGTTGCGTCTCCAAACCCACGGCACAACGACGGCAAAAAGACCGTGGGATACAGCTCAGTGCTTCACTGTCCGCTCTTGGGACACTTTTTTGGCAGCGCGACCGATTGTGTGGACTTCGACAATTCTTTTCCCATGTTCTGATGTTTGACAATGGACATTGTCCTCATCACCCCAAACACCAACCCGAACCCCTTTGAGGCATGCGATCAGGTCCTGAGCAGGTCTCGCGACACAACACCGGCGGGAGTTCTTGTTTGGGACTCGAGCTCAAACCCCTGCGGCTCGAGATCCCCTCTCACGACACGCCACAGCTGACGCGTTGCACACACCGTTCGGATGTTGAGCCCGTGAAGCAGGTACAGCACGTCTTCGGTGGACACGTTGCCGCTGGCGCCCTTCGCGTAGGGACAGCCTCCGAGCCCCGCGACCGAGCTGTCCACGACGCGCACTCCCAACTGCGGTTCAGAACACGAGGAACGTCACAACTCTGCCCCGTGTTGCTGCACAAGTTGCTCGGCTTGTTGCACATAGGGTGTGTCGTGTGGTGCAAAGTCGCAAAATCACAGCGTCCCAGCGGGGGGGGGGGGGCACACCGCACAAAGCTCCCTGTGTGAACCAGACGGGCTCGAGATCGTTCAAAAAGCACGCGAAACCATACGAGACGCTGACGCGTCTGCAAATCGGGGCAAGTGAAAACGAGCCGTGGCGAAATAAAAATCTTTCAAGCGCTCAAAAACAAACAGTTTTGGCGGCCAGCCCCTCTCGACCCTGACCTGGCGTGACCACGGCATCACACTCACCATGAGCGCTGCGAAGATGTTGGCGACGGCCTGGCCGTACGTGTCGTGACAGTGAATCGCCAGTTTCTCCACGGGGACGTAAGCAGACACAGTCTAAAAGACGGAAACACGTGGTTTGAACGCGTGAGGTCACAATCGTGAGCAAAGCACGCTTCAGAAGCTGCAAACTCCGTTTGACACGGAATGTTTTTAACACGTGACCCGTGACGTCACCTGGATCATGGCGGAGATGGAACGCGGCGTCCCGACGCCGATCGTGTCTCCCAAGGAGATCTCATAGCAACCCATCCGGTGCATCTCCGCCGCCACCTGCAAACACAGACACAAGGCTCAAACGAACTGCAATATTTTTCTCGTTTTGCAAATGTCCAGAATTCTCACTGAGACGTGGCGAGGTTGCGTCCCCGGGAAAAAATAGATCTATTTGAAAGTGCCCATTTTGTTTCAATCTTCAGAACTTGAATTGACTGAAACAATGTTGGGTCGCTCTGTTTGTGTTGGATGCCTTTCTGCCACGTTTCCTTGTTCACAAAATCGCAATGAAATGTCCGAGCAGGGAGCAAATATTTCTGTCGTGACGCTTTCATTTGCGATACCTCTGCGACTTTGTGCGGATCCACAGCTCCTTCGTACGGACAGCCAACCACGCACGACACGTACCTGCAACGGGAAGCAACACCTCAATGACCTGAGCTGTTATTCATCAAATAGACAAACACACACGCAACAGAGAAACCGTTTCTCACACCAAATGAAATGTAGGTGTGCTGACGCAGCAAGGGTTCAGGGCGGCTCACCCTCTGACTGGAATGTCAGACTTCTTTGCTGCTTCCATGACTTCCTCAAATCTCGCGAGACTTTCCGCGATGCTACAGTTGATATTGATTCTGAAATCAAATGTTACGGCTTTGTGAAGCAACATTGAAGAAATGTTGAAGATTGACCCTTGGCAAACTCTGAAGGACCATGAAGCTTGACGACAAAATTCCATTGGGCACAAAAATATTCAACGTCACCTGCTAAACGACTCCGACGCTGCACCAAAGATCGCCACTTCCTGCGCCCCCGCCGCCAGCTGCAAACAAGAACATCCCTCTGTCTTGAGACGCGCATCCGTAACTATATCCCAGCTGTAACCGGTCACAATTTTTCTCAAGCTCAGTTTACCAAGGGTCAGGCACAGCGTCTCTCCAGAACTCCTGAGCGTTGTGCCGCCCATATCGAGTTGTGCAGAGACAACCCTGCGACAATGCTTTCAACTTTATTCTGGAGGGTTGAACCACATAATTTCATCCTGAGTCCGCCAACAAAGATCGAATTGTCGTGGCGTGAACTGAACTCTACTGCAGACACTTGGTTTCAGAATTGCACTGCAGCTTCAAGGGACACGAGCACTTTTGTCACTGTACAACAGACAGTGTGCTCAGACTGGTTTCTCATGTTTGTCACAAACTCAAATACTTGTATACTTACAGCACTGTTGAATCCTTTCAAGTTTGGTGTGAGAGCTGTGTACTTCACACTCGGATTCCGCCTGATGGCTCTCAACACTTCTGCGTGGTCAGCCATCTGAGAAAAATAATTTTCAAAGCCTGCACTGACGAATGCTGCTTCACCTTTTCTGTGTCCGACAAGTTTGATTGAAAACAAAAAAGCACACACACCCTTCACACAAACACACACACACACACACACACACACACACACACACACACAGATTTGTTTTCTCTTCGAGCACTCGGACCCGCTTGCCACTCACTTGTGGAATCCATTTTGGTGACACAAAACTCGTCGCCTCAATCACAGGCAGTCCGCTTTCAGACAGTCGGTCGATCAGTCCAACTTTCACTTCAGTTGGAACAAGTTGCTGTGAAGAAAATACTGTTGGCCATTGCATTTGGATCTAGATCTACTCTTTCGAGGGAAAACTATCGAGAAACTGTTGCTTGGTTCACAACAAAAGACAAGGATTTCATTGCTGTTTGTCCAAAGCTGCGTGTTCTTGGTCATCAACACTCCAACGCATGAAAAATGTTGTGGAGAAGAATAAGTTTGGAAAACCTTTTCATTCTGGAGACCGTCCCGAGGCCCAACTTCCACAACTTTCACGTATCTGGGCAGATTACTCATCTGAAAGGCAAATAGTTTCACTTGTGTCACCAGCATATTGAAACACAGATCTGGATCCAAGTTCTTCTTCGTCTAGATTCTTGCGATTTATGACTTGCCGTGCTAGAAAACAAATCGACAGGCCAAGACACTCTAATCCTCTATTATCGCTCACACATATGAGAAAGACGACCTGAAGAAAATTCTTGAATTTTTGTCAAAGCCACTGGTTGTACAAGAAACTTCAACATAAGTTGTGATGACATCTTGAGATGTCCCCTTACAAACGAACTGTAACATCTTCTGAGCATCAAACTGAGTTGGGACAAATGTTTCACAGGCGCCATAACCCCGCAGCAAGAAACCAAAATATATCACGGTTCGGAAAACAATTCGAGTTTGAGCTAAAATATGTCACTCAGATGGGGATGGAGTGTTTGAAATAATATTTACAAAATTAGCAGCTGATAAATTTGTGCTAAAATCTTCACATTCGTGTGGCGAAAACATTCCAAATTCAATGCGGACTTGTGATATGGAAGCTAGCGTGTTATTTTGAAGTGGGATCGAATTTACACGTTTGAGGGAACTGGTGTGTATTTATGAACTGTTCTTTCTTGTGGTATGAACTGGTTATGGTTGGCTACCAAATGCATTCAGTGTCAGTATGACAGCGGAGCCAGTTTGGTTAGAATTACGGCCGACAGTTGGGGGGTTGGAAACCGCATGGACTTTCAGTTTCGGCCAAATGTTCAACTCGAAAAAGACGTCTGTCTTATCTTTCTCGTGACTGGACGCCCCAGTTGGTTCGCCAAGCTCATTGCACAACTTTTGCTTTGTAAAGTTTTGCACTTGGTATGAGGCTCAGAAACTGGGCAGCTGAAGGGCATCCAGCCGCGAAACCTTTGCAAGATCTCGAGGGTTTCGAGTGGGACTGCCACGTAGAACAGACTCTTGACCCTGGACTCTTGTGTCTTTTCAAGATTACTGGTTTCCACTGGTATTTCAAAGTTGGAATTGCACGTAGATTCAGGTGAGAATGGGTCACTGTGTCCCCCTTGTCGTTGCGCAACTTCGTGCAACGCAGACATGCAACAATGGGTGTTCCATTGGTTTGCCGAACTTTTTGAGTTGCCTGCCACAGTTGGCAGTCTTATTGTGGCCCGTTGTCTTGAGAAAACACCACCAGATGAAAGTTCAAGCTGGCAAGATCCTACAGACACATGTCTGCAGAACTGATGATTGATGCTTTGGTTTGGCATGCATCGCCATTTCAGCTCTTCTGGTGTTGAAAAAGACAGAATTGTCAAGCTAGTGGTCTCAGTGGTGGACCTTGAAAACTGGACGTGTGAACTTTGGTCACTTTGCGTAAAGCTTCTTCACGTGACCAGCGTATTGATCAACAAAGCAACAGCGTCCGCAGTGTTGGAAATTTCGAAATAAAGCTTGTCCTTTCGGAACTGGGACTCGTTGGTGATTCGCAACGTTCTTGTGGAAAGTGAAACGTTGTCGTGTGATTCCAAATGTATTCTGAATGTATTCTTTAGACTCGTCGAGAGGAAAGAATCAGAATGACTTCTAAAGCAGGCGAAGGTGAGTGTCCTTGTTGAAGGAATAGTCTGAGAGATCGGTTCACCACTCTGATACAAACTTCAACGCCTGTATTCGAATCGTGTTGTTTCGTGTCTCGACAGAGGTGACGAAGGCGTCAATACGGAAGGAGATCTGGGACCACATAGAGAAGGAAGACTTGGCCAACTTCCCACGGCCTGTCCATCACAGAATTCCAAACTTCAAGGTTTGTGCCAGAGAACATCGTCAAATTCCTGAGTTCAAGTCTTCAGAAAATCTTCGGGGGACTGTAATTCCATATGTCGCCTTTCCACATCACCCAAGGAGTGAGAACGTTGTTCGATTCTTCGAAGTGGCTTTGGAAATTGTTTGAATGACGTCAACAGAGCGGGTGACTTTGTGCGCTGGCTTTGGCAGGGGAGATTCAGAATTGAGTGTGTGTGTGTGTGTGTTTGTACAGTGTACAACTCACGCACGCACCCAGGTATGTGCGTTTGCTTCTCTGCGTGCATTGTGCTCTCTTCCCTCGCAGGGCGCAGCGGAGGCTGGAGATCGTGCGGCCGGGCTGGACGTTTTCAAGGACTCGCAGACGGTGAAGATCAACCCAGACAAACCGCAGGAGCAATGCCGTTTCCGAACGCTAGAGGTCAGTGTGAAGGCGACAACACAAAGCTCGACAAGTACAGCAGAAAACATCAGTGTACCAGATGGCCAGTGCGCCAAACCAAACGCGGCCGACGACTGATTCTCGACCTCTCTCTCAACAGCGAATCCGCAACAAAAGTGACGCGAAGATTGTAGCGTTCGTCACATTTCTTGCGCGCGGATAACATTTTGTACGTCAATGAGAGATTTCCAATTTCAGCACAGTCTCCCACCAGAATTTGGACATATTGAAGAGGTTTCAATCGTTTGCAGATTGGTCATGCAGGAACAAAAGCTGTTTGGGTTTCGAAAATCTGATCCATTTTCAGCCACGAAATAGTGCAGTGAGCATCAGTTGACGGAGTTGTGCCTTGCCTCCAAACGAGTGTGTGTTTGAGTGGTGGAACAGGGCCATGTAGGGCAAATCCAGTCTTCGAAACTTTGCATCAGGAGACCAAAAAATTGCATCTCAGTGCGAAACTCATTGGAGCGTTCGCAAAATTAGGCAGGGGCAGGGCATTTCCAGAAAAAGTGGGTCTCACTGACCCCCGTCTGCAGACCAAATGTCAGGGGACATCCCACGACAGTACCTGCCCCAAACACTTCTGAAGCCTCAGGACACGCGTTCAAAGCTCAGCTTTGTTCTTTGGTGGTGCTTGGGGGGGGGGTCGGCTCGCCGCCCCTGGGTCCAGAGAATAACTAAACTTGTCTGCCGCGTAGCTGCACAAGACGCTGCTCGTTCCAACGCCGCGTCTCCGGTCCGGGCTCTTCAACAAAATCTCGCCGCCGCCCGCAGCCAACAAGGACACGCTGCGCATCTGTGCCACTGCGCAGGTACCGGACGTGACGTCACGTCACCAGGGCAGCGCGACGCGGAGAAGTGTCTGCTGATGTTGCTCTGTTCCTCTCCCTCACGTTGCCTCTCGGCTGTTTCCCATTTGGTGGTTGGCTGAACTCGGCATCAGGCATCATTTGCAGTCGTGTGCGGAGTTTGCAAAGGAAAATTGTGAAAATGAGATCAACACACGGACGGCAAGGATTCTATTTTCGTGACGCACGAGCATCGCAACTGCCTGTGATGTCTGAAAGCCTGGTTTGACCACGCCTTGTTGCGTGTTTGTTGGCCTACGCACACTAATCTCCTCGTTGTGTTTAAATTAACTGAGCATGGGATTTGGTTTTCACTCACCCACCAGACCGAGACGAAGGCCGCGTCGTGACCACGTGGGGATCACGTGACCAGATGGTGAGACGGTAACGGACATGTTCTCACTTCTCAGTGCAGAGGGCGCCGCTTGACGGATGCAGATCTCGGAGAAAGAACGAAGTATGGCCTGCAGTGAAACCCTGACCCTGTTTGTGACCTGCCGATTGACCCAAACCCAAGGACCCCAGCACTGCTTTCTTCGCAGGGAACGTAGATCTATCAAAACGTGAAGTGGTGTGCCATTTATGAATGTGTCTTTGAGTCCTTGGTTCGGAGGTCACAGTGCGCGGTCACAGACCGGAAGTGGGGAGAGGCCCTGGGACCTGTTTGGCGCCGTTTTCACTGGCTCCCTCTGCCAACAGGACCAAAAGACGTTGCTTGTGTCGACGCCGCGTCGGAAGACTGGCCTCTTCTCCGAGATAGAGCCACCCGAAGACGCGGACGCCGAGAAGTTCAAAATCTGCTCCACCGCCCAGGTAGGTGCCGACAAGTTCAAAATGGTCTTGGACGGAACCAAGTGACTGAAGGTACCTTTCGCTTGCCTTGCTGCTGGGTTTCCCTCTGCTTTGTTGCTGTTCGGAAGCTTTTCGCCCAGTCTTGCTCCTGCTTTCTAACATGGCTCGATTTCCCGCGAATCAAACTGACGCGACTGTTGGACTTGGTGGATTTCCCAAACCAGCAGGATAAGAGAAACCCAAAGCAAGTTGAAGTTTGTTCGCAGAAGTCTGTGCGTCCTCTTGCAGGAGTAGCCAACCGGAGTGCAAGACTTGAACTTGTAGATCTATTGTGAGAAATACAATACCACAGAAAATACGTGTTAAACTCCCAGTAACGAAAAGAGTTTCGCACAGAGGCAGAGAAGCAAATTCTGTTCTGGCCTTCTTTGTAACGCCAACATTTTGTAGTGGTGTGGAAATGCAGGTCATGTTCATTTTTCAGGGTGTGCGGGAATACAGCTCACCCATTGGACTGGAAGACAAAGTGAAAATTGACCTGGTCATCGTCGGCTCTGTGGCAGTGTCCGAAAAAGGTGAGAGCGCCCACGCCCGGCTTGCCAGGCAGATTCCGGCGTCACGTCAAGTCGAGTGAGCACGTGTTCCTCGGGCTGGCTTCACGCACGCTTCATTCTGGACGTCTCGCCGCCGTCGCTTGCGACACAACGCCGACTGACCTGTCCCGGGACGACACGCATGACGCAGTGCGACACAAGCCTGCAGGGTTTGTTTCAGGGTTGCCGAAAAAAACGCCATGTAAAAGGCGACGCTTGTTTCAGGATGGCGGGTCGGGAAGGGAGAAGGCTTCGCCGACCTGGAGTACGCCATGATGGCGAGCATGGGAGCCGTGGACGAGAACACCGTCATCGTCACCACGGTCCACGACTGTCAGGTAACCATGGCAACGCCCACACTGACACCCAGCAACCACCCAACATCGCGCACTCATGTTGGTTGACCGCCAATCGAGTTTCAGCTTGCCTGCCACACGTAGTTGCTCGCGCGTCTCCACTTTCGCAAGTGTTGTGCTCTTGTTTTGAGTTGCCTCAACCAATAAGTGAACACGTTTGCGCAGGTGACGGACATCCCCGACACGCTGATCGAGAACCACGATATCGTGGTCGACTACATCGTGACTCCGACCAAAGTGATCGAGTGCGAGCACCGCAAGAAGCCGTCCGGCATCATCTGGTCCAAGATCACGCGGGAGAAGCTGCAGCAGGTGCCCATCCTCAAGAAGCTGAGGAAGATGGAGGAGGAGGCGGGCAAGGACGTGACCATCAGGTGTGGATCACGTCACCTAATATCGCTCAGTGTCGCGTGTGTGATCTCGGCATGAGGTGTTGTGGAAGAGGGAGAACGTACGAGAGAAGAGGCCACAAACAGCCTCGTTTCTCACTGGAACTTCAGCTGTGTTCTTCATTTGCAAGGGAGGACAAGACTGAGGGTGAGAACGGTGAGCTGGACGAGGGAGGCGACAAGAAGGAGCGGCGCCGAGGTGGCGGCGGCGGCAGGGACAGAGGGGAGAGCGGCGGGGAGAGCCGGAACCGCCGCGGCTACTTCCGTCAGAGGGAGCGACGGGGGCGCGGAACGCGCTCCAGCAAAGACTCCGAATCAGCCGGAGACGGTGCGTGCGTTCTTCGTCTTCGTTCACGTTTCTGTTCTGGTTCAGCACTCTATAGTTCTTAGGCGTTGTAGTTCTTTTGGAAGAGGTGGTGTTGGGGTGGAAGGGCATTTCTGACTGGCTCTTTGGTGGCTGTGCTCCGCAGGTCTGGACGGAGAAGGCAAGTCTTCCAACCCCGACTCTCCGAGTGGAGAGGACCGCCCTCCGCGCAGGCGTCCACGGCGACCGCGCAGGCGCAGCGGCCGCACCAGCGAAGGTGCGTCCGCGTTGCCAAGCAACAGACCCCGTTTTGTTAGATGGTGTTTCTGGGTCATAAAACCCAATGGTGCTTTGGCATGCACGTCTTATTTATGCTGTGGACATTCACGCACCACCCAGTTTTCCCTCACCACAATTTGCCCTCACCAGCACGTGTTTTCAGGTGGTGATGGTGGAGGAGAGGGTGAAGACAAGGAGAACTTCGAAGGTGACTCGCGCTCTGGACGACGCCGTCCTCCGCGACGATTCAACAACAACCGGCGGCGCCGCCAGGGGTCGGACGGCGTCGACGACGCAGGTCAGACATGCGCACTGAAGCCGACTTGACGCACCTTGAAATCCCGTGTGAGACGCTGATCTGATAGAGGCCGAAAAAGCTGCGTCTGTGGCGAAGGAAAATGCAACATTTTGACCCTTTCTGACGTCATTTCGCGGGGGATTTGTGGTATTTGAAACAAGGTGGTGTGTTGGGTGATGGGGTCAGCACGACAGCATGAGGTCAGCACAACCGCACAAGAAAGCGGGTTGTTTGTCTTGGTGTAAAGGATTATCTGTGAAAGGCAAGACGGAAGATGTGTGTTTCAGTCGTGTTGAGTTCGATGTGAGGTGGGCGTGGTTTTCCTGTGCTGTGATGATGCACAGCGCGGACACGCCATCTCGTGGCCAGCATCGGGTCGATCAGAGCTGCCACGGGACTTTTGACGCGTTGGACACGTTCTCGATGCATCACCACGTGTCGCCCATTGTATTCTTGTGGCTGAGCGTCTCAGTCACACCTCCATCGTGTGTATCGCAGTTGTACATCCCACTGAGGGTCGCAGTCACACGGAATATGCACACGCCACGCAGATGCAGAAAACAGACGTGACCTGCAGTGTGACTGACGGCACCGCAGCCCGTGTACGTGAAGCGCTTCAGAGCACTGCTGTGTACGTTACAGGAGACAGCGAAGGGCGGGAGGAGGGCTCCCCGCGTCAGGGCGGCGGCGGACGCCGCAGGCCGCGCCGGCAGAGACCGCGCCGCTCGCGCGGAGAGAGCGACGGCGAGGACCGCAAGGATCGGTGAGTGGGGCAACGCGAAAACGTGAGCCTTCAAGAACCGTGCTCACACGGGGTGCGTTGCGTCCCCGTAGAAGTCTGGGACTCGACTTGCACTGGGACGTAACGCTTGATGCATCCTTGTCCTTGAGTGTGCTTCTGTACTTCCAAAAGAGATGCACTCAAGGGACCTTTTCCATTCTACACGCAGCAAATCCGGTTTCAGTAGACGGTTGGTTCCGACACCCTTGACTGAACGCAACTCTTTCGGCTGTCTGGAAGGCTTCAATTCCACGCGGAAATGTCGTCATTTCCGGTCCTTCCTTCGGTGAAGGTTTTGAGCGGAAGCCCAAACAGTCGTATGTTTTGCGCAGGTCGTCCGGAGACGAGGACGATATGAACGAAGGGCGGCGGCGGCCGCGCGGCGGGCGCCGGCGCATTGACGACAACACGGCGTCCATCTTCGTCGGGGGCCTTCCGAGGTCAGTCCCACAAATTCAGCCGTCGACGGGGTGGGAGGGGGGGTGAAGAGGACTTCCATGGCAAATGGATTCTCTTTCGACTACAAATCCCTTCGTCACCAAAATGGCCAAAAGTGTGTTGGAGCTGTTCAATCGGAACAGAATTCACTGCATCGCAATGATGAAGCGCAGGATGCAACACACGACGCGTCCTGTTTGAACCCTCTGCTCTGTCTAACGGTGGTGCCCCCTTCAGGTCGGTGCGCGTGAGCGAGTTCAAGGGTAAGGTTCGGGAGCGCGGCGTGCAGCCGCTGCGCGTCGTGTGGCGGGGCGGCAACGGCCACGCCTTCCTCGTGATCGAGAACAAGGACGACGCGGACGGCGTCGTCAAGGCGCTGCAGGGGCTATCAATCAACGACAAGGATCTCAGGATCGAGCTCTCCAACAGGTGAGCGCTGCTGCTGTCGGGACGTGTGTGTGTGTGTGTGTGTGTGTGTGTGTGTGTGTGCGGGGTGCGCACGCTCACGTGTCTGAAGCCCTTTTGTCGAGAAATCGCTGCGGCCCTATTTTGGCGGCGTCTGCCGTGCGTCAAACACACACGGGACCATGACGCCCTCTGGTGCCGCAGGCTTGCTGCGTCAGAAACGACCTCAATGGTTTCTGAAGCAGCACCTTTTGGGTCAATTTTGCCGCTGCTACAGAACGTACGCCGCAGGAAGCATGCCGCAGCTGTGTATGAACGAGAATTTTCCCACCTCCACCTGCTTCCGTTGGGAGAGCGACTGACTCAATGCTGATTCTCGTTTTGACTTGGCAGGTCGGCCGGGAGAGAAGACGATCACCAAGACTTGAGTGGTCAGGTCGATTAGAGACTTGCTTGTCGCCCCTGGACCCAGACTCCAACCAACCAACCGTCACTCCAGGGGGCGCCGCGGTCCGACTGCACACGTCACCGGTTCTGGTTATTTATAGATTTGATTGACAAGTTCATCACCATGTGTTCAACAGTTGGTGAGACTGAGACCGGTCCCTTGTTGCTTATTTATTTGTGACTTTGATAAAACGGGTTTTGCGAACAAAGGCAAGTTTTGAAAGCAAAAGTATGTGACATTGTTGGCGGATTTTCTATTGGCGCGCACCCCAAAAAGCTGGTGAAAATATAGCGCACTTGGTATCCAATGAAATTGAAGCAATGATATGTAATTTATTCGACTGCATTTACAATAGGTACCCTGCGAATACTGTGTTCTTCCTTCACTGCAGTTGCCTGTCTCATGAGTTCAGAGGATTATTCAGTATTTTGAGTTTCGTGAAAAAAACGCGTTTGAGTTCGAATTTGACCAGCAGTTTTCCCAACCCCGACAGACATGACAGATTCGAACCTTGAGAGTTTTGGGGTTTAGTTCCGGTGTTTGTTTCGATTTCCACTTTTGACGAGTTTTCAAAGTTTTGCATCAGTTTATCTCCATCCAACGTCCCGACCCCCCACCCAAATCCAAATCAACCTCGATTGTATTCCTGCAATGAAAGCCCCGTGTCAAAAACACAACACACGACGAATCCATTCAGACCAATGGAAAATGGCTGGTCAACCAGGAGGTCAAGTTCGCCAAATCATGGAGGCGATTTTGTCCCAGCGAGCGATGTCAACAAAATCGATGCAGCTGTTGATCTTGGGCAAAGAAAGCAAAGCGTTCCGCGCAAAACAAAGAAGCCACCCAAAACGAAATGAATTTTCGCACGTCGCAAAAACGAAAATACGATGAAAAAACAATTGGCTTCATGTTGTAGTTTTGCGCACGCGCGAAGACCTCAAAAGCACGTGGTTGGGCTTTGCCAGCCTCGTTTTGAAATGGTGTGAATGTTGAGAAACGAACGAACGAGCGAGCGAGCGGTTGAAAAAGTAACTTCCTGTGGCTGGAAACAGAAAAAGACCGATTCACACTGGAGTGATGAGCGAATGTCTGCGAACTGTTTGTGTCGTGTTTGGTTTCGACGAAAGAAAAGAACACAAACCAATTTTGCCAGCAAGACACTGGTTCTTTCGTTTCTTTTCCTTGATCTGGCATCAAAAATTGTGACTTCGCGAACGCACCAGTGTGAAGCGGCCTGCAAAATCGCCATGCTACGTCACTGTAAAATTAAGTATGACATTTGTGAAAAGTATCGCGCACGAACAATCACAGGCTGCAAAAACTTAACCAAGTCACCGCTACAGGGAAAGACCCTCCCATTTCCTCTTGTGCCACGATTTTGGGTCTTTCTCATGTAGGAAATGCGAGTGCTGGAAGTGTGGTGACTCTCGGGATGACGTCACGCTTGTTGGGTGACGTCATCAGAAAGTGCTCTTTCGTTTCACGCCCAACCCTTTCATGGCATATGCATGGGTGTGAAGAGCAGAACTTTGCAACTGTTGACAACCTGAATGCAATGTTGATTCGAAGGTCAGTGTAAACAGTTGAACGATTCACTCGTCTCTGTTGAGTGCAATGAATGTCCGCTGAAGCCCGACTCTTCAGTCCACGAATTTTTTTCCGCCCATTTGGCAGACGCTGATGAAAATCGCAAGTGAAAAGTTGTTGACTGTTTTGGCCCGACTGGAGTTGGGTGAATCCGGACTGGATAGAGTCGCCCCCTGTTGGTGACGCGCTTCACTCAGCTGGACGTGTGATGTTCCACTCTCAACACTGACCTTGTTTTGTGCACAGAGACGCCACCGGGCAGTTCGATTTGAAATCACGTGTTTCGGACTTTTGGCGCACGCAACTTTGGCGCGTGCTCGCACAGCTTCGAACTTTTGTCGTGGTGACGGACTCAAAACGAACGGCCCCGTTCCCCGCAACGCACTCGCATTTGACATCTGTACATTTTGCACCGCAGTCCTGCCCTCTTGCGTGATACTTCGGGTGTTAGCCTTGCCCAAGTCAGTTGGCGCCCCGTAAGACTAACTGAAGGCATATTGGCCCATGTAACGCACAGCCTCAGACGAAACTACCGTGGTTATTTGATTCCACGCCCATTGAACCGTGGTTGACGTGCTATTGTCGTGGCTCCAAGATGCCACAGTTGCACTGTCGTTTTCACACCACGCGTATCTACAAAACGAAAAGCGCCAATTACTTCGTTCTCAAGCAATTGGTCGAGCACCAACCTCTCCAAAGCAAGGCTGCCCCTCTCAACCGCGCCTCCAACCCAGAGGCAGGTTGATCGTGGTAAAAACAATGTAAGATACTTCATAAGTAGACGAATAGTGTGGTGGGTAAGCCGTGAGTTCACCGTAAGGCCTGTGCCGCATCAAATCAGTGTAGACGTCGCGTGAAAATGCACCCAGAGTAAGGGTAACAAGATTCGCGTCAAGAACATGGAGCGAGAACGACGTCGAGACGAGCGTTTGGTGTGACGCGTCCTGACGCACTGAGGACTTTGCTCTTGAGGGTTGAGACGCAGAGAAACGGAGGAGGAAAGAAGTGTACAATATTTGTCCAGAAGCCAGGAGAGAGAAGGAAGGAAGGCTCACCAATGTAGTGCGTTCGCTTCGGTTCTTCGCGACTTTTTGGCACAAATTCGGAAAATTTGTCACATGTCGAGAACTTTCGCTGAAAATGGACAATGCCTGCGAAACATCCGCCCGAAACTTGACAAACTGAATGACCGGAATGAAAACGGAAATGACGTCATTGCGCGGGGAACTGGAACGAACGCACCCTTTTGCCGTGCATTATTCGGTTGCCACAGCAACGTTCAACTGCAGTAATGCACCTTGTGTTTAACTCTACGATATTGTACAGAACCTCCCGTTGCATAACTTTTCGTGTGTGAGGTTTGAAGGTTTCTTGACGCATAATGATAATACAACGGTTGTCTCTGTTGTGCGGTCACTTCCGGTTTCTCCGCACTTCCGGTTTCCAAGAACAGCGGCCGTAAGCCGCCGTCTGTTGCTTGTGAGATGTACGCCTGACACGCGCAAGAACCGTGAATTGCACGAGACGTGTGGGACGCACAAACGACGACGCAGCACCTGTTCCACAGGGAAGCTCGACACGTGCTGTGAAGTATCCTGAAGTATCGTGTGCGTACTAATCTGTTCAGCAGTCAGGGCACTTTGTGGAGGTGTTCGCACAACAGAGAATTTGTCGCTACAAACTGTACAGTCGAAAAGGACAAGTTTCTTGACCCGTTCGCCCCCCGCCCGCCTCCGCGCTCGTAACCATAGCAACAATTGTGGTTACAAACTGAAGGACCTGTACACGGGTAAAAACGTATGTTCAATTTCCCCCAAAGAAAGGCCACATGCAAAACGATTTTCAGACGCGCAGGATTCGGGCCTTGTTCGTTTTGTGCGTCTCTGTTCTGTGGTGTCGCGAAACGCGAGTGTGCTGCGTGAGTTTCGCTTTCCAAGGTTTTCAACCGAAGTCCCAAATTCCAATGGAGTTGTTGCAAAAGACTTGAGTGATGTAACTGGCGAGGAGATTGCAAACGAGTACGGGCTAACGTTGAGAAAAATGCCTATTTTTGTAACTGACGCGGATGCAAGCATTTTTGCTTGTGATCCGAAAACGAAGTCAAAACGTCACTACTCTGCGTTGCCAAGGCAACGCTTTGTCGTCCGGTTTCCAGGGAGATTTTTGTTGCTGTAATATTGTTGTTCTTGACACAATAAAGTTATTTGTCCTTTTCACAGGGGTGTTCGTGTGCTCCTTTCGTGGGCGAACGAACGACTCTTTGTCGCAACAAAAATGTACGAGCAAGAAAAATGTATGTCAGTACAGACAGACGTTTCGGTGGTGCCATTTTTAGGTGATTTGAACCTTGAAGCATACATTATGTATATATAATGTATGGTGATGGTGAAAATCACCTATAGGCATCAAAAGGCTAAATCTGTGAATGCAAGTTTGAAAGTGTTCTATTTGTTCGATTTTGGTCATGTTTCGGGCTGTAGTTGATGCACAAAGTGTCAAAAGAACAAATTTTTGCTTTTATGTATTTTTATGGGCAAAAAACCAATATGGCCAACATGGTGAAATTTGGGTATGGCTGTATAAATGGCTTTAT
>JAAUXT010055170.1_pt1 | contig 18566 bp, 18 predicted proteins | sample 7278171 | NCBI WGS metagenome assembly JAAUXT01 (sample SAMN14350112, study PRJNA611818) | marine sediment metagenome | isolation source: surface marine sediment (1.8m) | place: French Polynesia: Moorea | collected 2018-08 | reverse complement strand
TACTTCCTGTCAAGCAGTACAACAACAAAAAAGGCAGGAAAAAATAAACAGTACTACATGACAAGCAGTACGTTTTTTTCAACAAAATGATCAAAATGATGTCAAAAAAACCGTACTACTTGCACCGGAACGGGAAATAGCAGTACGATTTAAAAATGACAAATGACAATGACAGAGGGAATGAACCGCCTCGTCCAAACTGACTCACTGCTCTTTGGTTGCATTTTGGTTTGCCGGAAAAATAAGTGTCCCGAAGCAAATGTTCGTGCACCAGTGCTTGTATTGCACAAACTTGACGAAATGCAGACAGAGAATAAACTTAAAAAAATGAGGTCTTCGCTGAAGTATCGCAAAAAGTGAATTTCCGGTTGAGAAACGCAGTGTCGATGTTGCATGATTTGATCATTTGTCGAAATGTACGACCAACTTGGTCGCCTCCATGATGGCTTTGATTTGTCTGTGATTTTGGTCATGACAGTTGTTACGATTATGTACTTGTTGAAGCAAAAAGAGGGGGAATTTTGTTGAGACCGAGTACAGAATTGTCGAGAAACTGACGTTCGCAGAAACCACAGAGTTCCCTTCACAACAAAACACAAAACGCAGCGCGCACATGGACTTTGCTGAGTGATGAGAGTTTATTATCGGCAGAAAAGTGTACAGATACTTTCAAGGGAAAGAACGGAAACAGTTGTTCTCCTGTACATGCTTCAGTCCTGATTCTGCAACAATGGACACAAACATGCGTCTCACTCAGGAGCATTGCGACAACGTTTGATGAAACCCGCCATGTTCGGAAAAGAAGTAAAATTTGGCCGTCTCACCCATCGCCAGGTCTTTCCGCACCCTAGTCCTTCTGCAGAAGCAAAGAAGGACTCACTATTAGCCAAGAGAAGTTGTTGTTCTTGGAGTATGCGATGAGGCTGCTGCAAATGCAGTCAGACACACAAGCACCTCGCCGTCGTTGTCGACTCTGGATTTGGAATTTGTGTGATCCTCCCATTTTGTTTCTGAGTCAAGATGTGACTGAAATTGCTCACTGCGTGCGTGTTCTTTCTGAATTTCACAAATGGCTTCCCTTTGTACACACAGTCTGTCAACCGCCTGACCATTAACAAGAATGGGAGATCATCACTTCTTTTTTCTTCAACAAAAAAGCCCCTTTTTGTTCTTTGCTGTCAATCTTGTCTCGGAATGGTGTGGATACCCTTTCGTCAATCCTCAGTTTCCTTCTGTGTGGCAATTTTTTCATCTCTTCATGCTCACAGATACTTTTCATACACATTTTGGACTTTCATACATTTGGACTTTCCTGTTTCAAATCTTTGCAACTTTCCAAAAGGACAGTTTTTGTCAACGAACCAACCTTGCAGCATATGAAGGCACACTCTCCGGAGTTGGGATGGACACACTTGCTCGTGCAGTCTGAGTTACACGCCCTCTTCTCCACGGACAAGTCCACGGAATCCTGCAAGGAGAATACAAGTTACCTCATTTTTTCAAAAAACAACAAAGCGCTTTTTTCATTCTCAATTCGTCGAAATTCAACAAATTGTTTCTCGACAAGTCCGCAAAAGGAATCTTGGCAAACCTACGAGACACTTACCATTAAGTCTCGTTTCTCGTTTCTCGTCTGAAAAAGAGAAGATGGTGCAGAAGTTTTAACTTTGCACGCAGATGGCCAATGCTGAGAAACAACCGGTCTGGTTGATCTTGCATTCTCCGCGTGACACACAAAGCTTTCGAAACTAATTTCGGTTTGAGGCTGTTATTTTTTTAAAATTCTTACACAGCAGATGAAGGCGCATTCTCCTGAGTTGGGATGTTCACACTTACTCGTGCAGTCCGAGTTACACGCTCTCTTCTCCACGGACAAGTCCACGGAATTTTGTGAGCAAGAAAGTCAAAGTGAAATACGGATTGGGACCCCTTGCTTCCATGGCTGTTGTGTCACTGTGATTGAACCTTTTGGCACAACTTTCCTTTCTCCGTGTGGCATTTTACCAAGGTGAAAGTGTTTTGCTGTGCAACGAAAACCCTTCGCTGGGTACTTTGCAAAGCCGTCTTCCACTGTCTGGCAGCTCCGTTGTTGGGCTACAACAGCTAAAACTGTTCGTCTACAAACCTCCCGTCGTACACTTGCTGTCTGCACAGCGGCCACGGCAAGGCAAAGAAAGATGGCGACCAGTGAAACTTTCATGGTTGTTTAAAAATCTGAAAAAAACTACCAAACATGAGGAATCCTTTCCACCCGACCACCGTCTCCACGCCTGTTACTCTCTGATTCTCTTCATTCACCCTCTCTTGTCTCCACGCTGTCACCTTGCTTCCCGACTCTTTCTCTTCACTCGTGTTATTCTCTAGGTCTGTGATTTTTCTCTGTCTTACTCTTGGAAAACTCTGGTCGATTACCTTCTCCTGCCTTCATACCTTTGCCTGGTTGAGAAATGTTGTTCTTCCAAGTTGTTCACCCAAACACTTGACTTCAGAAGCTGATTCTGCCCGGCATTTTATGCATTTATGCATTTTTGTGCTCTGTTTGCGATTGAAAAACCACCTGCATCCCCAGAACAACAGCTCGCAGTTTCCCCATCACTTCCTGTCAACTTTTGAATTCTTTCTTGAAACAAGGGACAGACCGGAACCAAAAAATTACAGCAAAAGCCGCTAAAAATTGTTGGGCCAACAATGAAATGCATTCTTTGTGAACCTGCAGGTGTTTTGTCGAGCAAACAAAATGGACTGAACAGTTCACCGTCAATGTTCCGTGCCTGTTTTGTCCATTTGAACTCTTCATTTGTGTGAGAAGTGTTTTTGTGCGAAACATCCTTTCGCATTTGCAATGAATGCGCGACTCCAAAAAAAACCGTGTTCCTGTTTGTGCCTTAGCTGAAAGACTAAATACCTTCCCTCAAAACGCGAGTCAAACTGGTTCCGTTATATTTTTCGGAAGAACGACAGCCGTGGAGAGAGCAGATCTCGAACGCGCACCAACCGGCAAAGACGAACCAAAGAGACCAAGAACAACCACATTCTTTTTGCACTGTGTTCGTGGTTCGTGTTGAAATCTGAACTCGATGAAGCTCCTCAGTTCACCTCGAGTGACTGGCACCCACATCCTCAGTGATCTCTGTCCGCAGAAGTATGTTGTGCTCAATTGGAACTGTTGGAGATTTGTCGTGTTCTGCCAATGCTCGAAAGAACGATACCCAATCTTGAAAATGGATATTGAAACCTTATCTGTTGTCAAGACACTAGTCAGTCAGTGCCTGGTGTCCGTGCGGCGCCCGGTGTCCCTGGAGACTGTGGCCTCATTTGGCAGACTTGGGCAAGTGCAACACAAGAACCGACCACCCACCAACGACAGGGCAGAGAACCACAAGATCTTTCCACACGCTTCAGGAAAAGTCACGGGACTCTGACGTCATTCACCCTTGACAAGCTATTTCTACCTCCAGTTGAGACAAAAAAGGCCGGATACCTTTATCATCAAGTGCAATGTTCTTCCTGTCGTCACGTACGAAAATGGAACAAGCAGGGGATTGACGAAACTGTATTATCTCAGGTGCTGTGTGCCATTTCCTGGCTAGAGTGCCATTGAAATATTCAAATCGCGTGCCTTTCCGAAAACTGTGCTCTTTGAAGGACCACACATTGTTGACGTCTTGACTCGACTGACACGACCAGGTAAAATTCAGAAAAGGATATCAAATTCCTCTCGAGTCAACGGATTCGACAGATCAACACTCGCAATTGCTGTGTGCATACTCGTAAAACACAAAGGAACAAACGCGTGTTCCAGTGCCTTTGCGACCTGGGTTCGCTTGACGTCCAGAAATCACCCAAGTTTCTCTGATCTGTTTTGTTTCGGGCGCAAAGAGAACCAACCCAATTGATACAAGGGTGAGACGACCATCAGCACCTGAACAGAAACAAAGTGCTGCACCACGTCTGTCGGTGGACAGACTGGTGGTGTCCACAAGAACTGTTTCACGAGGTCTGTCTGCAAAGCCTGTGACAGCAGTGGAAGGCCCAGCGCGTGTCGCACTGAACGTGCTGCAGCTGCTTGAAGGAGCAGGAAGTTTTGTTGAATCTCCAATGACCTAGGTCTCGTCCTGTTTAGCTCGCCAAAATACTTTTTCATTGGGCTCCTCTAAATGTGCCTTGCTCATGAAATCTCATTGGCAGTTTATATTGGCCGTGTCAACCAGATCGTTCCGAGACAATTGCCTTGTTCCCTTGAATCCAAGACGACATTCTGCCCCATTTTTTCCATGTTTTCCCAAGTCGTCGAACGCAAAGATGCTTTTGTGTCCGTGGCGACACAACACGGTGACCATTGCAAGGGACTACAACACAATGTAGGGCTCACAAGCCCTGGGCCGCATCGTTGTTTCAAGGTGAGAATCTGTCGCTTACATGGCTTGTTCTGCGTTCTTTTGGTTGAAGTTGGCTGTCACTGTTATGACAGGACAATTCGATTTGTGTGAACTTTTGCAGTGAAACATGAATGACGCTGCTACTTCAATGAATTTTACTGACACAACACAGGAAAATGGAGAAGGATTTTTTTCACTCAATATTGATCAAGGGGGCATTTACAACAAATTTGGTGTCTTTTACAGTGCATGTGTCAGCATTGTTGGCGTACTTAGTAATATGGCAACGGTTGTAGTCATGAAGTTTACAAAGACTCCGGTTACCACCAAAATAATCGTTGTGTGTCTTGCTATTTCCGACACCTGTGTTTTGGTGTCCAATTTTCCAGGCTTAATTATCAGAAGACTTTTGAACGGTGATTACTTCAGGAATTCTTCAGATATTTGCAGGATCATAATGTTTCAAAACTTTTTGTTCCCCGCCATGAGCAACTGGCTCGTCGCGATGTTGACTGTCGAAAGAGCTCTCGCGGTTCTGCTGCCTTTGGAGCTGAAAGTCATTGTGACCAAAACAAAGGTGAAGCTTGTCATTCTCGTTCTGCTGCTTCTGCACATTCTGTGGGTCGGTTTCATAACAAGTTATTTTGGCATGAACAGGATTCTTGATGATTCTGGACAAGTGATCGGAAGCAGTTGTTCCCCGAAATCACATTACATGGCTCTTTTGGTATCCGCGTGGGTCACCGACAACTTTATTCCTCTGATCTTCGTGTTCGCAAGTAACACAGTGATTGGTGTAACTTTGCTGAAGCGTAAATCTCAAACAACAGAACTTGGCACCACACCAGGCAGGTTAAATGAGTTCCGACTGGTTGCCGCATCAGTAGCAGTCTCAGTTGCCTTTCTTGTCTTGTCCACCCCTTTCTTTTTGTACTACATACCTGGAGCTTTGGTTTTGGGTGACGACATTTACAAAAATCCGAACAACCCGTTCCTGGTCACAGCAGACTGTCTCTACCGTACAAACTTTGCGATAAACTTTTACCTTTACGTGGCTTTTACTGAGAATTTTCGGATGACAATGATGTATATTCTCACAAGAATAAAATTAAGATGTTGTCAGCATCGGTCAAGAATCGGGATCAGTAGCGTCAGAACCGAAAGCAATTATCCTGTGTAACGGAAATAATCCTCCTCGCACTCCTTTTTGGCAGGAAACTTACTCGTATTTGGGAAACTTATTTGTTCGAGACACTTTAAATAAATTGAAAGGAACAAGCACGCTTTCTCGCTTTTGTGTCTTGGTTTACATCAGGCGACCGTTGACTTCGATCATAATAAACAGCTTCACCAAACCAACAACGCTTCCCCGAGACATCCACCTCCGGTGCAGAAGGAGTCACCAAGAAACAACACAACAATTTCTCCGTGGATCAGGACGCAAAGGTGCATCGTCCGCCACTGCGTTACACCACAGCGTACATAGCGGTACACTCCCGAAAACAGACCAAGAGACTAAAAGCTTCGAGCAGCAGGCAACTTCAGTGATGCACTGCCTGACAAGAATTGCTCTTGGAGGGAGGAAGTGCAAAGTTGTGCAACTTTGGCACAACTGAACAAGACAAACTGCCAATAAGTCAACACACCTGCAGATTCAATGACAACATTCAAAAGGAGCACCATCACTGTCACCGCTGCTTTCGCCTGCCTCAACTTACAAACAGGCAGGGCACCTGAGGAGCCTGTTGTCAGCTCTGCCTCACTTTCTCTGGTGAGGCAACAAGTGGGACAGTGAGTGCTCAGAGTATGCTGCCCCTTTGCTGCAAAAGCAAATAAAAATCCTGCGAAGGCTCAGTATTTTTCGACGTAAGTGAAGGCAAAACAGGTTTTGTAGGTTTTGGAGTGTTACTTTTCAACGCAAACAAATGTGCAATTTTGTGTTGCGCTTGTTCAATGATATCCCGTACGTGTTGAATTGAATTGGTACTTGACAGACAGATGATTGGGTCAAGAGGATGCACTTCAAAATGAAAAATTTTCAGCTTCTCAGAGAAATGAGAGTGATCTGACCAGCACAATTTCTTTCTTGTCTTTGACAGCGGTGAATTGGATCCAAGGACCCCCACAGACCTGCTTCCCTGACGGCCAAACTAATTTCCCGCCCGCGTGGTGGTCGCCGCCGGGCCAAATCGCAGATCAACTGCGGATTCCACTGCACTGTGTCTTTGTGGACATTCAGGGTTGGGTCCCTCTTGTCTGCGGAATTGTGCATGCAGGGCCATCGTGATGTCGAACTGAACTTTGGAATGAAGACCCACGGATCCACGAGCTGACACCAACACGGAACGAAAATGTTTGACGAGCACAGGAATTTGAAAGATTTCGTCTTTATCTTTCTTTCTCTCGTGGTTGGATCAAGCGTTCAAACAGAAAACAGAACCACGTAAAGATTGTGGCAATCATTGAGATAACAGTTTTGCGTACGTGGTTAATTTGACCCATCCCAATCAAGGTGCAACATTCCTGTCGCTGATTGTGCAGCGACGAACAATTTGCGACACTTGACGCCACCTCTGCCAGGTACGTCCATGCGGCGGCGAATGCAGAGCTCAAACTGTTTTTGTTAGGAAAGAATTTGGATCGGCTGCAGCTCAGGTAACTAATTTTCGGAGGCCGCGGACAACTAGGTTCCAGTCACTCGCGTGCACATGACAGGTGTATCTGTCTCTGGATGGACACGACATATTTTTGACGGCCTGTCTGGTTATCTGGGACTCGCTGCATTGTACCTGGTGGTCCGAAAACATGCATGTTGAATCTAGTCTTGTTGTATCCAGTAAAAGGGTTGTGTCCACGCAGTTTGTGTCCTATTCTGACAGGTACAGTATGAAGGGCTGAGTGTCACAAGGAATCCAGCAAGGCTGATTTTGCATCCAAGGTGGATACAACATGTTGAAATTCCCTATGTTGTGCGAGTGTCAGGTTGGGATGGGGTTGGGATACATGCATCACAGAGTCTAAAGAAGGTCAATAGACAAGTACCCCATTGACAAATTTTCAAGATCCACGTCATCATGGGAATTTCAACAAAAACAAGTTTCAAAGATACCTGGCTGTTTTGAAACAGCTAGTCTGAGAGTCTGCATGCCAAGGAACAATCCAATTCCATTGATCTTTGCGTGCACTATCAGCAGGCCGATGGCTGAGGCGCGTGGGCACTCGAGTGAAGAAAATGAGTACCAACCGATTGAGTCCGAACCAGAATACGAGCAGTGTGGAAGCGACTACTCATCCGACACAGGTTTGCGAGCCAGTTTGCCAGACAACTGTTTGTCTTTTTGCGTTCGAAAACACAAGTTTGTGTGCATGGTCAGTTGTGCTGTCTTCGGGCCATTTTCTTTGCGCGAACTCAAGAAGGCCTGACAGACAGATTGATTTCAGAAATGTGCTGCATCGTCGACAGTCTTGGTTCACAGACCCGAACAGGTTCAGTCACACTGCACCTCCTCGTGAAGGCACCACAGTCTCTGCTTCCCCGATTTTTCACAGAATCAAGTCAGAGAATTTTTGTGCAACCAGATGTTTGCTTGTCAACCTCTTTCTGTTCAACTTGCACCAGTCTCCCAGAAATGTTTTCCCTTGGTTCCATTTTTACTCGCTCTGGGCTGAAGTGGTTCTGTTGCATTTGACGTCGTTCTAGTTCGTTCTTGTTTGTGGGTAGTATTACACAATCAGACAAACTTGTGCCTCACGCTACAACCCCCAAAGATCCAAGCCAACTCCAACCCTTCTCCAGATCCCATTCAGAAGCTTGTGGACCCAATGTCCAGAGCAAAACAACCACTCGCATTTGCATCCCATGGGGTTGAGAGCTCTCCACCCCAACTGTCACTGGGTCCAGTGTTTTTTGCCACATCAGGAGAGTTTTGTAAGTCCTATTTGTTCTGTGGGTCCAGTTTACACGCACTCCTCGTGTGCTTTAGTCACTACACTGAGCCTGTGGATGGTGAAGTCTACTTGGTAAGCTTGATTCTGGAAAAGCAGTGCCGTTTCGCCTCCAGTTACACCCCCACCTCCCTGGAACGACATGTGATATGCAAGAGCGTTGTTCTCGCCTTGAGCGGCAACAGTCATGCACTTTCGTGTACTTTGTCAGAACTGTTTGTCTCGTGCTCTCTACATCCACGATCGACTTCAAAGTGTGGTGTGGATCACTCGCTGGCGTTCTCCAGCCCATTCGCCCTGTGCGTGCGTGCGTGTGCCAGTGATTCGTCCACGATCTTCGTTGTGCAATTGACAGATCAAGAGGCGGTCTACGACGACGTTGCCGAACCGCTTCCTCCCAGGATATCCAGACTTGCAGTGCGTCCAGTCACAAGTCCCACAAACACTGGAGAACACGTCCCAATGGTGGTGCTGGCCGGCTCACCTTCAGGTCAGAGATGACTCACTGTTTCTTCTTCCTTGTGTGTGAGAAACGCAAAAAATAAATTCAAAGCCAATTCAGAACAAAAACAGGTTTCGCAGTCAGTGTATGAGGCGCAAAATATATTTAACCGATCATCGCTCGTATCTTTTGATTGGGTGAAAATTCTTGATGGTAGCTTTTGTTATTGTATAGACAAGTCCTTGATCTTCACTGACCCTCATTATCACATCTCAGAGAAGACTGTGGTGACCTCAGTGATTTAGAAAAGTAGTGCTGTCCTACTCTGGTTAGCTATTTTTGTAGATCTTATGTTTGGTTAGTTTGGCATGTATTTTTGGTAATATAGCTGTGGTGTATTTTGAAGGGGACTATGTAGCCACAAATTTCCTTTGAGAAAACAGTCTGAGCAAGATAAAATAGCTTGATTATAACAACTCAAAATTTACAATTTTTGAGCCACTTTCTTTTGTTTGCCAGTTTTCACCGTCTTGTTTCACTGACTTATACATTATTTAGCTAGTGCTTGACTTGCCTGAAAGCTTGCCCTGTTTGTATACTTTTATTGCACAGAGCTTTGGAAGAGAAAAAATGTGCCATCTTGGCAAAACACCCACCAATCGGTCACTTAAATTTTCCGCCTCGTACCAATTTGAAACCAAAGGGGGCACAACGGAAGAAACGTACGAGTCATCAGGGTATCCAGAGCGCAAAACCACAAGGCCGGAGCATGGTGTGTCCACTGTGCTGAGGAAGGTCGATCCCAGATTCAGAGACGCGCAGTCTTCGGTCCCAGCACATCCAAGACAACACCAAGGTCAGTGTGAGAAACGTGCAGAATGGTCTTCGTTGCAGTTTGGCAACTTTTGTGTTCGCATCCATTTCCGTCTTTTGATTGCAGCTCGTTCCCACAAACCTCGTGTCTCACAAGGTGGGGAAGCAAGACAACATGCTCCAACCAGACAGCAAACGACAAAGAGTACGGTTGCAGCGCCCGTTTCTACTCACGACTCGTCATCTGCAGAGCTAGCTTCCGAAATGGCGCCCGGGTCCAGTGCGGTCCGAAAGAAAACAGTCGGCAGGCGGTCGCAAGGTGCATTCTCACTTCTTTCCGTTTGGGCAACAAGTCAAAACTGCCAAATCCGAGAGAGGGACGCATGGCAACGGGTGCATAAGAGTGCATGGTGCATGAGAGAGGGGTGTGCACCTACTGTGTGGAGGGGCGCACACACTCTACAGGTGTAGGGGGCACATGAGAGGGGGTGCACAACAGGGGATGCATGAGAGGGGGCAAGCCCCCATGTGCAGTCCTTTTCTCTTCCCTTGCAACAAAAGCATGTTGTGCATTTTCGTCATGTTTTTCCTTCACCCTCAGACGGACTGATGACCGAAGAACAAAAGCTCCTGCTGCGGCTCTGTTGGGAAACCATCCTCGACACTGTCTCTGCTCACGAAATAGTTGACCGTTTGGTTCAGGTTCAAACTGCAATATCTTCATACATTTGCTCAATTTGTTTCTCGCTGTTTTGCATTTCTAGGAGGAAACCATACAACACCGTGTGTGCAAATCGTTCTTGTTGTAGAAGGGTGTGTTCGACCCGGAAAATCGACAAGCAATCATGGCACATGACGTTGAGAGAGAAAGAACAGCAAATCTCATGCAACTTCTCTACAAAAGGGGAAGCCGTGCCTTTCATTTCTTCATGGAAGTCGTCAAAGAAAAGTACGACTATCTGTACGAGAGAATCAAAGAGACTGAAGATCGTAAGTAAATTGCAAGTCGTGCGCTCGTACGAGCGTACGTGGTCTGAGGCATCCCTCAGTCGCATGATTTGTGTGTGTGTGTGTGTGTGTGTGTGTGTGTGTGTGTGTGGTGTGTGTGTGCTGTATTGTGTGTTGTGTGTTGTGTGTGTGTGTATGTGTTGTGTATGTGTACGCGTGCAAGAAGGGAACTCGCGTATTTTTGTGTCTGGCGGCACAAAGAAAGGGAAGCATTTTTTTAACGCCCAGAAGGGTCCCCACGAATACCTGACGCAACGGGACAAAACGTCTTTTTGGTTCGTATTTTCACACGCGAGTGATGGCGCACCTTTGCAGTCATGAAGGAAAATCGGAATTCTTACCATGAATGTCCAATGGATGGCGAAGCTCTGGAGGACATGATTAATCGCACGGAGGGTTTCTACATGGACAGCGAAACGAGACGAAAGAAGATTCGATGCATTCGGGAACTTGAAGAATCAGGCAAGCACAGCTCACAGCGCTTCTCAATTTCAATCAAAACACGAAACCAAACTCAAATTGATCCGAAGCTGCTTGCTCATCAAGTGACATTTCTCCCTCTACAGGATATGAAGCACCGGTAAGATCCAGGAACAGTGTCGGACCTTGCCCTCAAACAAGGTGTTGTCAGAAACGCAGGAATAGTTTTTGTTGCACTCCAGGTCTCCTGAAAGAATTTTTCGTAAAACAGGGGTGTGGTTCACCGGGTTTGTTTCGCTGGTGCAAAAAGAAACATCAAACAACCGCCCACTTTTGTTTTGGTTTGACATATCAATGCTTCATTCAGATGCAACCAGACAAGCAAGGAACACTGTTATCTTCCTGGGAAACAGGCACAATCAAGCTGGAAAAGGTAAGGCTCACAAGCATTTGGTTTCAATAAAAACCATAAAGTTTCTCAATTCTGACACAAAAAGTTTTTATCAATTGACCAAGTTGGGATTGTCTCTTTCTCCAGGGAGACAAAGTGTTTATTGAAAATGACGACGAAGCTGGAATCGAAGTGTCCATCCTTTGCCCGTTGGGGTTGGTCATGAAGCTGATGTTTCTTTCTTCGTTTAGCCATCGGTCAAAGGCAGTCACATCCCTTCATGCTTCAGTTTGAGTTTTCTTCCGTTTCAGGGAGGTGAGAATCCCCCGCGATCTGATCAAAGTGAGCGGCGATTTGAAGCAGGAACCGTACTACTTCTCCAATGGCTACAAAATATATCCATACAAGGCGAGACAATTGATGGAAATCGCGGTCGGCAAAAGTGTGAGTTCCCTTTGCAGAACAACAAGCCAAAAAAGGGAAAACGAAACAGGCTGAGGATGCCCGGGCCCCCAACCCTGAAGAATGTATCTTTATGCTGAAGATGCAATGGTTTTTTTTGTTTTCGTTTCTCATGTTGAAAGTGTGAACACACAGTGTCGGGCCCCTCTGATCCCCAAATATGATTCTTTCCTTTTTTTGGAATTCTTGTACAGATAAAGTCGGACGCTGGTTGAGTAAGAGGTTGAGCACCTTTCTAACCCCGTCATCTCTTTTCCAGCAACGGAACGGAGTGTACGCCGTGTACAGAAACAAAGGAGAATGCCGGCTGAGATGCGAGTTTCACCTCTGTGTTGGGTGAGTGGACTCCAAATGTTGAGTTCACTTGCCGTACGAGTTCGGTGTTTCGTGGCAAACGCTTTCGACTGATGTTCATACAAAGCTGACTTGTGCAATGTTTCCCTTGCAGATTCTTTCCGGAGCCAGTGAACAATTACCACATCAAATGCGCCGAAGGTGGATATCATCTCATTCCGTTTGAGAGCGAAGCCTCCACTGATGACAAACAGTCTCGACGACGAGAAGGGACCAAGAAGTTTCCCGACATCACAGAACTTGTCAACTACTACACATACACCAGCGACAAAGGTGCACACCGACGCACAAGTATCAGTTCGGCGTGGTTGAACAATCGATGCAATTTGCTGATCGTTCCACGTCAAAACAAAAATGTTTGACACTGCGTTTCCTCAGTGCTCCACGGTGTGTTGCAATGGCCCATGGCAAAAGTTTACCAGCCACTCAACCCAAGCGCTGACTTCGGTGAGTTTAACAATTTTTGGGACAATCTCTTGTGAAAAAAACTCAGCGTTGTCAAAAATTGGCACGTGTGTACCCGTTTTAGCTGACCCTGTCAGAGTGATGACGAAGAGTGAATGCCCCACCTCGGGTACCCTGCTGGGTCGTGGACACTTCTCTGTAAGTGCAAATTCTGCAGAAAATCCAAAGCTGCTAATTGTAGAAATCAAACGACCTCTCTGACGGTATTTACGTTGCAGTTCTTTACGAAATTGTGTACAAAAGGCTTCTGGTTTTGCTTTTGATCAGGATGTGGTGAAAATCAGCCTCAGTGGGAAGCAACATGCAGCCATGAAGGCTCCGAATCAGCTGAACAAGGCTCGTGCAAAGAACGACGAATTGTACAGAGAAGCCAAGATGCTTGGGTGAATGCGGGATCACTTTTTGCATTTGTTCTTGTCTGTTTCAGTGATTTTTCCTTGTTCCCCAAACTTGTGCCAAATTAAAGTACGAGGACAACAAACAATATTAACATGAAAGTGACGGATACGGACGCTTCTACTTTTCCCATCTTGAGATTGCTGACTTGTTTTCCTTTCATTGAGGTCCCTCCAAGACGAAAATATACTGAAGCTGGAGGGTGTTTGTTTCGAGGACGACACCACAGCTCTGATTATCACCGAGTATGCAAGCAACGGTGAGCACGCAGACTCTCAAAGTTTTACACCCACTTCTTAGCCAAAACGAAGCTTCAACCAGTCGAAGCGAACCGTGTGTCTTTCTCAACCCTCAGCTGCGAAGGCTCGTTCACTGATCCCTCCAGGAAATCCAGTGATCAGGGCCTCAGACCTTCAAAGGAAAGCCACTTCTTCGCCAAAATAAAGCTTCAACTCCAGTCGAAGTTTTCTTCGTTGATGCTTGCAGAACTGACTCAGCTTGAACAGGGTCGGACCCTAGTCTGCTCCCCATCTTCAATTCTGGAACCTCTTCTTTCCCGCTTCCGCAGGTTCACTTCAGAGATATGCGCGAAGTCGGCAAGAAAAAAATCGTTACAGCGAGAAGGACATGCAGGAGTTTCTGGGCTTCGCCAAACAAGTCGCGTCGGGCATGAAGTATCTCGAGGAACACCTCGTTGTGCACAGGGACCTGGTACGTGAGGCAATGGTGATGCACTGCAGCGATCCGAACCTGATTTGTGCGAAGTCCCTTTAGGGCGAAGCACCATGTGGTAGTGCAGTATATGGCAGCTGGACTAAAATGTCCCCTACCCCCTCTCCCCTGTGGGACCCCCCTCCCCCCTGTGGGACCCCCCTCCCCTCTGTAGGATCCCCCACTGGAGGTGGACCCCCCTCGAGGTAGATTCCCCCCTCTGACAGTATGACTGGTGGAAGATAAGGAGGACAAGGAAGAATTGGTAAATAAGAAAGAATTGATGACATTACCGATGCCACAAGGGACTTCACACTGCAGTTCCCTTGAGCACTGCTTCTTATTTCATCTTTATTGACGCGTTTTATCAATGCGTCCTCTTTTCAACAGTCTTTGCGCAACATACTGTTGTTCACCAACAACGTGGTCAAGATAGCCGACTTCGGAGAGGCCAGGTAATCGTACGCTGCTTTTGTCACGTGAGGAAAAATCTTCAGCCTCTGCGTTTCGTACTCGAGTGCTGGAAGAATTACGTACTCGTACCCAGCTGTTTTTGGAGTTCGGTTTTGCTGTTTCCAAATCAACCAATCCTGATCCTGCCAAGAGAGTGTTGCATCGTCGACGTACATCCATTTCAGACGTTTGTACGGACCGGGTCACACCTACCACGTGACTCGTGCTGATGCCATAGCTACGCGCTGGACCGCTCCAGAAGTCTTGGCGACCTTGCGACATTTTCAGAAGTCTGACGTCTGGTCTTTCGGTACGCAATGATGAGGGAGTCAGAACCCTACAGATGTACCTGAGAAAATGCCACAATTTTTTTCCTGTTCTGCAGTCTGTATCAAAACTTCTACTTTTTTCAGGAATTCTTTTGTCTGAACTGTTTTCCTACGGCAAGACTCCTTACGAGGGAATGAACGATGGTCAAGTCTGGGACTTTGTGGTGACCTTTCATTCTGTCCCTGCTACCTGATCAGTACATTTCTGTATGCATTGTCTCCTTTTGAGATGGAGTTGGCAAAAATTTGTGACACGGTGAACTTTTGGTGTTCAGCTCATGCGTGACGGTCACCCAACAATAACGAAGATGAATCCGAAATGTCCCAGGCACATCTACACCATCATGCTGTCCTGCTGGAGAAAGGTACAAATACTTCGCGTCCGAGTCCTCTCACTGTTCTGTTTCCTTTCTCTGGTCACAGTGTATTCCTACGTGTGTTCATTCTTTTGGTGTCACACTGATCACTGCAGGACATGCGTGAGCGCCCGACTTTCGCGAAGCTGCTTGGGTCCATTCTGCGGAAGAGTTACACGTCGCTCCAACCTGATCCTCCAGCCTTGATGAGTGAGGACGAGTATCTTAGAAGAAGCAAGGAAGCCATGACGCTTGTAAAGTACACAGAGGTAAACGACACTCACGAGAAAACACACCCTACAACCCTGCAACCAGAGAACAGTTAGATCAGTGGTCACCTGATGAACAACAGCTTGTCCATCAGGGGGTCCACACCAATTTCACAGATGTGAGGCTCTGGTAATCTCTGCCTCAGCCAGACACCAAAAATTATCCTGAATATTCCAATCCACCGCACCTAAAAATGCAAAAGAACAACACACCAACTCAAAGGACAGGACGCAAACTGTGGTTGTACCTCGACCAGCACGCTTGTTTCAGGCCTACGTGGAGGCGCAGGGCCCACGCAGCTCCGGTGCATTCGACCAAGCTGACAGAAGCTGAAGCTGAAATGTCGGCTTCAAGTCTGTCATGAAGCCTCTGTGGCCTGAGGAGTGGTTCTTTTTTCACGAAAGATTTTGTCAACTTGGATTCAGGCCCCTGTAGGTCTGGTTTCCTCGAGCAACACTGGATCCGTGCCTGCGCGACCAATGTCGGCACACTGTGGATAAATGCTCTGTTGAATCAGAGTGGAGTCAAGTCTACGGTCAACTCAGGAATGTTCAATCCTGCAGAATTAACTTCAGGACTCAATGCAAGTCAAGTTCATCACTCTGTCACTAGCGTCAATGTCAAACTTTGCTCAAAGATACGAGTGTGCGGACAAAGAGAGGTTCTGTTGAAGAGAACAGGGGTACTCGTACGTCCCCAATTTTATCATTGGCATTTTACATTATCGACAATAAACGTACCAACAAGCAACACGTCGTTTTACGTGACAAACCCGGAGGGAGATGTGCTAAACATTCCTCCACAGCCTGAGTGAGGCAGATTTCGAGTTGGTCGATCTTTCGGTGGAGCAACGAACCCTGCAAATTTTGACTTCATGGCAGAGCCACCTCGCGTCTGGGAAACGTGTGTTCTTGTGTGTTTGTGTGTGTGTGGGGGGGGGGGGGAGAGAGAGCGTGTGTTCATGTGTGCGTGTGTGAGAAGGTGTGTGTCCTGGAATGTGGGGCAAGCGAACGCACACTCACAGACACACTCATCCTCGGTTGAGAGAGCAGCAAGTAGTGGGCAACAAACAAGCTCTGCTGAACGGTGATCTGGTCGAAGAGACAACACGCCGTTTCCCATCGAATTTTTGAATTTGTCATTTGTTCCCTGTGGAAACTAATGGGGGTTAAACACGGCAATTAACGTGGCCAACGAGGATCTCGGGAGTGATTTTTTTAAACAACCATCACCTGCTCGGCTCAAATGAACTCCATAAATTTGTTCAGTTTTGTTTGAGCACTACATACTTCAGGAACTAAAATTGAACTCTAATACGCGTGCTAATTAAGAAAAATTAATGGTTGGAGCACAAGCAAACTATCAGAAGTTGAATGGATTCCATTTTGTTTGAAATCTTAATTTGTCTCATCGGAACCTGCTCGGTCCCTGCACTGAGAAACTCCTCAAGTCATCAGCGCAGAATGGGCGGCGTGTTGAAATGCCTCACTGATGATCTGCACAATTGAGATGTTTTTATCAGCTAATTGAGGAAGATGATATGTTTATGAAAACTCCCTCCTATCGATGAGACCCTCGTTATTGTCGAGTTTTTTTTTTATACAGAAATGGAATTCGCACGGGGATGGTGAAGAAGGTGCAGACTGTTTCACTCAAAGTTCAAAAATGATTTTTTTGTCGTGAAATTTGAATTCAACCTGCTACTGGCTGAATTGTTGACTCTTCGAGTTTGAACAAGAGATTGAGTGAAGTTCTCCTCATCAAGTTTTCTTCTTTGAGCAGCAGAAAGGTCTAGAACTGGAATATCGGTCAGGTACGACAATCTCGCTCGGAATCGATGCAATTGCTCTGAAAATTTGAATCCAATTGACGTTACAACAATGCAAACTTGGTTGTCGATGACTTCAAACTCCGTGAGGCTGCGCAAATACTCTGCTCCCTGGGAGAAGAATGTTGATTACGGTGTTGCGGTGCCTTACAGGAGCCTCCCACCAGACAGGGGAGGGGCTGTGCGCAACGGTAAAATGGGATGCGACACATTACGGCACTGATTCCTCTGATGATCAGACGCCCTGGGCAAGGCGTGCGCTACTCTGCTGACTACTGCAGTAATTATGCATTGGAATAAACTGTTTTAAATTCAACATCAGTCTCTACTTCAGTTAATAGCGCACTGCCCTCAAGATAGATTCAAAAATGAAGTCATTACAAGCACAAAGAAGTTGCCAAGGCTTTGATATTGGTTGTTGTGAACCCGAAGCACCAGCTGAAGGTATCGCTGCCTCGGTGATATTTTCAGAGGTGCAAGAGAGACAAATCGCCCAGGCAAAAACTTGAATGAAAAGTGAACAGAATGTCTTCGCGAGTGGAATTCCTTTTTGATGCATAGCATGCCATTTCACTCAGACATCGGGTTGTCTACTTCAAAAACGGTTGGTAAACGACTTTTAGCAAGAGATCAAAGTTTCGTCAAGTGTGAGTTTTTCTCACAAGACCAGCAGAATATGCAAGAACACGCCATCGGCCCATTGAGTGGCATTGATACTTGAAGTGCGCCTGGGCACCACTTGAACAGGTGTCACCGTCCCATTCCAGAATGCCCGCCATTGATCAACACAGAACTTTGACAGTTCCCGTGTCTTCGTCACCGTTCGTTCTCTTGTGCTCCTTTCTCTTGCCTTGATCTCCATGTTCTGTGTGTCCTCGTTCTTTCAGCACAAAACCCAAAGCTGAGTGCATTCGTGTCGTTCTTCAAACCGAACCTGTTGTCAATGGAACCAAGGTTTACTTGACCAAGGCAAAGTAACATCACAATGCTGCATACTTGAGTCTGGTATGGTTGGGACCTTTCGTTTTTTGCTTGTGGCTCTTCGGATGGGGCGGGGAACCAAGCGAATGGCGAGAAACGAAGCAGAGATAAACCTAAACAGCCGTACGCTTCCACTTTCCCTGCTCAGAGTATCACAACAGACCAACAGGGAAAAAGACAGCGAGACACAGAACAAGAACAGCTCAAGCTGTCTCTGCGTGACCAGACAGTGACAATCGTTACTGTATGAAATGACTGTGTTGATTGTTCTCAGTTCCGTGTGCACGTGCACACCCCTTGATCTACCTCAAGAGAAATCGGGAAAAGTCAAAACAGCTCGTACGAATCTGAATTTGAAAGGACGTCGTCTCGACCACCAATTAGCAGCAGCATCAACACCGCAACCGCGTGGTGGAACAGGGTGACACAAGGGTGGGCTAATTTTGCCCAGGTACGAAGCAGTTCTCAAATGAAACGGTTTCTCTTTCATAAGTCACGATTGTTGCTGTCAACAACAATTTTGTTGCATTGCAACTATCAAGAAGGAATAGAAGAACAATTTG
>JAAUXT010048893.1_pt1 | contig 18566 bp, 21 predicted proteins | sample 7278171 | NCBI WGS metagenome assembly JAAUXT01 (sample SAMN14350112, study PRJNA611818) | marine sediment metagenome | isolation source: surface marine sediment (1.8m) | place: French Polynesia: Moorea | collected 2018-08 | reverse complement strand
TTTTTAATTTTTGCTAAAAGTTTGCCAAAAAGATGCTTTGTTTTACTTTATTTATTTTGGAAAAAGGGTATACAAAGCTGACAAAAAAGACTAAAAATACCTGGAAAAACTTTGAAAACCTGGAAAAATCATGGAATTTTGTTGGTCAGCCGCAGTGGGAACCCTGAGTATTTGTTGTTTGGTTTCTGACGGGCTGTGAACGACTGTTCGCGCACCGATACAAAAGCATCCATCGTGTTCATCCGAATTCAACACGCGATTCTGTTGGGTGGGTGATTGCAACACCAGTTAACAGCGCGTTGTGTTGTGTGTTGTTGGAAATTTGTTTCCGGTTTAGAAGTGATAATCTTCAAGCTTGCAATAAAAATGTATATTTTGCTTGTAAATTGTTTCACTCATCACATGGAACTGCTTGGCGTGGCGTTTGTCTAGTTGGCTGACGCTTCAAACTGCCCATTTCCGGAAATATTCGCTTCCCCTTCAGGGAACGAAGACCAAAGCCGCTGAATTGATCAGTGCAGTTTGAGTTCCGCAGCGAATTTCTCTATCCTGTGTACAAGTCGCTATCTTCGTTGCAGATCGTCTCTCACATTATAGTTCCGTATTTTGGGTTTCTGTGACGTTTTTCCTGGCCTTCCGGCAGACTTCTGTGGTGGTTGATATTGTTTGTGAGGTTTGAGGTCGGCGGGCTTGGCAACAGGCGCCTGGGAGCCTCTCACAGTCCAGCTCTTCTGGGACGAGGCTGGTGATTTGGACGCTTCACGCTGTTTGGTGTCTCCTTGATTCGTGTCCCGCACACCTGACAAAGACGAACGCCAAACATCGAGACTTTTTACCAAAGCGAAATGAAGTGAATCCAGTTTGTGGAGGGGTTTTCTCTTCGAAGAACTTTCATGAGACTGGTTTGGCCTTCGGACTGGAGCGGTTCTGTGCTTCGCCAGATAACAAAATGCAAGATGGGATTTCAAAAGCTTTCAAGAGTTTATCACAATGTGTATATTGCAGTTACCTTGTAAAGTGCTGAGGGGACTGAAATTTTCCTCGTCCAGCATTTTCCACAGTTCGTGCAAAGACTCGCCTCCAGCGGACGACATGCTCATCATGACGTTGGCGAGCTGCTGGCGACTCATCCGCCCACTCAACACTGAAACGACGGTGCTGTTCAGTCCACGGAGTGTGAAGCTCGCACTCCATTTCGTTTCTAGTTGTGATGGGTATGATGACGTCATTGCAATGATCATTTGCAGAGGAACAGCCAAGCTTGCGAATTCATAACAGCGCGCGGTGTGCACCCACCCAGTTCTCTTGCGCTGTGGAATCCCGGTGAATGTTCAGCGTCTCCAGAGAACCCGACGGTTGTTCCTCTTTGGCCACGTGACGCCACTGCCGTGTCGCGAACGGGTGGCGTTCCTTCTCGGTGTCGTTCTGGATCGGAAAATCATGAACTGATGTTGGAAATAATGCTGTGTCACTGATTCACATTTCTGACTTGGCAAGCAGAAAGTGACTGAATTGCACCTTCTTCCTGGATGGCTGATTTGTGATTGTTTTCCACTTCATTCTCGGCGCTCTCAGTCGGGGACGTCGTCGTGATCGTGTCTGATGTTTCCGGTGTCTCGTCCTTCCACGCCTCCCGCACACTGCCCTGATGTGCTAGTTTCTGCAAAGTCATCAGCAAACTGTGCAATGCCGTGCACAACGTGCTTTCTGTTGAGTTTCTTTGCTGTGCAAAGCTTTACCTGTTTGGTGAGCTGGTACTGCAGGGCTTCGAGTTGCTGCAACTTTCCCTGGATTTTTGTTTGCAAGGCGGAAGGCGGCGGCGCTGCTCGTGGTACTGCCGTGGAACCGAGGGCGGCGACAGCGCGGACGGACGATGGCGCTGGGCGGATCCCTGCGAGTAGCATATCCACCATGAAACTCACGGAATGACACCAGTGTAAGGTGCGGCACGGGCTTTTCACTTGAAACGTCGAGAAGGCGAACCCGGTTTTGTTCACACACCGGCCTGCAGGAGCTGCGCCCTCTGTCGGTTCCCGACCTCGATCAGCTGCTGCTTTTCGCGGGTCAGCTGACTGATGCGCTGAGCTGCCTGCTTCAGCCGCCCCTGCAGCTCGCTTACAGTGACTCCGCCTGCAGCGGGAAACTTGCGTCACAGAATCTGCCAAAAGTCATCACCAAATACAATTGGTAGAAACGTGAACACTGAATGGCACAGCCCCTGACCTGGATCTTTGTACGTTGCCGTTTGCATCGCGTCCATGGGAACTTGGCCGCGTTCTACAGCGCGAAGTTGAGCGATTTCATCTTCCAGTTGCTGGATCAACAACTCCTGGAAAATGTTGAAACAGCATCGCGAACAGTGCACGTAGAAAACTAACAATAGACCAGACAACATGAGCGGTGAACAGCTGTCTGTTGGTGACTTTCACCTTGGCACCGAAGTTGAGTTGTGGTCTCTTCTCTGCCAGTTCCAGTTTCAACGCTGACAGTTGATTCCCAAGGGACGTCACCTCCAGGTTCCTCTGAATATTCGCCTGCAGTCGACAAAGTCAGCGATAAAATGTGATGAAAAGTTTGCTGCTGGTGCTCGTCTTGATCAAACAGCCCAATTTTCACCAGGGAAATCTCAGTTCTTTCAATCTCGCCAACCTCAAAAGCGAAACGCTCAGACGACTTCAGGACGCAGATCTTGAATGTTCCTTTGAACGACGTTCACAGTCATCAGGCCACTGACCTTGTAGTACTCGTCCGCCTCTCGGCGCGTTTCGTTCAGCTGGAGGTTGAGGTCGGTGAGACGCTGCTCGTGTGCAGCGGTGTCCGCAGCGTGGCGCCTCTGCACTGCGTGCAGCTCGTAGCGAGTCTGCTCCGCGTCGCTCCGGTGCGTCACGACCTGCAGGGGGCGACACCCAACGTTCCGCTAAACACAAACTCAGAGGAAACATTGCGTCAGAGAAGGAGGTGAAAGCAGGTTGTACCTGTTGAGTCAATTTCTCGTTTTCGGTTTCCAGGTGTTGCAGCCGCGTCTGCATCTTTCGGAGCTGAGTAGCCATGTCCAATTTTTCCGATCGGAGCGTCCCTGAAGAACCAAACAATTCTCCGTGAAAAACGTTCCGCTGCACATTGGGCACACCCAATACTCACAAACAGAACACCGAAGAAACGACGGGAAGACAACGCTTACCGAGCACGTCGTTGAGTTGCGCGACGTGAGCCTTGACCAGCGCGTTGTCCCCCGTCGCGAGTTTTGCAACATCATCACTGCTGGGGATTTTGCCTTCCTTCCAATCATTCAGTGTGTCCTCCAGCTTCCTATTCTTGGATTTCACTGCCTGCAGCTCCTTTTCCAAATTCTTGACGTATTCTGTGGAACCAAAAATACATTTTTCCGTTTGAAAATTTTGACACAACAGCAAGCTCATTGCAACCACCTCCTGTATCCTGTCACACATAATCTGTTTCGTCTTGTAAATCTTCAAGTGACATCATGCTGACCTGTCGTCACGGAGTCATGCTTCCCACACGATGACTGGCGTTGGTTGTTGGGAAACTCCGTGCCCAGTGTTTCCATCTCTTCGCGCATGCGCGCAATCACCGCGCGCAGGTTGTCGTTCTGCTGCTGCAATGCGACCACATCAGCATTCGCGTCAGGGTCATCGTGAGCCTGAAATTCAGAGAACAAAAAGTGCAGGTTTCCTGGGGACTTGTGACATGTGGCGTCGCCAAGTGTACATCTGGAGCTGAATAGTCTCACCTTGGAGCTGTGATCGATGGTGAGTCCCCGCTGCTTGAGAGTCGCGATGGCGCGGTCACGGTCGGTCGTGAGCACGTGGATCAAGTCTTCCCGCTGCTTTAATTCACTCTTCACGGACTTCAACTCTGCCAAAGCCTGACACGCAGAAGAACAATCTTGTGAGAACATCAAACTTGACTGCCTTGGCAATCATTCAGAACCGAATACCGCTTGCTCGCTTGCCTCGTCCCTGGCTTCTGTGAGTGACTTCACCAGTTCCTCGGACCTGTCGTACTGGACGCTCTCCAGCTTCTCGTGCCGACGCTGCCAGTCGAGCTGCACTTGAGTCCTCTCCCTCTCCAGCTGATTTTGTCGTTCTGTTGCTGCAACCAGATCTTTCTGGTACCTGCAAGGTGGCATTTCCACGACGTTGTCATCACACTGACAGCCCAAGTTCAAAAACCGCTTTCACGATTTGTCTGCGCTTTCCAAAACCTCCACCTTTCTATGTCATGCTTGCGCTGAATGAGTTCCGTTTTGAGCCTCATCTCGTTGTCACGAAGCGTCTGTATTTCGACGTCCTTGCTGACGTCATCGCGCGTCGCCTCAGACAGATGGACGTCCCAACGTGACTTCACATCCGCCAGCTCTTCCTGTAACCTGAAACAAAACCACAAAAATTTACATTTTCATAAACAATTTCTGGTTGAAATGCAATGGCTTTATTGTACAGCTCCCAGGGAAAATTGTTTCACTCGCCTCTGAATTGTCCCTTGATGCTCTGTACGCACGTCTTCCAGCGCCCACTGTGACTGTCGCAGGGCCGTCTGCAGACTCTCCACCTGAAACCACGATTCCAGCTGAGATCTTGACGAAGCAATGTTGAATTCACACGCGGGTGTTGATCAATGCGCGCACCTGTTGACTGAGCTCCCTTATCTGCACCTGCAGCTCTCGCTCTCTCTCATCCTTCGCTCCGCGCAACCGATCCAGTGCTGCGTTCTTTTCGCGAACCAGTCCGTCAAGTTCGTTGTGCCTGCAACACAAACATCGTTTCTCTAGTGTCCCTTCACAGCTTGCGCTAATTCCAGAAACATCTTTGCTTTTGTCAAAAATACCACAAGTTTGCAATCACTGTGATTTTTTTCTCGCACAGTTCGTCAGCTCAAAACTACTCACTTTCTCTTGAATTCTTCCTGCATTCGTTGTGCCGCCTTCACTTCCTGCGCGAGTTTTGCCTCCAGCTCGTGAATCGTCACGTCCTTCATGGCTGTCACATCCTGGTTTGACAAAAATAGAAAACAGAAATCTGCCTGCACGCAACAATGACCCCAAAACGGGAAAAGGACGTCCCAGCACTCACTTGTATTTGCCATTGCGCATGTTTCAGTTGCTTATCCACTTCTCTTCGTTGCTCTAGCGTTTGTTCTTGCTCTTCTGATGACTTCTGCTGTAGAACTCGCATCTGCTCCAATTCTTTTTGCAGAACCTTGACCTGGACCACGCGAACAACAACATTGCACAAAATCATCTTTCTTCGCAACATCTCATCAAAGTTACTGGTTTGCTTTGGACTAACTCTGAAGCTGCAAAAGAATCATGTGCACTGCGCTCTACCTTGAGTTCATGACTGAGTACAGCGCTCCTCAGTTCGTCGCTTTGTACTCGGAACTCGTGCTCTCTCCTCCGCATCGCCTCATCATACCCAAGTGACATCTCCTGCCGCTGAACGTCCAACTCTTCTTCCACCTCCCGCAGCTGTGGAGACAATTACGTTTGTGTCATTTGGTTTCCAGCGCAGCCTGTTGTGCGAAGCTTGCAAACAAGAAGAAGAAACAGTCAACCTGTCTCTCCAAGTTCCGTTTCACTTGTTCCAGATCCTCTCGTTCTTTGTTGATGACAGCGTCGTTCTCTCTGCATGCATGTCAACACAAACATTGTGTGTGTGTCATCATGTCAGTGAACGTGTTCTGCGGGAGTGAAACTTTAAGTCGTTCAGGCGTTTACATTTCACCTGCACTTTGGTAGTCGATACTCACACCCGGTACTGCTCAAGTTCCGCTTGCTTGTCCCTTATTCTGCGTTGGTAGTGTTGCTGCAACTCATCTTTAGCTTTGCCTTCTCGCTTGATGACCGTTTGCAAGTCATCTATTCGCATCTTGAGTTCGCTTATCTCACCATCTTTTGATGCCAGTTCCTTTCTGACTTCTGCAACAAATGACTTTGGACATTTCAACCGAATGAACAGATCACACATTCAATTCAAATGCCCAAGTCTGTTTCAAAGAGACGGATTTCGGCAGATTTCTCAAATTCTTAGTCTGCGGGTGCGACCCTGGCTCGTTTTGTGCAAAGTTTTGAGTGTGACCCTTGAAGCTGGGGGCACACCCAAACAGCCAAGGGTCACACCCAAAGCCAGCGAGGGTCACACGTTCGGGTTTCACCCATGCACAAAGGTTTCATTCATAAAAGCCATGGTGTAAAAGGCCATTCTGTCACCTGAAGAGCCGACACTCAGAACTGGCCACACATGGTCTTCTGTTGGAGGGTATGCTTGGAAACAGTACCTGCAATAACAGCGTCATATTCCTCGAGCTCCCGGTGCCTGTCATTCAAGAGTCGCAAGTTGTATTTGAAGTCGTTTTTAAGTGTTGTTAACTTTGCTCTTTCTTCTCCCAATTCCTTTTCTTTCGTTCTGAGAGATGCCTCCAGTGATTCCACCCTGGTAAAAATAGAACATGGATATTCCTTCACGAATATCGTTTGAACACACCAGGACACAATTCTCACTTTTCTGACATTCTGTTTGTTTGTGTGGTAACTGGAACGTAGATCTATAGATCTAATGTGTCGTTTTGATGTTCATGCAAAAGTCACAGATCCAGATGCAGATCTGGACCAAACAAACTGGTCAAATTGAAATTCACCTCAGCTGCTGCACCTGTCTCCACTCTCGCTCTTTCTGTTCAGCCAGTTGTTGCAGATTTACATCCCCACTGCCTCCACTTTCCAACTGTCCAGAACTGTCATTTGTTGACCTGACATCCACCATATGTTCCATTTGTCCGCACACGGAAGGCTCAGGCATCACTTGGAAATGCCAGTGATTGCTGTGAACTTGAAACTGTGGCCACACAACTGGCAGGGGTCCAGAGTGTTAACTTTGAGTCAGATGTAAAGAAGCACACAATGGCCTACGAGTCCACACAAGAGAACTCTCAAAAACACAACTGAAAGCAACAAAGGGGCAAAAATTGTCCTCTGACATGTTTCAAACAGTCCGCCATATGTAAACAACAATTTGACCGGAGGCGGCGTGATGTTTGTTTGAGTATTGAGATTGAAGAGAGAGGGTTCAGGTTGTACGGACAAGGAAAGTTGTGGTGAGTTTCTGTCAAAAATAATTTTCCTGAAAAATGTCTCAAAACCGCGTGTGTGCAGCATAGAAAGGAGCTAAAATACAGAAACCTGTGATATGGCCTGACTAAAGCAGATTCTGCGTGCCCTGCAGTGTTCTGAAGCTCCCAAACGCATGATGAGCCAAGTGGACCCTCATTATCGCTCAGGCATAAACGAACCTGGTAGTTCTTGGCAGATTGACCTCAAGTTTGTTGAATCGAAAACTTGGTTTTGTTGATGGATTTACCTGTTTGATGGTTCGTTGCAGGATTTGATACGCTGACTGATGTTTGAGCAGATCGCCTCAGTGGTGTGGTAAACCGACCAGCAATGAATCGAGAGAAACAAGTTGGCGACAAAAACACTGAAATGGTTGGATGTGAACTCGAGAACGGTGATCAACTGATCAGATCCGAGCCACTGAACAATGACTTGAGCACATCAAAAGAAAGGAAGAGTGATTGGAACGTTGCAGAGATGGACAGTGCCATATTGAGCCCCGATGACCGCAAGAAGCTGGACATTACTGGTGCTGGGAGCACAAGTGATGAGGCAGAAGGCCACCCGACCGACAAAGACAGTCTGTCCTTTCAACGGCTTAGTTTACGTGAAACGAAGCAAGTGAACGGTGAAAAGACGGAAGCCTGGGAGGAAGATAAGCAAACGAGGGAGAAGAAACGACGGGTCATCAATAATCGTGAGTACACGTGTTCTTGTTTGGCTGGTTTCAGCTTCCAATACCAAAATTATTGACAGCTGTGAGATTGGTCATCTGTCCGAACATCACACCTGCTGAGAGCAGTTTTCCTGAAGCGGATGTCGTAATTTTCAGCACCCATCACCCACAACCTGCTTCAGAGCTACATTTTCAACAAGTACAAAACTCAGGGCTACAAGCACGACTTTCAGCCTTCAATGGTTCACGCTGATCCCATAGACCGTCGCACCAGAAGATTCGACGTCGAGGAGGGACAGTTTGAAGATGCTGAGTGAGAAAAGTGTCTCGTCTCCAAGTTTTGTGGTGTAGCTTTCAAAGTCGTTGATGAAGAAATTGTCTTGTGTGAACTTCCCGTCCGTAAGAAAAGAACATGGCGTGAGAAAACTTTTTTTGATGCTGATCCAGTGCAACGCGTTTGGAGAGTTGAACACAACTCGTCTTCCAGTCCAACAGAGCAAGATAGTTTTTGACAAGCTTTTGTACAGAAGAATGAGAAGAAACTGGTGTGCTCATATATTTTTCCCAAAAATGCCAGCACTGAATGTCGTCAAGCAGAATGATACCGAGAGGCAGAGCAGTGTTGTTCGTTCAAGAAAAAGCAACGCAACAATGACTTAGCACAGTGTAACATTTGCTTTGTTCACTGCAACGTCCTGAAAAATGTGCCAAAGTACGGTATTCTGACGAGTTCTTTTGCTGATGTTGCTTGTAGTGTGTACAAAATTCACGTTTCTCTTGTTCCTGCAGTCTGGACTGTGAGCGTGCTGTTTTGAGACTAACTCTGGTTTGTAAAACCGTGTTTGCGACTGTGTGATCAGATCCTTTTTGTGTTGAACTTGACAATGTGTCCAAGGTGAATCGTGTATGAATGAAGCCAGGATTCTTGTTCGAAGATGCCCCACTCACACCATGTCATGCTTCGTGACAATGTTCTTTTTTTTTCAAAGAAAAATGTGCTCTATTGAGCTCAACCAGTCACTGCCTGGTACATTGTTTGTCTGGTCATTTTACTTTGGTGCTTGCATTGCAGTTGTGAAACAACTCAATCAGTTCACTGTCGTATTCTTGTTGACTTATTGCTCCAGGAGAAAGATCAGTAAGATCACATTGGTGGAAATATTCTCTGGGAATTGTGTTGCTGGGTTAAAATTGACGGTGCATTGTTTGATTGCAGCTCATTCTTGTTTGTTTGTTTGTTTTCGTCATTCTTGATTCTTGTTTGCATTTTTGAAATGAAAAACTTGACAGTGTCCACAGCCTGTGTGGCTGGAATCCGTTTTTGTTGGTGCTCAGTATTGTTTGGGCATTTTGTCCAGTGTTTTGTTTGGATGTCATTGCACCTTGTGCTGTTCTGTTGTCTCCCAGTCGTTTGAATTTTAATCGGTGAAGACGCAGGTAACCTGCACTTGTTCAATGTTTGGTAGTCTTGGTGACGAGTGTGTGCTTTTTTGCAACATCGAAGCGTCAGGTAAGTTGTGATTGGTTTCTTGCATCTCTCAGAATGGTCTCGGCTGGTTGACAGCCAGGGTGGCTGAGCTTGTCGCATGTGTACACGGACAGGTGTACTATTATTGTTTCTGATCGAACGAGCACGAAGCACAGAAAATGTGGGATGTGCGCTCGACACCACTGTATTTCAATATCATTGTCAGAATTCCTTTTTACTGATCACTGAAAATGAAAAACGGCCCTCCTTCGCCAGTGTTACTGACCGCCCAAGTTTCTATCTCTTGAGGTAGCTATTAGAGACAGTTGTTGTATATTTGCAACGAAGTTACTTTGTCGTTTGTGTCCAGAGGTGAATTCAGGAAGTCGTGTGTGTTTTGTTTTTCGCCGCGAATGATGCGATGTTGATGCACCAAAAATTTTGCGTTGTCATGAGTAAATGTCTGGTACCCAATCTTCAGACGGAAGTTGTACCCAAGTTGTACTCAACTTGGGTATCGAGAAGGGTTTTGAGAAAGTCTCTTCACTTGGCCAAAGACAACAACGTCAAGTGGACAAAAACAAACTTTGCTTCGTGAAGAAAACTTGTTGCCAACCAAGAAAGCTGCAGGGTTCTGGTCACATTTGCTTTTTGTCACTTGGCGTTGCGCGGCCAACTGTAATAAGAAGCAACTAGATCAATCCGGCCGGGAAAATTGCACTTGGAGTTTGTCGGGCTGCGCTGAAGATTGTTACAAATACCAGTCACAGTCAGATTCGTTGCGTCGGCGTGGAAATGTCAACGTGCTTGTCGCCTGTGCGTTGTACTTTCGTGTTTTTCTGACGATCGAGTCAACCCGTCATCACTCTGTTTTCGGGTTTATGCTTGTGTTTTGCGTCTACATGGTTTCGTTTTACCAGGTCGTCTTGTGTTTCAAGTGAATTTCGAGAGCTTTGTTGATTTTTTTGTTTTGTTCGGCAGGTGGTCCATGTTCAACATTTTTTGTTGGTTCACTTGAAAGGGGAAAGACTCCAAACATTTCTCGTGGTATCATTTGGTTTATTTACAATAAAGTGTCACAAACGGCACAACGTGTGTTGTGTACTCGTACATCAATGCAAGTTTGCAATGCGCAGAGCTGGACACTCACCGTGGGGAGTGAGTTTGAAACATTTTCCCGTTGGTCTCTCAGTCAACTTCAGGCCCAGGGATTTTGTTGAGGAGCATCTGCGAAACCCACAGTTTCAATCGAAACAATTTTTTTGTCGAATTTGTTGTCCGGCGTTGTGTGAGACATCATTGGTGCCAAGCGAAGAATTGTTTCTGGCTTATTTTTTATCGCAGGTGTGTGGACAAATTTACATCGTGGTTTCTCTACAACGACATCGTATCAAAAGTATCACAAAATGTCTGAAAGACTACGCCCATGTGCCAGAAAAACTGTTGCATTCATTTGCACGTTTGAAAAAAGTGTTTTGATGACATCAACAGGGAGGTCGAATGTACAAAATACCAAAGTTGGTCCGCTTTGCCCAGGTGTTGTGGAATTGGCCAACAACGTAGAGATGTGATCAAGTAAAGCCTTCATCAAGTCGAAACAAACAGGCACATTGCTGCACATTCTTGTGTTCTTGAGAGTTTGAGGCACATGTAGTCGCATCTTTGTTCAAGTTCACATTTCACACCACATCTCAAGATCTCCAACTGAAACAGAACTCAAATCACAGCTTGCAGTCCACTCGTTTTCGTCACCACTTATGCACAGAAAATAACGAAACTCGTCTTTTGCAGCTCTGAGAGGTCCTGGTAGTTGCGACAAATCTCACGGTAAAACTAGAACAAGGACGATTTCTCCTTGTGGTCGATTGTTCAAACGCGGAAAGGTTCGAGTTTGATTTCTCAAGAGGAAAACGAAAAACTTTTTGTGTTGCAACATGGTGTTGTCATGTCGTGAGATTTGTCGGTTGTTTGTCGAAACTTGTTGGTTGAGGCGTCGTTGCTAAGTCCTTGAAGCTTCGGCGGTGTCCTTTGCAGTGCGGAGGTTGCGCGAGATGGGAGAACTCCTCAGAACCTCGGTGCCGACCTGTCGTTGGTGACGGTTTTCTTGAGTTTGACGTTAGCGAACGGGTTCCCGGCGAAGATGTTGACGGGTCCGCTGTTGCTCGGGGTATGACCGCTACTCGTCGACGGTGCGCTGCAACAGACGTCAGGATGTGACCTCAGTGGAGCGAACTCGCTCAGAAATTTACATAATTTTCGTTCATGTGGCCAGCAGGGGGCCCATTCCTGTGCTGTTTCCCCTTCCGAAGTTCGCACTGCAATGCCATTTCACCACAACGTGCAATGTGTTTTGGACAATTTCTGGTGCTCATTGTGGTTGAATTTGGTGTTCCTTGAAGATTTTAGCCCTTTCCTGAGACAAAAAGTGCTGGATCTGCCTTTACTTCCCAGTGCTTTTACTTGTGAACCTTGTGCTTGTTTAGAGCACTCTTCCTGCTGGAAAGCGTCCATGGCAAGATATACAGCTGCAATTCGTGTTGTTTGTGCGGCTGAATGTACGCTAGAGTGAATATGCCCGAAAGTGTAGCCTTTGGCAGAACGTGCAGCATTGCCAGAACCATTCATTTGTGCGTGAGAGCAGCAGGAAGGTTGACTTTGTGCAGTGGAAAAAGAAATGAATTTGAATGCGCAACACGAGACAGTCACGGACACCGGGTTTGATGGCAAATCTACAGATGGACAGCGTCGTGTTGCGAGGATAGAAGCGTTGAGACCAGGACCACGACGCATATATTTCTGTGTGTTCAGACAAAAGTAGTAGTGCATGGCAAATAGATTTCTTTCTGTGCATTTCTTGCACAATTGTTTGAGGTGTGGTGATGCGATGACAACGTACTTTTCTACTGTTGACGCAGTCCAGGTCTCCACGTGCCTGGGCGCTGGCCCAGGGGCAGCGGGGGAGGGAGCTGGGGGCCCGCCCTCGGCAACCGGCCCCCGCCCCCGGCCCCCACGGCCCCTGTCACCCGGCCTCGGTGCTGGTGCGCGGACAGTGGTGGTGGTGGTGGAGGGTCAGACACCCATCTGTAGATTCGCGGACAGATACAAATATTAGGACATGCCACGGTGGTTCAGTGCTTCATGAGAAGAGAAAGTTCACTGACAGAAGAAAGTGGGAGCGCTACGTATACTTTCTGTTGCAATCACAACAAAAAGAACAGCATCAGGGTATCTGGCGACAAACATGCCTGGTGTTCAGCAAAGAATTGAACGACAGTGAACATCGTTGTGAGCATCACGGAGTTTACACTGAATTTCTAATGATGCGATGACGCAAACCCAAGAGAACTAGTCTGAAGCAGGGACGTATTGCATGACGCACCCAGTGTGAACTGTGCCTTCACATTGCCCTTGAAGACACAAGTGTGTCGTGTTGGTTTGCCAAGAGTGTGGACAAAGACACTTTCCAAAGAGAACATGGTGTCAAACGTTTTGCGAAATTTGCGGCGAAAGTGAAAGATAGTGGCAACGCGAAAGGATTGCACCGAACACGAGCGTACACAAGGCGTCCACAAATATTCCTGACGCAAGAAACAAAAGAAACATACGCATCAGGCTCCTCGTAGTCCGACGTTCTGTCCTGGTTGGGCGCTGGCGGTGCGGGCGGAGGGGGCGGGAAACTGCTGCCGCCCGACCCTGCGCTCCCTCCACCGCCCGATCCATTGTAGGTACCGTAATGTGATCCACTCCCGCTGGATGGAGCTGCGAGAAGCAACATCAAAAACGTTTGCTCATTTGCGAAAGTGATAAAACAATTAATGTTGCGAGGGTTCAAACATGATGTAATGGAAATTTGTCGTGACCGTCGACGGAGCCGTGTTTGTTGCAACACGCAAGGCCATCATCTGGTTCTGAAATTACTGTTTTCCGGCGTTTGGAGCCAAGATGCAACAATTTGGACCCCACATCTGATGATGGACGCGGAGAGGTTGAATGTCGCACCTTGCATGGCTCGGTTGGAGCTGCCTGAATAGCCGGAGCTGCTCTGCGGCGGGGACGGGTTTCCGCCCGCGAAGCCCTGCTGCACCTGCAGCTGCGCCGCCGTCAAGCCTGCAAGAGCGCGCAAAGTTTAGTCTCGAGAAGCGTCATGCTTTGAGTCAGTCGTGTGTCTGATGGAGTGGACGACGGCCTTTATGATTCAAATGGCTTGTGCGTCGTGAGTTTCATTTGCTTGGAAGGTCAAAAATGTTTGATTGCACACACCTTGTCCATGAACATAAGTCGGTTCCTCGTGTTGTGTTCGTCGATGTCTGGCCGACGCGTAAGTGGGTTCGCCCTGCGCCGACGCCGCTCGGCCGCCATGCGAGGTGTGGGGCGGCATCATGGGTGTGGAAGGCGGGCCGTTCGGCGCGGGAGCAAAGTTGTTCATGGCGGGCGGTGGTGGTGGTGGTGGAGGCGCGCCGGCCCCCGGGGGCGGGCCTGGGGGCACCGAGCCTCCTCCCTGCATCATACTGACATCGGGGACGGAAGTGGATGGGTACTGAAATGAAGAAGGATCAGTGTCGTTCTTTGTTCGCAGTTCGTTGCTTTACAACGCAGAAGCATATTCGATTCGTGAAGGAGGCGGGGGGCTTTCAATTTCAACAATCCCTCTGCGGACAACGTGCGTCGGCGGCCAATCGCCAGAAATGTTTGTTCTGTTTTCCTCTGGGGTTCGTTATTCTGACTGTTGGTTCTGTGCAGTTACAATTCGAACAGGGACTGATTTGCAGCGAGGTACTAAACAAAGAACATACATGCAGAGTGGGTTTGGGTGAGCATGTATTTACAATGGTGTCAATGTTTGAAGTCTGGTTCGATTGATCTAGTCGCGCGCACCAGTGCTGCTCAGAAAAAGCAATTAAATCTTCGTTGTAAATACGAAGCTTCCATTCTCCCAGTCTTTTTTATGCTTCGGCGTGGAAACACAAATTAGGGGGAAAACACTGCAGGGTCTGCATGGTTGTGTTCCTCACAAATGTCATCCTCCTTCCAAGCGGTTTGTGTTGTTCGTATTCGGTTGTGCAACCTGATGCGCTTGGTTCATGCTGAGTGCAATTCGTGTTTGGCGAGGGACACGCCCTTTCCCTCACAGCGCTGCAGATCTGCGTTCTGTGCAGACAGTGGGCGGACCTCACCAACACGTGAGCTCACTTACACGCATGTGGGTGGTGGATCAGAATTTTGAAGGCTTCAAATGTACTCGTACGACTCTCACATTCTGAGCTGGGTAAACTGCCACGGTAACTAGAAACTGGCTTGCATCAGGCTTTTCACACGAGCCATGCATCAAAAATAGATTGAAACAGCTGTTGTGGTAGCCAACAGGCCATGAAACGAACGTGCACGGGGTATTTCCGCTCTTCTTTTTTACAGAAACTGGGTGAGTACACTGCCATTCCAGGCACAAAAGAGGAATTTGGTTTCTGCTGATTACCTAATGGAAATACTGTCCTCTTGTGGGAACCAACAGCTGCATGAAAGCAATGCGCAAAATCCACTTGTGACAAACAACATCACTTTTCCGCAAAAAGACAACGACAAAGTTCCACTTTGATCGACAAACATTCAAAAGGAGCCATTGATTGACAACAAAGGAATCGTTTGCCACTCTGCAAACAAAACAGAAACTTACACAAGTCAGAGTTCAAAACATCAACAAATTCAAATGAAAATTCACACGACGTTGATTTGGGGCCCAGACAACTAGTCCTCTAACACGTATTTGTCCGGAGTACCTGGAAGTTGTTGGCTCTGAGAGGAGGGGGATTCGGAGGGGGCTGGTCCGGCAGGGGGCGTTCCCCGGGGAACACGCCGCCGGGACCCGCGTTCAGCGAGCCCCAGGTCACGGACCGCTGCTCCCCGTGCAGCTGCTGCACAGTCGCGGAGAAGACGGGACGAGAAAGAACAGAGATTGAGACAGTTGAAAGAGACAGCATGAAGGCAGGTTCGAAGAGCGTCAGATGCTGAAAGGTGTTGTCTTTCTATAGTTCGTGCACGACTGCGTGCACAGAGCAATGTCATTGTGTGGACTGGTGCGTAGGTTGCTCTGTGATAATTGTCGGTTTGAAAGCGTGTTGGTTCACGTGTCTAGATCTGATCGTAAACTTCAACAAAGTGACATGTGCCGTGTCGTGCAGGTCGATATGACGAGTGAGTATAATTTGGTGAAAGATAAGCCCAATCGCTTGGCACAGACGCACTCACCCTGCTACTGGTCGGTCCATTCATCTGTGCGTTGGTGTTGTAGATAGATTGAGGTCGCTCCGATATGGTATGCGAGCGATGCAACGGCGTCCCCGGCGCCTCGTTTGTCGGGTAACTTCCGCTTCCGGGCACTGAGTCGCCACCGTTGCCCACGTGATTGCCGTGGAAAGCATCCTGATCAAGCTGAGAGAGGTCCGCCAGGTTGCCAAGACTGCGCACGCGATTGTGCGCATTCATCCTGCGGGGCGTGAGAAACGTGACGTGCAGTGACGAGACGCAGGCGTCATTGTTGGTGTTTGTGATGCATTCACATACATGTCTTGCAGTGTTTGTGAACTTAACTTCTGCGTCTCAAAAACACAAACAGAATTCTTGTGGATGAGTGACCTGCTTAAATGGTCGCTGATGTCAAACGATTGAACCCACCTGTGTTGTGGGGTCCCGTGCGGTTCTGGCATCGGTTGAGTGAAAGCAATTGGGAACCAACCCATCCTGGAGAAAGAAACAAACAGTGGCGCTGATGCCTCGAAATCCAACATGCATGGCGAAAAAGGCAATGTGGCCGAATCAAAGGCAAGGGTTTTGTGGTCGACCGTTGAGTTTCACACAATTCCTACCGTGAGGTCAATGTCTACCTGTTGGTGGAGAGGTTCTCTCCGTACTGCCAGCCGTCGCGCTTATCTCCGATGAGCGCGATGGTGTCGCCCTCCGTGAAGGACAGCTGCGTGTCGGCGGTGGCGGAGTGGTGGTACACGGCGCGCACGCGCGGCCGGTGCTGCGGCGCCGAGTTAGGGATCAGGATGCCCTGCGCCGTGCGGACTGCAGGCGTTGGGAGAGACAAAGAGAAGTGAGAACAAAACTTTGAGCTCCACAACTCAGCTCCACAGGAGCTGCGTGTGTTGGCGTCTGTTTCCTGAACGGTTTGTTCCACAAGGCACTTTGAGCTCGAGTTCTCGTGCAAGTTCGTAACCGTTGGGAACAATATTCCTGTGGAACGAAGCAGACGAACGCGGAGGTATACTCACTGGCATAGCCATCATACGAGGGGTGATAGTTGGGAGAAGCACCGAAGTTGAACTGTTGGCTGTTGGGAACGCCGCCAGAGTACATGACGCCGTCGGCGGTGGTTCGTGACGGCGCGAAGTCCGTCGTCATGTCCGTCAGGTCGTCACCGTTGTACGTGTCCTCCTGAACATGTGATGATGAGCCACTTGTCAAATCCCACATTCGAAGTGCTTGTTGTGCGAAGGTTGGGTGGGAATCAAAATTTCTGTGGAACGCTGTCTGTTTTTGCTTTGATTTGGTTTGCTCAAGTGCATTGGGATCACACCTGTGTGGAGCACAAAGGAACCACAATCCCAAACACACAGAACGAATCAAGCTTTTGTGTCTCTTGTCAGATTACACAAACAAGGAGGCTGGAAGGAAGCAGATGGTGCTTTTTCTGCGCAGGCTTTTGTGTTGTTTGTGTGGACCGTGGAATCTGCCACTCACAGATGGCTAAAGATGGTGAACTTGGAAACCAGGAACAACTCACAACCAACGGTGTCGTGTCAATTATCAAGCAGCGTACTTGCGTCCACTATCGCTCTGCTCAACGTCAGAACGTGCGCGTTCGTTGTTGGTGTCAAATGTTTTCTCGACTGACGTGTCACGACAGTTAATGTGTTTTGTGAATAACTTCGTTGGAGGATAAAAAGAGTGCAGAGCGAACCATGGTGGTGAGTCTGAAGACGCGGATGACGTTCTCTGACGCGTCGGGCAGAACGTGCGGGTTGCGGCACAGGTCCGTCCACTCCGACAGGCGGTGAGTGAGCAGCTCGTGCGCCTGCAGACACATGTGCAAGATGCATATGTGTGTGAAAGGTTTGAATTTAGAGGCTTGCGTGAACAAGACTTTCTTTGCAACCTTGGTTCTTTGCGTTGAGAAAACTTGTTTTCCTACCTTGCTGTGGTGGGAAGCGTAGTTTCGCACCATGGCGCAAGTTCTGTCGAGAACGAAAGTGTAGCGCTTCCGTTCTTCAAGTAACGCCTGAAGGTGAAGACAAGTTGGCAGGTGACTCAGCGGATTGCAGCAGCGCCCTCATGTATCTGGGGCTGAGGAGGAGTTTACACGCACGGTCCTTGGCCCAGACTCAAAGAACAGAAGGTATTTTGAACGTCCAGGAAGGACACCGGGTCTCTTTGAAATGGAAAGAGGAAGATCAAAACCAGTCTGCAGAGCAACTGGGAAGTCTGCGCGCGAACTCACGTGTCGGAGGCTCTGGGCTCTGTACTCATCCAGCTTGGCCTGACATTCCTTTACGTCCCGAGCGTGCTGAAAAATACATCACACAGATTGAGCAATTCGTGCAGGCCAAAAGAAGATTCACCCAGAGCTGGCGTGTCAAGTTGAGGTGAAAAAGAGAACTTCTGTTGCGTGTCACGCCCGCGAATTAGTAAGGTTTGACTGCTTCTTGCAAGAATCGGCTCACCTGCAGGTCCTTCTGGTCAAACCCATATTTGGCCGACTTGTGTTTCTTCCGGTGGGTTTTCAGTGTTTTCTGTGCCTTGTCGAGGGGTGAGAGATGGTACTTGTTCCCCGCCTGATATTTCTTGTGAATTGCCTTCAGGACAGACAAGATAACAAATGTTAATTCTTGACTTTCAGTTTCTCGGGTGTTTCGATCAGCAGTAGTCGAAGAGCGACCTGGCATTGGTCTGTGTTTCAGTGGAAAGTCAGCACAAATCAAACGTGCGCGTGAAATTTGCTTCGTGCAGGACAAACAGTTTCTGAAGGGATAATTTTTACTCACTGAAATTTCCTTGAACTCTGTTCCAGTTTTGGATTCAAGAGGAATCAGCAACTCTGCGTGAAAAGACTTGATCTGTGGAAAAAAAGAGAGAAAGACATATTTGAGTTCCACTGAGAGGAGCCAACGAGGAGGGTCGAAAGGACTTGGATCGCCATTCCCTCCAGCATTTGTCGAATGGCTGACGAAGTTCTCGTGTGTGTGTGTGTGTGTGTGTGTGTGTGTGTGTGTGTGTGTGTGTGTGTGTGTGTGTGTGTG
>JAAUXT010117529.1_pt1 | contig 18569 bp, 21 predicted proteins | sample 7278171 | NCBI WGS metagenome assembly JAAUXT01 (sample SAMN14350112, study PRJNA611818) | marine sediment metagenome | isolation source: surface marine sediment (1.8m) | place: French Polynesia: Moorea | collected 2018-08 | reverse complement strand
CCCGTTGTCCTCTGTCTTTGTTGAATAAACCCGCTTTCTAAGTAAAGAACCCTTTTAAGTGTCATTCTCAGAAAGGCCCATTTTCAGCAGGCCCGTTCCAGGAGGAGTCCTCGGACAAGCCAGGTGGATCAAAGGTTTAGTGCGTGCTTGCGAACGGTTGGATTAGCCGTCCGAACGTGACAATATCAACAAAAACACCTATGGATTTCATAATTGTCAGTTTCAAATGCACAGTGTTTCGTGTGTACGGGGCCCAAACTTCATAGTCAGTGAAGAAAGAAAATGCTTGACCACATGCATCCAAATTGCAAAGGTTTGATGTTTGAAATGCTAAGCAGCTGTTCAGGTACTGTTCATGATTACATATTGACCAGAAGTTATTGTCATGAGGTAAACCATTGTTTTTTGATGCATTCCATTTGAGTACCATGCTGTGTAACATGCTGGGATGTCTGGTCAAACAAAGCAGGGGCCGACATGGGTAAAGCTTGAGTTTACAGTAAAGACGAGGATCCTTCTCTTCGACAAATCCTGATATGGTGAACTTCAGTGCTTCTTCTTATTCTGCCTTCACAAAGTTGGGAACAAAATGTACAGTACAGTCATCTCTAGTGAGTCGGCATGAAGTTTGAAAGAAATCAGTTGAAATTTGCAAAATACCACAGCTGTGTTTTGACAGAGACACCAAAGCAAATTGTGAATTAGGTTCTGATGGGTGTGGTGAAAATTGGATATGTCCATTGTCAGACAGGCTGTCCATTATTTGTGTGCATGTTTCCTTGATGTAGCTGGGCAAATAGTGGTTGCAAGCAAAGTGAAGCTTGCAGATGTTCAGTCTCAGTGGTTTACACTGAGTTGTGGAGAGCTTCAGCATCAAGTAGACAGAGCTCATTGTGAAATATGAATATGCAACAAGCTTCATAGAATGCTGGGTTGAGTAGATATTTCTGGGTGGCCTGTCAGTGCCATAATCTACACAAGTGTCAAGAATATGTTCCTTTCCTTCATAAACAGTAAAGCCCCCAAATTTGCAGTCTTCTGTACTCATTCCGCTGAAAGTCATATTCAAGATGGTCAAATTTACATACAGATGTTGTGAAACTTCCAACTGAATAACACAATGCAGAGTTTCAACACTTTGGCAATGATGTATTTCTGGAACAGATAGGACAGAAATCTCATGTTGCTCTTGAAAATGGCTAAAAGAAAGCTTGTCTGTGCCCTGGTATGTTATTGAAGAGCTGAAATTGTCCCCTTTTTTCTTGATCATATTTTTCTGGCACATAAGTAAACCTTGGAATGTGGTCAAGCACATATTCACTGCACTTTGGATCACCCTTCCTTGAGGAAGTGGACCATCAACTACTTTGCAAAGTGTTGTGTTTCTCATCTTCATACAAACTTGCTTGTACTTGGAAACAGCAATGTAATAAGTTTGGATTACAAAGCCAAAAATTGCTGTGCTGTGGAGATGTGATGGTTCAGGCCATTTGTTGTCTTGTAGCATGGTACTGTAAAAAAGCTTTTCTGGTGTGACAGAATGGTAAAAAATTACTTCAACAGGCAAATATACTTCAGCAGATATCAACAAAGTAAAATGAGGATATTTGGTGCAGTGGTTGTATTTGGGTAGCTTTCCACAAAGAACAAATAAATAAATTTCTTTATCAGAAATGGTGAGATTTCCTCTGAAGCATGATTTTAGTTTGTCTGCAAAATGAAGATGTTAGATTGTCAGGTTTACTCTGAGCCTTGGGTCAAGATTGAAGATCCATTTGTGTTCAAAATACTGCAAGGAATGACATGTACGTTGATTCAGTACCAAGAAGCTTGGTACTGAAACCAGAAATCTTTCTGAAAGGGTAAGATGCATTTTGCACAACATAAGTTGTGATATTGTTGCAAACGAATACTCCATAGATTATTTTCCTGGTAAAAGTAGATAGAGCCACTTGAGCTGATGTCTCTTTGGAAAAATACATCCAACTCTGAGTCTCAGCGTACAGCTCTGAAAATATCCTTGGAAATGTTTTTGTTGTTGAGCATATTTTGAGTGCCAAAAATTTGTCAAGGTATGTTGGCCAAAACATTGGGGTATTTGGCATTTCCTTGCTCCATGAAAAATGTTCAAATGTCTCATCATAAATTGGCTGAACCAGCTTGAAGAGGGAAAAGATCATTGTGCCTCTGCAGATCATTTCACCAATGTTTGTGTTAGAAAATGCAAAAAATGCATTGTCTTTCACACTGAGTTTCTAAATATAGGTAAAATGTGGTGCACAAACATTTGTGAAAGTCTTTGAATGTCCAGTATATCAAAACTATCAAAAAAGAAATTTTGGTTCTTGACTTCTGAAAATGAATATCATTCGAAAAACTCAATCCTCTGTGTCAATTTTTACAAGTGCAAGAAATTAATCACTTTCCTGGACTTTGATTCAGTTGCCATATCCGCAACAAAGTTCAAATGCTGGCCGCCTGCTGAAATGATCTTTCAACATTAATTTTGTCTCAACAGGCAGTCCCACTAGTGGTTGTGCTTCCCTCATGCTCTGTGTGGTGACTTGGGGCACTTGCAGAATGACCAAACCCTCATCCGACAACACACAACTCAAACCCTGACCAAGGCAGTCATCAGTTCAGCCGTTGAAGAACCTGCGACCTGCAGCCAGTCATATTTTGTGGTGACCAAAACCCATCTGTGTGATCTCTTCACAGCACTCAAGCTTGAGATGTGTGGCATCTCCAGCAGGTGAAACTGCAGCGATATTGCCTCGGTGTCCTGTGATTTCACCAGAGGTAGAGGTAGCAAGCTCAGATAGATGGATCCGCCCGGGAGTCGTCAGAGTCAGAGTTGAGTGATGTCCAGATGCCCCACCTTTGATTTATGTTTCCCTCAGATTTACACGCACACACCGGAAAATCGTTCCTGAGTTCCTCCCTCGAGGAGAACCTCCAACTGCAGCCATCTGTACATTTTTTCAGGGGCAGATCCAGGGTAGATCTAGACGCTGGGTCCAGGCAACCGGGCATCACAGAAAAATCGGACTCCCCTCATTTGTACCACAGGCACATATTCATTTTTTCCTCTATGAAGTGACATCGGAGGAGTTTTTGCCCCTACCCCTGCCCTTTTTTGGCCTTCCCTGACATGCAGAAATTTATCAAAATCATTTTATTTTTCTCATTTCGCCTGTTTGGTGTGCAAACAGGCAGTTAGAGCCGGCTCGAGTGACCCACACATACCTGTCTTTGCACTCAGTGTCCTCTTCAAGTGTTGTTGCGACCTGCCTGGTGGACCACTTCTGATCCTCACAAGCACATCTGTTTACAGATTTGTTTGTGTCACAAGTTGCTCTGCTCAGCAACACTACAATGATACAGTTCCCATGTGACATGACAATACAGCTACACAATGGTCACAGACCTGAGCCAATTGGAGCTGCTCACTGTTGTGACATCAACATGTCACTCAACTTCCTCACTGCTGTGAGTTTTGTTCCTTGTGGTGTTAGACAACACTCAAGGGCAGATCCAGGTGACCCTGAGTTCCAACCCCCTTCTGATCTCTGTCTTTGTTTTAGTTGCTGAAGTTTGAATTGTTGCCCCTCCCCCTAAGCCTCCATCAACATGTTATCGTCTGTGGTGTTGGGAACTGAACATGGAAACGATGGTTTCGGTCACTGTGTTTTGGTCGCATGCATTCTGGTTTCTCAAATCACCGCGAGCTCCATGGAGCTATTTTTGTAGAGTTAGGGACAGATCAAGGGAGCTGCAGGAGCCGATGTGCCTGAGGAAACAACAAAACAAATGCACCCCCCCCCCGATTTGTGCGCCGTAGTTTCAAAAATGTTCAGCGTCGCACGCCTGATCACCACACAAATCTAGAGTCCCACCCCTGACACGGTCTTGAACACATCAATACCCCCTTGATCAATCCAGGATCCACAACTTCGGGATGCTTCATTTAGCCTGTTTCATACAGTGCGCGGTGTCTCCCTTTTCCAGGTGTCAGGGTGAGGAGCACTGTACGCTTCCTCCATCCCTCGCCGTGCAGAACCTCCACAACTGTAGCGTCTCCGACGTGTCGAACGTTCTCCACGTGAAATACTCCTGCTTCGATTGTGAGTGATACGCATGCGCACAACTCAACTCAACTCTCAGCAGAAAATATCCTTTTGTCGTGCATGGAGAGAGCTGCGTAGATACCGTGCAATACGCTCAGTGAAACAAACCAACAAACACTCACACACATGCACACACACACACACACACACATTCATTTGTCCTCGGGAAAGCACTGTTGCACACCCTTCCACTACATGCATAAGCGGGCGCGTGCGTGGTTTCAGTGTCGCGTTCCGACGCTGCGATCCAGCTTTCGTCGGAGTGCTGAGTACACGACTCCTTCTGCAGGGCTGAGAGAGTGGATAGTTGACAATAAACCACACCAAACCACAGGGTATGTGTACTCTCTACACGAAACAACCTGCCGTGGAACCAAGGCTGTCGCACCGCGGTACAGTGAACGAGCGACGTTCACTGCGAACTGTGCCCAAGCGCTCTAGAGTCCGGCAGAGCCAATGCCACACAGAAGTTGGCTTGAGGGGCTCCATCCTTCAGGAGAATCTCAACTGCAGGGAAAATTTGTGGGACAAGTTGTCTCTTTCGGAGCCAGTAGATAGCGCCACCTGAGTTCCAGCCCCCTTGAAAAAGTTCGTTCCGATCTGAGTTTTCCTTCCCATAACTTCCTCCTCTGGTGCGTAAGAATGCATTTTATCCACATCATCGCAAACAGGTCGGAGTTCACGGGTCTGCAACAGTAGATTCTCTCGTTACTTGACGACTCACCACCAAACACATGACTTCACCCAATCCAATTTTCAGTCCCCCATCAAGCGGGTCCCAGTGGATCGAAGTGGAGCGGCTCGTGGCTGAGTTCCGGGGATCGTCCGGTGTCTGTACCGAGGGCCTCCAGGTCGGGGCGGAAACGTTATGCAATGACGCGCGCAACGCACTCGAAACATTCCCTGTCTCTGGTCGAGAGGCCCTGAGACTGAGCTACTTCAAAAATCACGCCGCCCAGGGAGGCAGGTTCTGGCTCATGATCACAGGTGGGTGGTACTGAGACTTCTTTGATGAAGAATGGCACGCAAAGACATTGATTTGGTTCAAGCGAATCAGCAAGGGAAACCACGGCAGAATCCAAATCATTGGTGTTTTTGGGTGCCAGGCACGTTCATCTGAAGTTGAAGCCCATCAGCAAGACGAGAAAAAAAACAAACTCTTCAGTCATTGATTCTAAAAAATTGACAAAGGGTGTATTTCTTGATGCAGGAGTTACCAGGAACGCAACTGGGCATGAACAAGCAGTGGAGTTGGCGGTCAGCTGCTCAGCACCTGTTGTAACTCCTATTCTCCCTGCGACCTTCCCAGCTGAACCTCCCCAAACAACACTTCCACCACCTCCACCTTTCCAAACAATATTCCCACCTCAGCTTCCCGAAACAACCCTCCCACCCTGGCGTCCCACTACAACGCTCCCACCTCCACCTCCCACAACCCTTCCACAACCATCCCCACCTGCCCTTCCACCTGCTCGTCCCCCACCAACCTTCTCACCTGCTCCTCCTCAAACCCGACAACCTGAACCTCCCAGAACCCAGACTCCACCACCACGACCGCCCCCACCCGTCCCAGCATTCACCACGACACAAGTCCCTCCCGGAGAAACTTCACCTCAGCCGACACCAGACGGTGGTTCTGGTGGGAAATTGCTAGGTAAAACTCATCTTCTTGTCAGGCAACAGCGCGATCGGATATTGGCGAACTGAACTCGTAGGAAAACTTGAACAACAGAACAACATCGCAGGACAACAGCTCTTGAGAACAAGAAGCAGTGCTCAAGGCAACTGCAGTGCGAAGTCCCTTGCAGCGTCAGTAATGTTGTCAATTCTTCCTTGTTCATCAATTCTTCTTTATCCTCCTTGTCTTCCACTAGTCATGCTGTCCACTGGGAGGGGGGTCTGGTGGGGGGAGGGGTGTCTGGCAGTGGGGAGGGGGGTCCAGTAGGGGGTTAGGGAGGGGAGGGGGTTGGGGGAGGGGCAGAGGGGTTGGGGAGGGGGAAGGGCAGGGGATATTTCATCCACCCTTCCATATACTGCACTACCACATGGTGCTTTGCCCTAAACGGACTTCGCACAATCATCCCATTCACAAAAATAGAAGTGCGATCCGCGTATTTTTTAGGCTCCTTGGAGCCGAAGAGCAGAAAGGACAATCCGTCCACATGCACCAAAATATCCTTTTCACAGGGCGTGCAACAGAGGTGGCACACAAATGACGTGTACACTCCCACAATACACGCGAATGAGGCACGCAGTGAACTGTGACTCATTTGATGAGCCTCTCCTCTTGCAGGTCCCACGCTGTACATCATCATCGGTTTCACCGCGCTCGGCGTCTTTGCCGTGGCCGTCATCATCGTTCTCTACTGCCGGCACAGGTAGGGTCCTCATAGTCACATGTCAGAGCGTTGCACAGCACACAAAGTTCCCTGTTTGGCTCCAAAGGGACTTTTTGTGCAGCGTTTACCAAAATTATGTGTACAGCAGTTTCATGGTCAAGATTTTAAGTTTTGAATTTGGATCTTTTGGGTGTTTTTGAATTTGTGTGGGTCAAGGATAATGCACGAGTCAGGAATTTGTCAAGTGTTAGTGTCAAGCGTCCTCAACCACAGCTGCAGGTCAGTGTGAAATAATGATAAGCTATGTGGGGTTTCTCAACCCTGTCACGAGAAAAATGACCCAATGTAGAAGGAACCTGTCAGGGGCTTGTCTTGTTGCGTCATTGCACAGAAACAATCCCAGAATCCCTGAGACACATCATAATACTGTTTGTTGTTGAGGTTTCACGTCAAATTTTCAATTCGAATTCTCGTGGTCACACCTGAGTTGGAAACAGAACCCTGCCACAACTCTGATCCGAAATTGCTGTGGAGGTTGTTCTTCTTTGGAGCACTGCTGGAGCACCTGTGTGCATGTGTAAAAGACTCAAGCGGTTTTCACATTGGTGACGTGCAGTCGTTTCTTTGACGTCGGCGTCAAAGTCTAACATTCAACCCAATGGTGGATTTTTTGACGTCAGCCCAGAAAACCACCGCGCGTCACCCAATGTGAAAACCCCTTCAGATATCCTGTTGTCCTCCTTGGTTCAACGTTGTCTGTGTCCATTTCCCAGGGTGAAAGTGAAATCGGCGAGCCGTTCCACCACCAGGTCCACCGTGTCTGGGCCAATGAGTGACAGAGCGAGCGCCCACGAGGGCGACGACACGTGGTCCGAGGACTACCACACGATTCGCACCGTCGACATGGACACGACGCCGCGGCGTCCACCGGGTCACGGGGCCGACGAGCCCGACGCGTCCGTCGAGCATGAGTACGTCAACGTCAGCGTTCTCCGATCCGAGCGACGCCAGCATGGAGTGATCCACGCCGTGGTCAGCTACGCCAGAAGATCCAAGATCTATCAGTACACGGGGAAGCACTTTGGAAGAGTGCAAAACAGACAGAATGATGATGACGCTGAAACGCGAAGTTCCTACAGTGTCCCGGGGTACTTGCCTCACGAGGAGAACGCGGGATACCCGTCTCGGGCTGCTGCGAATCAGGGACACGTGCCCCGCACTGAAAACAACCGCGACTCTGGGTTGGCGACTTTGAGGACGAGGATGCAAAACATGAGGGATGCATTGATTAGAATGTACCAGCAGTAGAGTTGAGCGAAACATTATCCAGGAATTTGGTGCTCAGTTGTCACGCGAAGTTTTTGGGATGTTTTGATGTCAATGGGAAAGAAAAACGAATGTTAGTAATCTTGCGACTTCCATGTGAGGTGTGCTCCTTCCCGAACCCTTCTCACCTGCGAGAAGGTGGATCGTGCGCAATCCGTTTCGTTCAGGATCTGTGCCGGGGAGGGTCCAATGTGGCGGGGACCCGACCCCATCTTTGATCTCCCCCACGGACTGGTATCCTCTTTCTCCTTGTTCAACAGGCACAATTTTTTTTCTGATACGTTTGTACAACCAACTTAGCTCAAGTCGAAAAATTTGACAAGCCCATTGTTTTTTTGATTTCACTGAGATCACGAATTCACAGGACAAATTCGGGTAAAGTTCGAATTGGCCGAGTCGGGGTGTTGTTCCAGTTGTATTCTGTTGGGCCCTTTAATGTGGAGTGTGTCCTGCCCGATGTGACATGCTCAGTTCATTCATCTGCTTCATTCTGCGAGAAATGGGACAACAAATTGCGGTGTTCCATGCGATGGGTCAGGTTGACTTCTGTCAGTTTTTCCTGTGCACTTGTTATCCAAGAAAAATAGATTCTACACCGAGCAGAATGGTTGCAATAAAGCGCGAACCTCAAAAATTTATTGGAAAAAAAAACTTTGAAATGTGAACTCTGCTGTCACAACTGTGATGATATGCGTGCAAGCTCGTAAACACGTAAATTTTTTTCACAATAAGCAACAAAAGCGAGTTGGGAGTTGGCAGAGAATTTGGAGTCGGATTTCCCAGCACAAGAAAACTCTCTCTGCTGATTGGTCCAAAGCGACAACCAAAAATTGGATATCTACCCAAGCGCGACAGAATTCTAACTCAAGTTGAAAAGTGTTTTGAGTCCACCCAAAACTGTGCGTGAAAACTATTTTGCTCCAAATTTGTGTCGGAAAAGATCTTTTAGAGAGTCAAACTGACTCGATCCTCGACCGCCAAGTGCGAACAAAACAGTTCTGAGCAATAAAATGTTTTTGGAGAGTAAAAAACTAGAAAACCCCAGACTTCGGTTCTGAGGGCTCTCACACTGTGAGAAGCAGTGCCCGATTTGCATTTGCGCGTCAGTTTAGTTTTTCCGAGTCCAATTCATTGGAGCTGTTTGACTCGACCGCCAGAACCGCCAATTGACGGTGTCTCCTGCTGACTCAAGGGACCATCAGTTCACGATCGGGTCGAACCTTCAGGTGGTGTTTGAGACAAGACAATCACATAAGACAAGAAAATGCCACCAGTTGGCAGTGGGCCATGGGCTCAAAGGCCTTCGTTTAGTGCTTAGTGCCCAAATCGATCAATTGCCTCATCTTTATCGCCCCAAAACTCCTGTGTACGGAAGGGGGAACCAAACACCCTTGTGTTGGAGTGGTTCTGGATCGTGTGGTGGATTCTCGGCCTCAAGGTCCCGGAGCCAGACACTTTCACAAAACTTTTGACTTTGCGACGACAGAACATATTTTGTTTTCCTGTGCAAGTGATAAGGGCCATGTTTGAGAGCGCAGTGGGGCGAAGCACCCTCTTTTGTGCAGCGGGGATTTTGAACCGAAGCACACGTCGGCTTCGCTCAGTTGACTGTTGGGAGACCAGAGAGCAGGAAGGGAACGTCGTCCGATTCATTTCTGAGGTAAAAAATTTCACTGTTGTTTTTGCGAATGTCATTGAAAAATATTTGTGTGTGCGACGTACGTGTGTTGACAGTGTTCCTCAGACGGAATTGCAGAACTCATCTTTTTGGAGAAATGTGAGACTTATAGATAAACAGGTCCGCAGGCACGTCACATGTTTTGAAGCTTTAACTTTCACAATGTGATTTTCAAAATCTTCAAATTGGGATCGAAGCCTGTGACATTGCAGTCACAAGTTTTGTTGATGTGTTGCGGCAGCTGTCTTTGTTTTTTTTTTCCTTTTTGGAAAACAACAAACAAAAAACGAGCCACACGTGCAAATTGGAACAGTAGTTCACGCAGTATCTGCACCTGACCATGACGGCAGGGTCTGCTCGTTCCGCACGACTGCACTTTCTTCGACAAGGAAGAACATTCTTGGCTCGAACAATTCTCTTCCTGACACAGTGGTCTTTGTTGAAGTTCGAGCTTTCAAAGTGAAGTAATCAAAATAGGAAAAAGTTTTGCTGACACAAACAGGTCTTTTGTCAGGTCAGAGTGTTCCATCCACTTTCTCACTGGTGTGTGTGGACTGGTTCGTGCGTTTTGAGATCTTTGGTACTCGTACGTGTGAGGTGTTTTTGTGGTAAGAAAAACCACACCCACCACATGAATTCTCAACACGAAGAGCTTTTGGAATGTTTGTCACCTCTGTCAGCAGCGGACACAGGAACAAAGTTGAGGAGAAATGTTCGGCCTGTTTCACGCGGGAGGGTTGTGCGTTGGATTCGCAAACAGATCCAGGATTTGGGTGGACGAGGACATGTCTCCAGAGTCAGCTTCGAGGATTGTTGAATTCAATTTTGGAAATGTTTTATTTTGCACCTCACAACACCAAATAGACGTCTTTTGAGGTTCTTGTGCCGATGTATCTGCTGCTGCAGGCTGCGTCCCTGCAGGAGCATTGCGTCTGTAGGAAGGCGTCTGTTGGGGCCGTGGCTGTTTGTGCGTCGTACTGGAACTCCAAATCTTTGGATCTACGGTGCTCACAAAGGACAATACAAAGAAGTCGGAGAAAAACCTTTTGTTCAGCAGGACCCCCTTTTGAAACCTTTGTTTCTCCAACAGAAAATGGCCATGGTCGGAAAATGGAACTCCATTCTGTGGCTGCTGGTTCAAACAGGTGAGATTTGTCACTTTCTTTGCACTTCCCCTTGTCTGCTCAATTGCATCAGCTCCTTTCCCAAGCTCAGATCTGTCCATCTCTTCCTTGTTGGTTTTGCAATGCTACAACATTGCGCCCCACGCAAATAAAGTCACTGCCGGCCTCGACAGCCAGATTTTCGAGCAAATCGTGATCGCGAAAGATCTGACTCATCCAAGGAAGCAGAACTTTCTTGGTGTGCGCGTAGTGCTGAACAGCATGGAATCGTTCACACGAACACGCTTGCCGTTTCCAGTGTTCGCGATGGCGGCCTCTGAAGAGACGCTGGTGTGCGCGACGACGCGCGACGCGCAGACCCTGGAGTGCCCGGAGGGATCCCTTATCCGGATCGAGCGCGCGGAGAACTACGCGTCTCCCGGCTCGGGGTGCAGCGCCCCCGCCGCGCAGCTCGGGGACTGCCTCGCCCAGAACAGGGGCGTCTTCCAGCTGTGAGTGCGCGTGTTGCGTGTGGTGATGGGAACAGGTCCAGGGGTGGATCAAGAGGGAAGAGTGGTTGGTCACAGACCTGTGTGTGAGTGTGTTTGTGTGTGTGTATGTGTGTGTGTGCGTGTGTGTGTGCGTGTGTCTGTGTCTGTGCCTGTGCGCCTGTGCCTGTGACTCTGTGTGTGTGTGTGTGTGTGTGTGTGTGTGTGTGTGTGTGTGTGTTCAATGGGCTTGTACGAGTATGTTTTGTCGTGTTCCCAGTTATGACGATTCCAAGTTTGGTCTTCGCCGATTCCTTTTCTTCCTGAATCGAAAAATCGAGGCAATGGTGCCTTCTGTGCGTGCTCACAATTGGGCCTGTTGCGATCGGAGTTCGTTTCTCTGAATCGGGATTCGCACTGCATGCGCGATGCGTTGCATCCCTATGGACTTCAAACCCACAGGCCACAGACAGCATGCCTGGTGCAAACGCACCCACTGTTATTGTGACAATTGTACGAATTTTCTGTTTGTTCTCTGCAGGTGTCACGGGCGGCGGGAGTGCCAGGTCTTCCCCACGGAGCGCACCAAACCTCTGCGGGGCTGCCGCACGTCCCCGACCTCCAACACCCTCCGCACCACGCACTCGTGCGTCCCTGGTACGGACCCCAACGATGCTGAGCCCGAAGCCAACGGAAGCGATGGGCCCGATTTGAACAATCAGAAATGCGCCATGTTGGAATGATAAATCAGCGCTGTTAGACAAAATGCAGGAGGCAAAGTATCTTTCTTCTCCACCGTGCTTGTTCGTTTCTGATCTTTTGGCGCCGATAAACATTGGGACCGCACAAACACTTTGCCCGGCTCTACTCTATCTTCCTCCTCGATTTGAGCGGGGTTCACATTTTTGCCTTTCCACTAAGGTCTCATTGCCTCTGGTCAGGGGACTTCCCCCTGGGGACTTGACTTCATCTTTGATTAGTGTGACAAAGCTTTTCCCTTGTGTCAGAAACCGCGGCCCCCAGGGACCCCTGGACCCGCCCCTTGCCTCAATTTCTTGTTTGTTTTCAGTGAACGCCTCGGTGACGGCGCACCCCTCGGGTCAGGGTGAGACCGGAAGCAGCTTCCACGTGTTCAGCACCGGGTTTCCGGCGCTCGTGTCCAGCCCCGAGACGCAGACGCTGTGTGCGATCGCCGCCAGAAGGTGAGAAAGCTTCCGGTTTCGCCAGTCCTGCTGAATGTGACAAGTTGAAGAACATACTTCTGCTGTCACAAAGTCAGTTGGTTCAACCAACCCATAAAAAATAGGCCGACCGGCCTCGCATGATTTGCGGTCAATAGTCCAGACTGGAGAAAATTGGAACAGAGCCAAATTCAAAGTATTACACACTGGTCCAATTCCTTCCTGGCACCTTATCCTTGACCAAAAAGTAATTTACAGACCAAATATGAATATAATTGAGCACCATTTTCATAGAGAAAGTGCTGTACACATACTTTTGGAAGAGGAAGCCTGTAGTGCTTCGCACTCGATCGGTACGGGCGCAAATCACTAAAAATATCGTTTGAGCTGCAATACTATTCAGCGCTTCTCTTCGCAGCCCTGACTCGAATTCTGAACCAACCATTCTCACCCAGCACGTTTCTCCGCAGCACACTGGACGACGTCTGGGTCGAGTACGAGATCCTGGCGCTGGAGCTGCCCCCTACCGTCCCGGGCTGCGCCGCCGGGCTCACGCTCAGCCACGGCGGCTGGTCGCGCAGCTTCGCCAGCGAGGCGGACGAGAGCCTGGGCGTGTGGACCCAGGCGCCGGAGCGGATCTACGTGCCTCGAGGCCCCCAACTCTTCCAGCTCGGACTCAGACAGTTCAACGGCCGCTTCTGGATACGATTTGCAGGCGAGTGTCTCATCAGAGTTTTTCGAATGTTTCGTGAAGTGAGGTGGATGTGTGCGTCATGCACTACGTCCCTGTGCAAGAAAGAAACCCCAATACGACGTTGCATTCGAGGCACGATGTGTTCAGTGTGAGACGGGCAAAAAGTCATGCAGTGATCTGATGGCAAAAGGCGATTCTCTGGAACAAGAACGAAGCAGTTTTAGCTATGGTGACTTTTGTTCCTCTTGGCGGCCACAGGCCGTTGATGTTGCCTGTCCCTCTCTGCTCATCGTGATTCGGACGTGCGTCGCACGCAAGAAGTTTCCCAACGGCCGCTCGATATCCCGGTTGACCTCGGTTGTTCGCGCAGGTTTCCGGAACGAGACGGGGAGCGACCCGGTGGAGCTGCGCTTCCAGTGCCCGCAGCTGCCGGGGGCGCCGCTGCCGCAGTGTCGGCCCGAGGCACCGACCACCGAACCGACGACGACGACGCCTGCGGGGCCGGCAGAGGCGACCCCGGCTTCAGAGACTGGCGGCGGCGGCGTCAATGGTGAGGCCTGTTTCACACTGATGGCGTCACTTGTATTTGTGCACGTGTTTTGTGCGTCCACGGTGTTTCATGACGGACGAGTCTTGCGTTGCACACTGGTTCAAGTCAGACCAATGTTGCGTTGGACGCATCGCACTCTGAGTCTTTGTCCGATCCGTGTCACTCGCACATGCAGCTGCAGACACGCGAATACGCGAGTGTTGCTGTTCTTTCCTTTCCCGTTGACCACTTTGTACCACAACGCCTTACGCGACTCTTCGAACGTGAGGTCAGGTCTCTCATTTCATTTTGCTGCCAGCAAGTTACCATTTGTTGTCTCTTCCCCACCACAGCCCCTGTGATCTACGGGGTGATCGGGGGTCTGGGCGGCGTCGTGCTGCTGGCGCTCAGTCTCACCGTCTTCCTGCACTGCAGGAACAGGTACACACCGACTCTCACCAAAAATAACAGTCTTTATGACTGTTCCATTCAAAAGCGTTGAAAGCCGAATACCTTTGATTCTTGTGAACCTGTGATTTTTGTGGCGTGAACTGTCAAGAAATCTGGTTTGTGTCACCGCCATTCAAGAACTCAAGAACTCCACTGCATGGAAACACGAGAGAGAACATTATCGTTCTTTGATTTCAGGAGGGGACGAAACGCCCCAGCGGACCGTCCTGCACCTGCGATCCCCGTCACCAAACCGCCGGCCGTTTCGAGGCGTCCTGACCTGCTCCACTCTCACACCTACGACGAGCCCTACGCGTACTCCGCCCCCTCCTACCTTGAGATCACTGACATCGAGTCACGCACGAGCTCCCAGCGTCGACGTGACGTCACACCGACGCACCAGCCCCCAGGACCACGTGATTACCGGCCGACAGCACCACGTGACTATCAGGCGAGGTACCCGGCCTCGAACCGGGCTCCGGACCCGTATTACAACATGAGTCCGGTGGGCGGGGCGCGGGCGGGGCCGGGGGCGGGGAGTGGCCCCGCCCGGTACGGGGCGGCGGTGTTCGGGGTGACCCCGAGAACAGAGAACAACTTCCCTCCAAAAAGAAATGGCGATTTTTGACTCAGAATCGTTCGTGCACGAGCATATTATTGCCTGTTTGAAACAGGGAACAGATGTAAATCTCAACCGTGCAGTGACGGTCCTTCATGTCAGTGTACTGCAGGTGGTCCAGGGAACAACTCGTGGACACAACATCAGTTGGGACAAGTGAATCCACAAGAAAAGCGTTTGTCGTGACTGAAAACACGAACAAGGCGGAAATCGTGTTCAACATTCGTCGTTTGAATGGCGGGAAGTTGTGCGCATGTACTCGTACTTCACGTCTGGGCAATTGAGTGCAAGAGTACGACCTGAAATTCTTGCCCTTTGTGTTGCGCTCTTGAAAGCAAACCAAAAGACTCATTTTTTGTATTTTGTGGCCTTGTGAAGCACAAAAGATGCCATGGCTCCCTGTTCAGCCTCCAACAAAGCGTCGTGCAAATCCTTCAATGTTTTCCCTCCAGACTTCATCCATTTGATAAAGACCCTTCTGGCGCAGCTCACGCTGTTGCCTTCTACTCCTGAAGGGTAGTCCATCCTGAGCTGATCCATGAAGCCATACTCCACGTCCAGATAGAGACCTATCTCCTCCCAGTTGGGTCCAGCTCGTTTGGCCAGGAGGTGGTAAAACACTTCTCTCAAGTCGTCTGCTCTGACTGCAAGAACATCGTCGATTTCCTGAAACAAAAGTTTCTGTTCTTGTATAGCTGAATTTCTCTCACTGGCAGGAAGACAAATGGAAACAATTGTATCTCACCTTTGCTGTGAGTTGTTGAGCTCCAGACTTTGGCTCCACGTGTTGTTTTGTGCTTTCCTGTAAAAAGATGCTCAGCATCTTGTGGTATTTGCTGTGACAGGGACCAGACATGAAGACTCACTGAGGCGTGAACTCACTCACACTGACACCTGGGACAGTGAAACAGACCTCTCTGAAGTTTTGTACACTCACCGTCTTTGCGCAAACCTCAAAATGCACTTGCTGTGATTTGGCAACGGACGGAGTCATCCTGCCGTAAAGGTGCACTTGGAAATCAAACCAGCCCCTAAATTTTGACCTCAGTCCCTTTGCATAGGCATGCACTATCATGACCGCGCTGGGACAGTCCATGGAAGGTCGGCACATGTGACAAGCATCAAGTTGAATCAGTAAATTCAACCTTTTTTCCTGCAAAGGCAAAAGAGTTCATTTTGTTCACGTTGCTGACAACAATTCGTCATGATGGATTGAAAAATTCCATCAACGGGGTTTTCACAAACCGTGCGAAATTCTTTTCCGTTCCACAACATGTCATCTGAACGTTCAGGACGCCATTCTGATGCAGGAGAACCCTGAGGCAAGACCGGTGCCATGGCCATTGACACCCAATCTGTTGTTGGATTGATGTTTTCGTCTGGGGCATGCAGAGTTATTTCCTCGATCAAACTGAAACTGTAGCGGTTTTGTGCGTCTTCCAATTCCTGCAAATCACAAAGCCACGAATGGCCAAACCAACCAAACAAGCGAAGCAGTGTTCAATGCAGCTGCAGGTGCGAATGGTCCCACAAGAAACGAGCAAAATTAAAATTGAAAAGTTACTTTTGTTTCTGTCAGAACAGAGCCATATTACCTGAAGGGGAAACAGCCATTGTGCTTTTCAGCCAATCAGAACCCTTATTTTACCTCATGTGCATTTCGGTCAATCAGAGTTCTCCAGATGCATGCACCTGGCACCATGGCAACTGCCTATTTTCAGAAGGAGGCTGGTTGGGTCTTGGGGGAGGGATCATTGGGACATTTGGCTGACCTTACCCATACCACACTGCAAGTCAGTGCTGTGCCTTTGAGGGACATCACAGGACGACCAAACGTCAAGATCATCATGTCTTACCTTTCTGAAATCTTTGATAAGGAACAGAGAGCTGCAGATGGAACTCTTGACATCCACAGTGGTGATATTTTCATCTATTTGCTGCCCAAGTTTGCCAAAGATAAAGGCTGTCAGGTTTGCCTGGCAAGTGTTCTTGCAGGACGTGCATGTGAAGCTGCTCAGTTGACTTGTGGTGATTTTGGTCTTGAAAGTATCAAGCTCAAATGTGCCTTCACCCAAACTTTTTCCTTCTCTGTTCCACACAAGTTGCTCAGTTTTTTCAACGTTCCCATGGGACACTTGTCTTCTCACTCTCACATACTTGTACACACTGTCAGATGTGAGGCAATGTGGAATGCTGAGCACACAATTTTTGAGTTGTTCAGCTGAATCAGTGAGCTTCTGTAGAGGTTGAAATTGAGCCTCCACAATGGGAGCAACAATGCATTCTTCTTCTGGTATGATTTGCAGGAAGTTGGAGAACTCTGTGTGAACCTTGTACATGTAGATACCTGGAGATTTTGAAGGAATAATCAGTGACACAGCAGAGTCTGGAGCCTGAAGAACCCTTGGTTCTCCCAGAGAAACCGTAGCAACAAGCTTCCTGTATCCTTTGTGGGTTTCTGCAGGGCAGGGGCCCCAACGCAAGTTCTGCCTGTTCACCTCCTGTATTTTCAGAGCTCCCAACGCACCTACAGAACAGGAATGTTTTTGGAAGAAAGGAGCACTCCTGTGCCAAATATCTCAAACATGTCGCATTCAAACTTTATTGAAACGTAAAGGAATAGCGAGACCAGCAATTCTGCTGAAAAGTGGTAGTTCTGTACCACAGCAAAGCCAGAGGGAAAGTTTTGCAATGAAACACTCACTCAGAGCCAACTTCTGAAGGGTTACTGGTCCTTTGCTGTCAGCAAGGCCTTCTAGTTCACCAGTCGTGCCTGGGGTTGGCTGGAACAAAGAAAGAACTTCAAGTTACGTTTTTGTGACCACATTCAGTCGCGCAAAATGTCGTGAGTTTTGCAAAGCCAAGGTTGGAAGAGGTCCCATGAATCATTTTTAGGGGAACGTCATTTTCACTCACCAAGAGTTGAGTCTTCACCGCTTGTCTGTGACTGGACAGTTCTTTCAGTTGAATCTCTTGAGCTTCTGCCGTGCGTACGTTTTGAATGGTGTCTAAGGACAAGGCCCGTCTCCAGTGAGGTCTTGACGAAGAGATTGACTCGGCAAGACTGTTTGGCTCAGGGTCTGGAGTTGCTGCGATGGCACCTTGGATCTCAGCATCTGTATTTTCTGATGTTACTTTGTGGGGATCGTCAGTATCTACAAGTCTGCAGTTTCCTCTTGGGGCAGAATCTTTGAGCAATGCCCATATTCTTTCTTCCGGAATGTTTGGGTGTCTACTTTTCAAGGATTCAAGTGCTTTCGCCAGACTGTCTTCAAGTCTGTTTGTCTCGGCCAGCAAATCCTTGGTAATCTCTGACGTGGTCTTGACTTGCAAGGTAGCATGTTTTTTGTTTTGGTTTGCGACGACCTTGTGACCAACGGAAGCACCAACACTTGTCACACTACCCAACCCACTCAGCACGCTTCCTGCGATAGTTAATCCAAGGCTTGCTCCAAAGGTTACGAAACTGAGCCCAATTCCAGTCACCATCAACACTCCTCCAATCACGTTTCCAACAAGTCCCCCAATTATTGCTTTTTTCCCTTTCTCACGACTGAGTTTTGTGTCTTCCTTGCACTGCTCTAGATTTTTATAGGCTGCTGCATGCACACGCAACCGGTTGAGAACAGCCTCTTCCAAGTCAGCAAGAATTTTTACGGCATCATTGAATTCAGGATCCTGCAGCAGCCTGCAGCAGTCCTCCTCGCTGGGCTGTGCTTCAGCCATGTCTTGACCAGTGTTGTTCTTCCTGTTTTCGCAACTGAGTCAAATCAACTCGTTGAGAAGTTATTTTTGATGTAGGGAGAGGAGCACATCCTTGAGGCGATAAAATAATTGATTTTGCGCAGACCTATCAAAGCTCACGTGTTGTGCGATGCGCAAAACAGGACGACAAAATCTGGTGGGTTGAAAGTGGGAGGGTCCGATACAACAGCTAACTCGTGCAGTTGTGTGTGTGTGTGTGTGTGTGTGTGTGTGTGTGTGTGTGTGTGTGTGTGTGTGTGTGTGTGTGTGTGTGTGTGTGTGTGTGTGGGT
>JAAUXT010047102.1_pt1 | contig 18569 bp, 16 predicted proteins | sample 7278171 | NCBI WGS metagenome assembly JAAUXT01 (sample SAMN14350112, study PRJNA611818) | marine sediment metagenome | isolation source: surface marine sediment (1.8m) | place: French Polynesia: Moorea | collected 2018-08 | reverse complement strand
CTCAAAACAGTTCAACAAAATAACTAAGAGGATGGAAATTTGTGGAACAACAGGGAAGCCAAAAACAAAACTGGTTGACATTTTATCAGAGTCATTGTCATCAACAAAAAAGATATTTGAGATGCAAACAGTAAACTGTTCTGATGGAAGGCTGGTATCTCTTTTCTATGTGTATGGCAAAAAGATAAACTGTGGGTCAAGTTTTGTTGTTTCAGATTCAAATTCAAACACACAACATTGTCAGAAACCCAGCACAAATTTATCATGTCCACTCCTTCATTACACTTCAAAATATGGTTGTTGTCAGCCATACAATACAAAATGTCACAATTCCCTTGGTCAGAAGTGTGAGTTTCATGTGTCTCTGGTCCACAGTGCATCATCAGTTCACACAATGACAACATTATTCTCTAATCAATCAAGCAGAGTGATTGAAAAACAACCAGGTCAGCGTGATATTTTCACAGATTGCAAAGCCCAGGAGATCAATAACATTCTCATGAATTCCATGTTCTTTCTTGGCCATTGTGATGATCCAGAGAAAATTCAGTGTACTTATGGATGTATGGAATGTTTTTACATTCACAAGCTCTGTGTGTATGAGCTCAGTAAGGGTGGCAGGTTGATGCACTGTCCTAGTGGTGCCCATTTGAAAAATTGTGAGAAGATGGAATGCAGCAACATGTTAAAGTGTTTTAAGAGCTATTGTGTTCCTTACAGGTTGGTCAACCTTCAGAATCTTGATTTAAAACTGTACATATTTTGAGGCAATGGCAATATTTCATTTGTAAAACATTTGTTTTGTATCAATTAACAGGCATCTCTGTGATGGAAGGTGGGAGTGCCCATTCGGAGATGATGAAGATTCAAAGTTGTGTAAAGATTATCAATGCATTGGGTTTCTACAATGTCTTGTGCAAAATATGACAATTTGTATCCATTCATCATCAATCTGTGATGGAGTGTCTGACTGTGCTGCACTTGATGATGAAATGCTTTGTGACCTTCCCAAGCAATGCCCTTCAGGTTGTACATGTCTGATGTATGCAGCTGAATGTGCTTCATCCTTTCTCTCCATCTCTGTCATGTCCCCCCTTTTCAAACATATTGTTTTCTGCAAGTTGGCCAATGTCACATTTGTTGTGAGGACCTCAGAACTTGGCTTTGGTCAGTGCAGGAGCATGATTAGCTTCTTCTTCATTGATTCCATGCTAGAAGATATTTGTGATTCTACTCCATCACACAATCACACAATTCAGCATTTAGATTTCAGTTCCAATCAGATTTTTGTCCTTTCTGAAAGCTGCTTTTGTGGTGCAACAAGATTGAAAGTGTTGATCCTAGCAAGCAACAAACTGAGATGTATTCATAAAAATGCATTTTATGAGTTGATGGCTTTACAGTTGTTGAATGTATCAGACAATTTCTTGGCAACTCTTGATGCATTTGTTGCAAAACAGGCACAACAATTCACCATTGACATCAGTTTCAATAAGGTTACCACACTCAACATAAATTTGGCTCAGTCTTTGAATGTGAAAAGACTGTGGACAGATACATTTAGGTTGTGTTGCTTTTTCAAACATTCTCCTTCAGTATGTTCACTGGAGCCTCAATGGCCAGAAAGTTGTAAAAAGTTGCTGCAAAGAATTGCTATCGAATGGGTGACCATAGCAAAAGGTGTGGGGATTGTATTGCTCAATGTAGTTACTTCAGCCCTGCTGTGGACACAGTTGAAAAGTAACAAGCAAAAATGTATGTCTAACCCCACAAAGAAAGTGGACAGAAAATCAGATGCCTATCTTTTGAGTCTGCTCATAACATCAGTAAATGATGCTTTGTTTGGGATACATCTCATTTTACTTTCCAGTTCCAGTTTTCACTTTGCTGACATATATGTGCTTCAAGCAAAGAATTGGTTATCATCTGCCCCTTGCATAGCACTGGCATTTATGTTCATGTCTGTGACATTAACCTCTCTTTTCTTGTCCAACTTTGTGATGGCTTCAAGATTTGTTGCAGTGAAACTTCCCTTTAAAACTTTTTTGAAAGAAAAGCACAACATTTGGTTTTGTGTCAAATGTGGGGCTGGACTCATTGCTGCTGTGTGTACATGTTGCCTTCTTTCTTACATGTTGGGTGAATCACAGAGTTTTATGCCTTCAAAAATCTGCTCAATGGTGGGAGATACAAAATCATCAGTGACTGTTTTTGCTCTGACTGTCATCTTTGCATTCACACAGGTTGGCAGTTTCATTGCAATTTTGATTCAATACCTAATAATGTACAAAGAAATTACAAAACCCAAACTATGCAGTTCCATGATGGCAGAAAGGAAGAAAAAAAGTTCATCTTTAGTTTTCAAAATTATTGCTCATGTTTTGTTCAATGCCTTGTGTTGGGTGTCTTCTGCAGTCATCTTGACCATGTCTGTTGCACTCTCTCAGTTCCCCATTGAGATACTGACCTGGAACACTGTTCTGATCAACCCTCTCAACTGTCTCTTCAGCCCAGTGCTGTTTACTCTTCTACCTTGGATCAAGCAAAAGTACAGAAAATGCAAAACTGCAAAGCAGAATGACTGACCACTGGATACACACTGATATTTTATTATGTTATTTTTGCTTGTGACATAAATACTCTCACAAGGCAATATAAAGGCATTTGCATGAAAAACAAAACCTCAAATGTTGCCACAGGTAATGTCTAATCTGTTCTTGCAGATTCATTTTGATCAATTGTGTTGCCCACATTTTCCTGAAAAATATACAACACCTGGTGAATCACATCAGCCTCTGCCAAAACTCATTGTCTCCAATTAGGCTCAGGTCCAATAATTAAAATACTTGGGCTTCATCAGTCATTCGTGCACTGATAACAAAGCCATGACCCTGACTCTGATACCATTTACACCACAGGGAATTGTAGTAATTTGTGTCTTGACCCAGGCACAGCATAAACTTCGATTCAAAGACTCCAGACAATTGACACCATGTCACAGGCACACAGACACACCAGAAAGTATACACCCAAAGAAAATTCTCATAAATCACAGATGCTCTATGTGGTAAATTTCAAGATTGGAACTGAACCACAGATAGAAATCGCTTCCCAAACAGTTCTGTTGTAGTGAACGTCCCACAAATGAACCAAAAACAAGTTTGCTGATAGTTTTTCAGGTTGATGAACAAACCACACCAGCTGCCTCATGACCAGCAACATGAATTCAAGAAGAGAAGCAGTGTATGGTTCAAACGACTGCATCTGTTCACTTGAAAATTGGGGGATGCGATGTAATTGATGATTGTATTTTTTTATTTTATGTTCTCATTCGGCTCACCTATGAAGCTGTTAATATGGGCACATCTTCCTTTGGTAAACACCCAGCAGTTACCATAGAGTACTGCCTGTAGTCTGAGGAGACACTAGAGTGATACCACCAAGGTAAAGTAAGTGCGACAGAGTCAATGGGAGGGAACGGCTCCTGATGAAAGGGTAGAACAGCACAGTCAGCTGACCGGCGCTGGTACGATGCTGGCCCGGGGACCACAAAGTATCATTCAAACTGGATCCACAGGGTGTGGTGTTGCCACCTGGTGGTGGTGCATTGTAATCTGAAGTTGTTGGTCACAAGCTGAAGCAAATGTTCAATTTGTTGTGACTGAACCAAGACAAGCGTGGTTTAGTTTTCTTTGTCACAGAGGGATGTCTTTGTTCTCCCACCACAAGGTGCAGAGTAAATGACAATAACAGGGATGCTCAGAGAAAGCCAGTTGAGGTTTATCTGCTGTTGAGCTGGACCCTTGTGACTAAATGAAGGGATTTGATTGGTTCCCATCACAACTGATTGCCCATATGGTCACATAAGTCAAAAGCTCAAGAAATGTTGATGTAAGTTTGTCACTGCATGAATTACTACTTGAAACACATCAGTCTCAGTGTTAGAGCACTGGTCTCTCAAGCAGAAGGACCTCGATTCAAATCCCATATGGGTCACAAATTTGTTTTTTTTTCTCTTTTCATTTTTACCTCATGATTATTCACGTGCAGTTGACTCGGACACGCTTGCCTGCGGTGGGAGTTAATTGTGGCCAGCTATTGTTCTGCTCAAATTGTTAGTTTCTCCCACAAGAACTGAACATGACGTGGAGTCTACCTCGGTCAACCTTTGACCACATAATTTATTCATGATGGGTTTTGTGTCTTTCACAAAGAGCTTTGTCCTGGTTTGCTTCTGTGCTCTCACACCAGCTGAACCTACTCTTTTCATACCCTCACTCACAGAAATTACACCCTGAACCACAGATATGGTTAATTGGCGCAATGAAAACTCCAATATTGGTTGTCATGGCAAACAGACAAACATCCAACCAACTGTCCATTTCAGTGTGTGTTTCACAAGAGAGAGCCAAACTGACTTTTGTCCAAAAAAAACTTCGCTTTTGACATGACAACAGTGCGAAGGTAGGTTCTTGTCCTTTCCTGCTTGTTGTTTGCAAAACACAAGCAGAGAAAAACAAAGAACTGTCCGAGACGGCAAAGTGGTCCAGATATGAGGTCAGCTTGTAATGGTTGTGTATTCCACCAAAAGTAACTTCAACAAGACATTGTATTGATACCTTTTAATGTTTTGTCAATCAGTGGTGTGGAAAAGTCAGTGAGATTGTAGTATCAGCAAACATGTTTGCAAAAACCCAACAGAAACCATTTTGTCAGTTAGTTGTATGAGTTGTAAATCTTCTGAATCACAGCTGCCCCCAGAGGTTGATTCCAAAATAACAGCTCATCAACAATGACATCAGCATATCTAAAATTTTGAGCTAAATATTCTCTGCCCAAAATAACATTTCCATTGGATTCCCCAAAACTGACAGGATCACCAACAAAGTTAGAATCAACATGACTTCCATTTAAATACACAGAAATTCCCTCACTGGGTCCATAGTACACCAGAGCTGTGTGAACCCATTCAGGTTGTACAGGTGACAGGTAAAGATCATAAATTGCTGAATTGGTTGCAACATTAAACCTGCAATAATAAAAAGGCACCAGGTGAAATTATTGGGGAAAAGTGTATTGTACCACTACTCACTTTTTCTTCTTGTGGACCATTTTGCCCTGTCTTGTGGAGAAATGTAAACACAGGAAAAGGCACAAAACGCAATATGTACTGTAGATTTCCTGTTGGGGTCCAGCCAATGATCCAACGCTGTCTTCTCCAGTCATGATACATTGTTGAAAAGATTCCCCCATAATCCTGTGTCACATGACTTGTCTTTATCCACACAGCTACAGTAGCCCCACTTGTACAATGAGATGGCTTCCACAGGCAGGGAACTCTGTATAGGGCAGTAAGACTGGCCCATTGATTGTGACCTGGCTCAAAATGGAGTCCTAGACCCACCTAGAAATATGAATGGTGACAGAAAAATTTCATTGAACAATAGGAAAGTAAAACACCTGGTTTCAACATACAAACATTTCTCACAAAAAAGTCTCACCTTGCCTGCTACTTGCAAAGGTTCATTGTACAAATCCATATCTGTTGAGTTGTCAAAATCTTCATAGAAAAATGGCTCTGGTGTTGGAACAGGATCTGGTATATATCAAAACAGTTTAAAGTGAACCTTGTAATTTTCAACAAAGCAACTTGGGTGCAAACAACACACATTTTACCTTTGATGAACAGGATGCCCCCAGATGAATTTACTTGAGACCCATGAGGCCCATTTTGAAAATAGATGTGACATTGATTGCTAAACAATTTGAAAGCCACGCAATCCAGATCTAATTTGCAACTGAAACAGACAAAATGCTCTAATTTGAGGTAGCATTTTTGAACCAATTCAGCCTCAAAGTGAAATATTTTTTACCTTGCAGCACACTCTGTCAATGACATCACTGAGTCCTGCAAGGACACTTGATATAAACCTGCCAACACATCAACAGTGATGAATTTGCTGTTGATTGAAGTTGTCTGATGCAGTGCCACTGCAAAACAGCTTGTACAAATCCAGTAAACAAATTCAACAGACAAGAGCATCGTAAGACTTGTTTCTCCCGAATATTGGATCACACATTTGCAACTCAGAAAGACCTGTTTCTGCTCATACCCTTTCGCAGTGAACTTTTGGTCCAAAACAAGCCATACACTTGACTGCTTCTTCACAAATTATTCGCCAAATACGAAGTATTGACCCCCACCTGCTGCTAAGCGGGACTGTTGTGGTTTGTTTTTCCTTGTGTTTCATTCACAGTTTGCAAGCAATATATCAAAAGATATTTTATTCACAATTGATTGCTCTTCTGGCCCTTTTTGCAACCAATGGTCCCCTCCTATAAGAACACAAGCAGGAACATTTTTGCAAGAAACGCATCACACAGCTCCAACAGCTGTCTCCCATTCAGTCTTTTTCACTCTTCTATACAGAGAAGAACCCACTGAAACCCGGACAGATTTTCGGTACAGAGTGAGGCCATGTCGTGTGTTTGTGGAGAACAGTGGTTCACTTATTCATTTGTGTAGAAATACAAACTCTGTGCTTGGTCCGCAAAAAACATCAAAGTGCACAGTTTGAGTTTCATCTTGTAATTGTTATATATTTATTGAACCTAAATTGGCAAACAAGCTCTCAGTACAAGTTGTACAGCTGTTGAATCACAGCTGCACCCAGAGGTTGATTCCAGAAGTACAACTCATCAACAATAACCTCAGCATAATTTTCATCTCTGGCTGAATACTCTTTACCAAGAAAAAATATTCCAGTAGACTCTTCATGGCTGACGGAACTTCCAACAAAGTTTGAATCAACAAGACTTCCATTGAAATACACAGAAATACCCTCAGTAGGTCCATAGTACACCAGGGCTGTGTGAATCCATTCAAATGAAACAGGTGCCATGAAAAGGCCATATTTCCTTGAATTTGTTGCAACAAAAAACCTGCACGAAAGAGACAAGATAAATTGATTCAGTGCTACAGATGATCAGTGAATTTCTGCAACACGATTTTCTTTCTCAAATGCACACATCTCAAATGCACACATTTCCAGTTGTATTTGTTGTTGGTATTTTTGTTTGATGTCGCTTTGGGAACAAATCAGAAACACAAAGACTCTCAGGAAAAACATCAAACACAATACGTATGTACTGTAGTTGTCCTGTGTTTCTCCATCCAAAAACCCACTTCTGTCTTTTGTTGTCATTATTCATTGTAGAAATTATGCCTTCATATCCTCCTCCTCTTTTTTGTGTCTTTATCCACATACTGACAGTGGCACCAGTTGTACATTTAGAAGGCTGCCACAAACAGGGAACTTGGTACAATGAGTCAAGAATGGCCCATTGATTTTGAGCTGGATTTAGATTGAGTGCCAACCCAACCTTTCAAACAGAAAACACAAAACCACATTTGAACAATACCGCTGGAGCCAGAAAGTACTGTTCCATAGCTCATATCCAACACACACACCAAACAACTGGCAGCATATTCGGTACAATAATCTTGGGGGGTGGGGTTGTATTCTTCTTGTTCAAATCAAACTCTTTACCCGGCATGAATCAATCTGAATGTCTTTAAAAACTGGAACTGTACCTTGCCAAGAACTAGAGAAGGATCATTGTGCAAAGATATACCAGTCAAATTGTCAAATTCTTCGTGGAAAAATGGAGCAGGAATTATCACAGGATCTGAAAAAGTTCTTCAAATATTATGTCACTGCTGGGAACATTTGATCAAGTTCTGTAAATATATTCGCGAAAATGTGATATCATTTGTGTGAAGAAAATCAGAAGCAAGATTTTTACCTTTCTTAAAAAGCTCACCACCAGAAAATAAGACATCAGTTCCTGTTGGCCCATTTTGATAAATTGTGTTGCACACATTTCCAGAATACTTGAATGCAATACATTCTGCATCACATTGACATCTGCACAAAAATGTGTTGTTGACAGCAACAGGTCAATTGTTGAAAATTATTTTACTCACTCTCTTTCACTGACATGACAAACTTACCTGATTGCACAATCTGCCATTGACTCTGAAGGTGATTGTGGTGATACTTGGTTGAAACCTGGCACAATGTCAACTTTTCTGAAGAAACTGCTGTGTGAAGACATTTCACACAAAGTCTTGGCCACACAAACTGTGCAGATCAAACACAATTTCTTCAAATTACCCATCTTCTGCACAAGAAGTGTTTTCATTGTCCAATAAGCTTGATACATACCACAAAGATTCCTAATCTGCCTGTAGCTTTGTTACACAGCCACAAGATTGGTGCTATTCACCCACTGTGCAGTGAACCTTTCAATGCACCCTGTATTCAGGTAAAACTCCGGAGGACAGTGCAAGAGAACCACAACACAAAACAATGAGCACACAATATACCCTTCCGTTCTCTTTTGCCACATTTGTTCATGCCTCAGGCCAACGTACAGGGTGCCTTTCTTCAGCTTGATTGTATTGATTTGCTCTATGGTGAGCCTCAGGCATCAGCTGCACACTGGTCTTTTTTCCCTGGGTGCCAACCTCAGTTGCTGATGTTTTCCCAGAAACAGCCTGGGGCTCTGCAAGCTGGATGAAATAAGTACTTCACTGGTGGAAGATTTTTACGAGGTCTGTCCACGAATTCCCCATTTGGAAATGTTGCAAGTCAACAAAACAGCTGATGTACAACTGATGGCTCTGGCACCATAGTTGGTGTGGTGTATTTACCCCACTCGTTAGTGTGGTGAATCCGGCCCCACCAGTTAGTGTGGTGAATCCGGCCCCACCAGTTGGTGTGGTGGATCTGACCCCACCAGTTGGTGCAGTGAATCCGACTGGTAGAAGTCTGAGTTTGTGAAACCCGGGAAACAGAGAAAATTCGTGGACAAACCACGTACTTTGCCAAATTCAAACACAGAAGACTGGCCTTCCTCTTTGGAAACCTTTGTTTCTTTTGCCCCTGAGTATGGCAACCATTGTTCTTGGCTCGCTTCTCTTTGCAGGTGCGCAAGGCTGTACACATGAAATTAGAAACTGTTAAATCAGGGGTACATCGGGGTTGTCAGCTTGTTGAATCGACCATGTGGCAGCTTCAAAACCCGCAAAGAAAACCAGTTGAGTGCACAGAGAGATGCACGTGAGAGTCAGAGTGAGGATGGTGTAATAAGGAGACCCAGGCAGAATTCTGGGTGATGCACAGGTGGGCAAAAAGGTGCATCCATAATTCCTTTCGTTTGTCGCGGGAAACAGTATTCAGAAGAAAAAGTGTTCTCTTTTCTCAAGTGCATTGTGCCTCTGTCCAACCAAATAACATCCCACGTCTTGCTGTCATTACGAACAAAATCCAAATCTCAATCAGCAGCAGAATCACTCTTAGGTGATCACCATTGGATCGGAATGTTCCCTTCATCTTCCTACGGGGGCAGGGTGGGGATCGTGGTTGAAGGTTTTTAACACTTGCGTCCCAACCTGATGCAAGTGGCCATTCAGGTGAAAGCAAGAAAAGGCAACACTTCCAAGACTGCAAAAACAATGATGCAATAACATTCATGAATGAACAACATTGTCACTCTCAGTTGCCAAACATTAACTTTTCTAAGTCCCACACACAGGGAACTACCTGGAATGGGTTAGTCCAAGAAATGAAATAAAAATACTGATTCCGTGATCCAAACAGGGAGAGAAATATTGACTGACCAGGATTGTCAGTGGGAAGTTTACTGCGGCAAGCGTGCTTCGAACCAGAGACACTTGCAAAGGTGACTAACAGAAAAACATGCAGTTCAGACAAGGCCTGGAAATATACCCATCCACATTCCATCCAGGCATGCTTGAGTAAATTCACTGTCAGTGCAATGTCATATCACAACAAACAAAGTTGCATCCAACCCCTGAGCCCAACAGTACAATCCACCCAGGGAGACAAACTGAATAACACAGCAAAATACCTCAGTTTATTTTCTCAACATGTCAAAAGGAATTGTACAGCTCCTGAATTGCAAGTGCTCCAAATGGTTTGTTCCAGAAGTACAGCTCATCAACAGAAAAATCCCCATAATAATTATCTGTGTTGATAAATACATTGCCCAAAACAACATTTCCAAAACTGTCACCATAGCTCTCAGGAGAACCAATAAAATCAGAGCCAGTCAGGTCTCCATTCAAATAGACAGAAATTCCAACATCAGGACCATAGTACACAAGGGCAATGTGCACCCACTCAGACACACAATAGGAGACCAAGTACATCAGAGCTGTGGGCCAGGTGCACGCTCTTGTATGCATACCATGCCCTCTGTGCCATGACAACTGGAAGGGACTTGACCCACAACCCCCATTGTTTCCGTTTCGTTTGCCTTTGTGAAACTTCGAAGAACCATTGCCAATTTCAATTGTTTACTCCCTGGAGAAGAGAATATAGGACCTGGATGTTCAGTGGAGATCCACTTTCTTCTTCTACTTTAATTTCCCGGCAAAAACAAATCACAAACCTGGGATTTCCTGTTTTTCCCAACCTTATCCACCACCTCTGAGTGCCGAAGTCTTCTATTGTTGTCAGTACGCCTTGCCATTGCCCTGTCACGTGGTTTATCCGCAACCACGTGGCCAGGGTTGCCCCAGTTGTGCATTCAGATGGCTTCCACATGCAGGGCTCTCTGAACAAAGGAGTCAAGTTGGCCTACTGCCTTTGACTGGCATTAAAATTCAAAGAGAGTCCAACCTGAAAATATTACTTCATGCAAATTTCACCTCAGAATACAATTTTTTCATTCGCTTGGTGGTGTCCAACTGTCTCTCTGCACATGAGAAGTAACAACATTCAATATCCAAAAATACAACAGCATAATGGAGAGTGCTGATGATGTCAACTGCATTGACTGCAAAAGTGAAGATGACATCAAATTTTTGTATGTAGAGTTTCAATCTGTGTTTTCATGATACCATCAGTACTTTTTACTGACAGTAACAAAGAATGGTCCAGACCATTCATGACTGCAACTTCACTTCTGATGCAGTCAGTACTTTTTACTGATGGCATCAAAAGTGAAGTTGCAGTCGAGAAAAGTGACGCCGTCAACGCCCAACGTGAAACACCCTTCTGAATGCAGATCCTTCTGCCTTTTGAGTGATTTGAAGAAGTTTTTGGATGGATGAAACGGTGAGCGACACAAACAAATCACCCGTTACAATTTATCATGATGTTCCATTGTGTTGGAAAACCAGATCATGTCCTGCCAAAGATACGTTTGCATCCTGTGTGTACAACTACTGCTGTTGTGATATTTTAGGAGTGTGCTTGGTTGTGTTGAAGAACAAGGTTCAACCAAAAAATGTGTCAAAATAGATCAGGGCTTTTCAAGTTTTGCATGTTCACAGGCATTCCCCAGTTTGATATTCTGAAATGGAGATTTTCTGAAAACTTTTACCTCACTGACATTTACATCAATATGATCTGCAGTGCTTTTGATGAGAACCAAAAAGGACATATATTGTCTAAACTTTGTAAATTCACAAACGGAAACACACACACACACACACATACGCACACACAGTTTGTCTGACAAGCAGAAAAATTGGTCAGAATTATATAAGGAAATAGATACAGAGCACTGAAGTGTTGAGAGGTATTTCTGTGGACCAGATGTGCATAATTTCTTGTTTTGCAAACATTTCTTTTTGGGTGCAATGTAAAGTATTTTGTCAGTAAAAACAGGACCTGCAGATTTTCCCAAATTCCAATTGATCACTGGTGAAAACCTATATCACTGGAACATCAGCCTTTTCTGTTTGTCTCCCCCTTTGATACTTCTGTTCAGTGGAAACATTGTTTTTAAACTCTGTGATCCGGACAAGTCAAGTAGAACAAAGGGTTTTATGCCTTTCTTGAGTTTTCTTCAATACCAAAAAGTGTACATGAGGCGTGCAAAAATTCCATCCTGCTGAGCAGTTGGTGTGTTCAGGATCTATTGTCTGGGTATTTTCTCCTTCAACGGGCAGCTTGAATAGGACCCTGCAAAAAAGTGAACCTATGGAGCAGCAGCTGCACAAACGAATGTTATTCTGGGAAAGTTGTTTGCTCATGTTGACAGACAAGATGCAGGTACCAGTGTCAATGAGATGTACTTCTGGAATCAACCCCTTGGTGCAGTTATGATCCAGCAGATCTATGACTCATACTGAACACTGTTGTTTGACTCGCGTGAGGCTCCTATTTTGTGGAGTAGAAAGTTCTAAGTTTTGATTTTCTGACTCATTGGTTTGCCCACAAAAACAGCATTTTGTGTACCAGTACAATGCATTAGCATTGTGTTCTGTTGAGTTCAAAAACAAAACTGTCAGCTTTTTCAACATATTTGGGAAAGTCCTTTGTGAGAGAAACACGGAGAACAAACACAAATTGTAATGGTTTTCGCCAAGGCAGAAAACAATAGCGCTTTGGAGAAAACAAACCACCAAAATTTGTTGGTTTGTTTGTTTTTTGTGGCAAAAAACGCAACTGGTATTGTCTGTATGTGTCTGGAGGAACTTTTGAATGTTGCCCGAATGTTGGTCCCCCCCCCCGCCCTCATCACCACCCGACGAGAGATTCGGCTCAAGGGGTGAAGGTCAAGTTGGATTTTTGGCCTGGAATAAACCCCTCCCCATCCCCCACTGAAAAAAGAAACTGGGTCTCTGGAGCCAAGGGTTGGATTTGAAAATTTCAGCACAGAAAGAACACCCTGCAAGGACATCAGGCTTATGAGTTGACAGTGAAGTGAAGTGGAACTTTAATAAGTTTGGCCGGATGTGACCCCTTCCTCAACCCGACCAGTTCGACTTCAATGAATTTCTGTTTCTACAACATGGAAAAGTCACCTTGAAAGGAGGGTCTGGGGTAAACCGGGACTCTTAGAACTGGATTTGCATTGTCTCACAACCAGGGGTGAGACAGATCACTGAGACATGTTCTCCTCAAATTTGGCATGAGTCAGTTGAGACATACAAAAATGGGAAGTTCTTGGCAGAAAAGTTGAGTAGTTGTGATTCTTTTGGAGAGAAGTGCATCAAAGAAGATGAGCATCTTCAGCAGAAAGTTGTCAAAAGCCACGAAGGTTTCAATTCCAGTTGGCAAGTATTAGCCTGAGCTACAACATTTCAATTTCAGAACACAAATTGAAAACAATAAAAAGGAAACAAAATCTCAACTTAAAGTTGATGTGGTCAGCAAGAAGTCATGCAAGATGGTTGGTTTTATGAGTGGCAGAAACAAGTTTCACAGAAACAAAAGTGCAAAACAAGTACAGGTCAGCTCTTTGAAATAGAAATCGTCAGCTTCCCAGAGTGGTGCCCAGAGCTGAAGGTCAAGCTTCAGACGGAAACGGTTCAACACAAAACCACTGTGGAGTCCGGAGAGTGGTTGTCTTTGTTGTTGTCTGTTTGCAGCCAGATATGGAGACACGGCAACTGAAGATTTCCTGTTTGTCTGAGAAATGGTGATTGTGATGGTATCCACTACACAGACCAGACGAACCTTCATTGTGTTTACATTTTGCTTTGTACAAATTTGCTCAGATGATGTTTTGAAATTGCTGAGATTCAGTAGAAATGTCAGGAATAATTGGTTTCAGTACGTGACAAAATTTGCTGAAAAACTGTTTTCAAGCACAAGGAGGAGGCAGGAATCTTCAGAATATGTAACATCAAGCATGGGCAGGCTTTTCTCAAGACATCTGCTCAACATATCCAAACTTTCCTGTTTCAGACCAATTGGGCGGGGCTATGCAAATATAGCAGTGACTGTCACAGAACACAACTTCCTTCCCTTCCTTAAGGAAAAATATCCTGACAAGAATCACATCACAAATTCTGTTTTTTATGCACCTGTTTTTACCAAGAGAATTTGGACTTTTCAGCTTCATTCCTCTTTGCGTCTGAATGTAACATTTCACAAAATCTACTTCTCCTTCAATCACAGGCAGTGCAATTATGGAAAAGTTAAGATTCTGAGTTATTTGAAGAAAACAGCTGGCACAGTGCAATATGTCCTGTGTGGCCAATACCCTTTGGTAAATTTCTACTCTCCCTTTCATCTGGTAGAAGTGTTGCACCTCCCAAAATTAGAATTTTCACAGCTAAATATTAGTTTCCAGGTTCTGAATAGTCAGATACTGATGTCAATTCCCAGACAGAAAACACCAGACAGAATCATTTTCACCTATGACTTCCTTTTGGACAGAAAACAATTGTCATTTTACCTGGTTCAAGTTGTCCATCATCATGTGATTGCTGCCAAAGTGATATTTTATTCACATGATCCAAAACAATACACTATTTATGATGGGCCTTCCATATGGTCTCCATACCAACACATAACAACATCACAAAGATACCATTCCTCAAGTTTTCAATGTCTACTCACAGTGTTGAATTCATACAACTTCATTACAAACAATGGAAGACACTCCAGTCTGGATTTTGTTGCAACCAGAACAATGCAGGAGAAACATGCCACTCTGCTTTCAAGAAAGGAGTTGACCTTGGAACACAAAAATTCAAATATGAGTAGAAGTTACTCGATCCACACTGTACGAAATTCATGTAATTGTTCCCAAAATATGAATTTCTCTTTGGTGTACTTCAAGTACACAGGGGACCACAGCGATTGCTGTATGTTTGGTGGCTTAATTTTTTACCAGTGGAAACTTGGAGTTTTTTGTAAAATCCTACTCACTGTGTGACAATGAAGAAATTCACAGGCATCCTGTGATCCCAAAGAAACACATGTATTTTACCACGACCAAATTGAAAATGACATCTTACTCCTATGTTGAACACAGCTCCATAGAATTCAAACTGAAAATTTCAACAACAATTTGCAGACCAGTTGACATCAATCCATGTGAACTTTCAAGGTTGTGTAGGAGATTGCAATGTAAAGATCTTTTACAACGTATAGGAGCAGACAACAACATTTTACTGAAAGAGCAGCCAGAAAATGACAAGCACCTTTTGCAGGCTGTACAATTTTCCATACTCAGTGGTGATTGCGTTGTGTTTCAAGTTTCCAACCAAATAAACCTAAGTTTTACAACAGGGATTCCTGGATCAAAGTGTCAGTTTGAACTCCGGACAATGCCAGCTCTGGAACCCTCTGTTGCTATTTTCTTCGAAATCATTGGATTTTCGCACCGATACAACCACACTGGTCTGAGCAATTTAGCAACCCACGGACAGATAGATTTTCAGTTTACAAATTTCAAAAGCCCTAATGGCTTGGAACGGCAATCTTTTGTTATTTTATCACCACATTCAAATGTAAACTCTCTCTCAATGGTTTGGCACCTCATGGAGTGGTCAAGGGATTGGTTTGATGTCAGTGTGTGGTGGAATGTGAGTCATAAAAATAAACTGCTTGACAGAAATCTCTCATCACCAGCTCAGATCATACACTATGGAGCAGAAACACAGGGAATTAGAGGTGGAAAAAATGAGCATCAAACACTCTCACTGGACACTGATTCTCTTGGTGATAGGATCAATTTTGTTTTGAATTATCAAGAGACAGTGCCAACATTTGTTACTATGGACACCAGAAAACCTGAATTTGAGCACAGTCCAGAGTTTTGGTGCCAGTACTATATAAAATCCCAAATGTGGTTTCTTCCCAACCACAAAGGTATTTCTTTTTCCCCAAGGTTCTTTTTGATAGGGCTGGATATAAAAATTATTCCTCTTGGCTCCACACAGAACAGTTCCTTGAAGGCTACTTGGTTGCCAGACTTTGGGGTTCACACTGACGACTACGCCACAAGACCTTGCAAAAACACTCCCTTGTTAGGAGACTACATGTTCTGCATGTTCATTCACACTGCAACGAGAAACAATCCAAATGCATACAAAAATCATGTTTTGTTCCGGAGAAGCATAAGACACAAATTTGCACAAAAATCAGAACTCAGATCATGGCAAACAGCATCAAATCAGTGTGCAAGGATTGGAGGATATTTGCCAATGTTCTATAGCAGGAGAAACTTGCGAGCTTTTATGCTGATGATGAAAGTGACATATTCTATTGTTCCAATGGAAGCTATGTATGTGGGATTCTTCCTAACTGTAGGAACATGTGAAGATATCTTTGACAAACAAAAATCAAGATGCAAATATTTCCTTGCATTTCCCTTTGTTTTTTTCCAGAACCAACAACAGCACTACAAATGGCAAGACAACAGCCCTGCAGGTTATCAACTGTGGGAAAACACATTCTTTCAATCTGCCAAGCTGCTGTACTATGTAGCCATCTTTATCCCAGGAGTTCACTGCAGTTTTGCCAAAGAAAACTGCTCCATGATGTATGACACACCTGACATCAGTCATGTGAAGCAACATGCCAACCAGACCTTGATGCCTGATCTGCACTCTGATAAATTGTGTACCATAATGATGGTGGCTAACCTGGCGGATCCTGAATGGATTAATATCAATTGTGATGAGAAGATACTGGGAGACATCCTTTGTCAAGTGAACCAACCCAGACCCAGAGAACACAAACAAATAAAAACCCTTCCAGAAATGTTTGGCTGTTCAAAGACACAAATAAGAAACGGTGACTATTGTTTTGAATTTCTTTGGCTGGGTGGAGAGAATCACGACCCTTGGGCAAGACATATGAAACATTTGCACAATGCTTTAGATCTGTGCAAGAACATCCAAATGAAACCAGCTCAGGTTGATGACTTGGTCCATTTGAAACCTCTGGCAAAAAGCACAAATGCAATATTTCCACATATTATTTTGCTAGGCGCACAGGGGCTAACAGTCTATTTCTACCAACCTCGTGAAAGCACATTCATTGTGCAAAGAAGCAACATTGTCCAAAATGGCACTTGTCTCCTCTGTAAAGGTCAAACGCGTCAACACTCAGCCCTCCCTTCAACTATGTTATTGTGTTCTTCTGGAGGCTATATTTCTGCAGATAACTTGTGTGATGGGAAAATAGATTGCACGGGGCCACGAGGAGATGATGAGTTATATTGTGGGTGTTCTCCTGACTGTTTTATTCAGCAGCCACTGTCCAAAGAAACCCAAGCCAAATTTGGAACAAGGAAGTGTGGTCCACTGTACAAAGCTCTGGTGATAAACCATTCCAAGAAAGATCTCAAGTGTGTTAAGTTCAAGAAAATATTCCAGAATGAGGACATGAATAAAACAAACAATAATAGATTCCAAGATGCCCTTGTTCCTGATGAATTATCATTTCAAGATGAGAAGCATTTGATAAAATTGCTTGCCAAAGAAACACATTATAATTGCCACAGTTCTGCACAGTTGTCTTGTAAACAAGGACATTCAAAATGCTTCAACATCTCTGATATTTGTCAATACAGACTTGACAGTGACAACAATCTTACTCCTTGCAGGACAGGAGGCCATCTGGAAGAATGTGAAACATTTCAGTGTAATAATATGTTTAAATGTCCTGAGTATCACTGTACCCCATTTGGGTATTTGTGTGATGGAAAATGGGATTGCCCAATGGGCCATGATGAAAGTGATTGTTTCAACAACAGATCCTGTTCTGGATTCTACATTTGTGGACAGTCGCATGGATGTATTCATCTGGCTGACAGATGTGATGGTTATGTGAATTGTCCTCTTGGGGAAGATGAACACTTCTGTGACTTGTTTAAAGTTCAGTGCCCAACTTTGTGCACTTGTTTGATGTATGCAGTCAGCTGCTTGAATAGTGTGGCTGGTGAACTCACACATATTTCCAATTTCCAGAACTATCTCCTCATTTCATTTCAGAACTGTTCACTTGAAGACACAAGATTTCTTTGGAAAGCACCGAATTCTGTTTCATTTCTAAAATTGAAGCAAAATATGATTGAAGAGTTTTGTGGCACCACTCATTTTTGGCCAAATGTGGTCAGTTTGGATCTGAGCTTCAATTGGCTAGTTATCTTGACGTCTGAGTGCTTCAGTGATCATTTTCTGGTGAGGTGTATTGACATCAGCAATAACAAACTGGTATCAATAAGAACGCATGCTTTCCACAATCTGCCCAGTCTATCTGTTCTGAACTTGTCAAGCAATAGTATTACAACCTTACAAACAACCTTCATTCATGTTTCACTCAAAGGTATTTCTCCAGACATCCCAAAAATTTTACTGCAAGACAACTCATTTGAGAGATTAAACAGAAAAATATTTGATGGCATCATTCCACTCCAAATAGAAGTGGACGACTACAGGGTGTGTTGGGTTGTAAGGAGCGTGAGTGAATGCATTGTCGAATTCTTTTGTGAACAGATCAAATCCTGTTTGAATGTTCCTTCAAAAATAGCTCCATGGAGCTCACGGTGATTTGAGGAAATTCTGATTTCACTCACTCTGATTTCGCTCACTCTGATTTCGCTCCCTCTGATTTCACTCCCTCTGATTTCACACACTCTGATTTCACTCACTCTGATTTCGCTCACTTTGTTTTGTCCAAAATTCTTACTTTTTCACTCAACATTCACAATTTGGGAACTCATTTAGCACACATGCAAATGGAACAAATTTAACCAAATGGAACTTTTACACATTGTTTCAGAACAAT
>JAAUXT010094158.1_pt1 | contig 18570 bp, 20 predicted proteins | sample 7278171 | NCBI WGS metagenome assembly JAAUXT01 (sample SAMN14350112, study PRJNA611818) | marine sediment metagenome | isolation source: surface marine sediment (1.8m) | place: French Polynesia: Moorea | collected 2018-08 | reverse complement strand
CTTCAGTTTGAAAGTAGCGATGGGGCGGGTGAATTTACTGGATTTCTCAATTGTGTCGAAACGTGTGCGCAATTGATATCTGTTGGTTCATGTTCCGGTCTTGCAGAAGGATCTCCTGACTTCATGGACTTCCCGCGCCAATCACAAGCGAGACTCTCTGACCAGGTACAGTGCTGTCGTTGACACGAAACAACGGATCGGGTCCAGCAGCACCGGGGTTGAGCACTTCAAGTTTTGAATATACAAAGCAAGATCAGCACTCAGAGAGGTCATTGCTGTCTTTTTATCAGCCAGCTGGATCCCAATCCCAGTGCATTTTTCTTTGACGCCGCACTCTGGTCATTCTGCTCTGCCGGTGGAGCGAAAGTTTGGTGCACTACTCTCGACGTGTTGCAGGCGGTTCGGCTGGGTGCGAGAGCTGAAGCCGCGCGCGCCGCTACACGCCGCCGTCCTGACGCCCGAGTCGCGCCTGCGCGTCGCCGGCGCCGCCGTGCGCCTCACGTGGGCCGAAGACATGCGCGCCGTCCACTTCCTCTTCACTTCCGGTTCGGGCAGCGACGGCAGGGGCGGCGCTCAGCAGAGACGCAGGCGCCACCAGGTGGTCGACGCCGTCCACATCCCAGGTGCGTTCCCACTGTCAGCGAAACTTTTGCAAATGACCTTCCAAAATATGGAAGAATGGGCGACACTTTTATGTTGTCAACTACACCATCGCAAACAAATGATGATCAATGCCCCCTCAAGGGCTGGTGTGCGCGCCACAAAGGCTGCTGTATTCACGTGTTGGCAAAACACGCACAGACAAGGTCTTTGTTTCCACATGTGACCAAAAAAATCTGTTCAATTTGTTTTTTGCACCATTTTTCCAGACGCGGACGCGTACAGCACGCAGCACGTGGTGCGGACCTTGCGCTTCATCTGTGACGCGCTGCTCGGCGATTTTCAGTGGTTCGCGCTCGTGAAGGACTCGACGTACGTGAACGTGGCCGCCCTGACGCGCGCGCTCAACAAACTCACCGCCTCCAAGGAACTCATCATCTGTGAGTAGAGTTCAACAAATCAGGTTGCAAGGGCCCGCGCGTCGCTGATATGGAATTGGCAATTGTTTGCCCATGTTGGAACGTTCTTTTTGGAATCGCTCCTCCCTCTCCCAGGTTCGAGTCTGCGTCGACCAAAACCCTTGAACTGCCCTTAATTTATTGGGGCTTTGCAAGTGCACTTTATGTGACAACAAAATCGCTCGCAAACGCAATGGGCTCACCTCCTCCTTGACGCGAAAAACAGCAAATTGTTACAACAAGTAAGTCCGGTAAACGGACCCGGATGATGGTCGGGGGTAGGTTGGGGGGGGGGGAGGTTACATTCCAAAGTGTGGACAGACGCACACATGAATGCTAAGGGTTTTTAAGCCGTCAGCGGCACCTAGATGATCGGCTACGCGACCCTCGAGCCCTCGTCGACTAAAACCGTTGATTGCCTCCTGAATGTACGGGGTGTTTGGTGGACTTTCTGCTCAGCGCAGAGCGATAGTTTGTTCGGTACCCACAGTTTGTGGCTCTGTTCTGAACGCATTGCAATTTTCCTGGGAAAACTCGTTCACAGCGATGGAGGATGGTCGGTGCGATCTGGAGGGCGGACTGGTCATCAGTCAGCGCCTTATGTCTAGCATGTGTCCGCGGCTCTGGGAGTGCGGCGGCGGCGGCGGCGCGGCGCCCGGGGGAAGGAGAGGCGACGCCCCCCGAGGCCTCGACCTGACGCGCTGCGTCTACCTCATCTCCGGCAAAACCTGCACCTCCTCCAAACAGGTGAAGACCATGTGGGGGTGTTTGTTTTTGACAGACCATCTCACGGACAACTAAGTGAAAGATTCTGTTTGGTTTCTGACTTAACATGTCCCATGTTCTGGTTGTTTCAAGACCTGGCTTGCAATGGCTCGTCGTGTCGTGTCATTTTTGCGCGTGTGTGCGTGCGTGTATCTGTGTGTGTGTTCGTGTGTTTGATGGTCTGTGTGTGTGATCAAGCGAAGAACTTCTTTTGTTTTGCAGATCGACGAGAGGTTCCACCTGGACGGAGCCGCGGTGCGTCTCGACTTTTCTGACCCGACGTCACTTCCGGAAAACACAGCGTTTCTGTACAACGTCACCGGGATTGACATGTTCTACGACATCCACATCCACTACACGGAACAGGAACTGCACAGGAAAGAGCAAGAAATCCTAAAACTCGAACAGGAACTCGTGTCAGCAAACGACATCAAGTTTCAAGAAAGTCTTGCGAAGAGGAAGTACAAATCCGCCGAAGTGGACAACATCGCTCTGTTTGATTCGGTTCACAAGTTCATCAACAGCACAGACCAGTTCTACCAGTACATCAGCGATTCGGGCAAAGTCTACTTGGACACGTGCAAGCTGGAAAAGGAAGACTTGACCAAAGATGATGCGACCCTCTTTGAGTCGATTGCTGAGATGGCGAAAGATGCGGTGGGTCTCGCCGCCGACTCGATGCAGAGCTTCGTCTACAGGACGGTGAAGCCGAACGTGGGCCTCGAGTACCAGTTCTACTTCATAGAGCAGAGGCGCACAGACTCCCCGAGTTCCCTCGACGACAAGGTCTATCAGATCACAGTTCTGCAGCCTTACGGCAAGCTGGAGATCATCTCTAAAAACATCCACCCGAGTCCAGCGCTCGGGCTTATTGTCCCCATATCCAAACATCAGAATGCAACGAATGTCCTCATCAAATTGCGCAAAAGTTGTGAATTTACTCAGATAAAATGCAATGCAATTGTTGTTGCGCAAGACTCAGATCTTGGAATCGAAGCAAAGGAATCCAGTGAGAGTGATTCACTGAAGGTGCGCGTTGTCACAACCAAAGTGGACATCAAGAATCTGAAAATGGTTGCCGAATTGACCCTTGGTGAATTCTCGGACAACTCTGTTGTTGGATTTCTCCCTCCAGAATTCATCGCAACTTCGTCCTTCTTGCACAGATGCTTCTTGAATTCGCTGCAGAGTCAAGCGGCGTATTTTCCAATTCATTTCCAACTTTACTCCAGTTTTAACAAAGACACAGACAGGTTACTGGACGGACACTTGGACGTCTCAAACGAAATCGGCTTTTGGGCGAATGCAAAGCATTCAGTATTCTGCTCTCATATCCAGCATACGAAGAGCCTTGACACTCTTCCAGCGACTGTGGCGGATCTGAGCGAAGATTTGACCGTGCGAGGTCTTCGGATCATCAGGGACCCTGATCCAGGGTTGCTCAGACTGTGGAGCGAGCAAGATTGCGACGAGTCGGAGAGTGCAGAAGAATGCGAAGAAAATCTCAGGTACCTGAACCTGCGGTGACAGAAGATTCTGCAGGTTTATCTCGCGTTGAACCCAAGCCAGTGGAGAAGAGAGATGGAAGCCAAAACTTTTTGTGTACTATGGTTGAAAATAAACGACAAAACATGTTTGCCTCCGTTGATAATTTATTGTCAGCGTTTTGTGCTGACTTGTGCGTGTGTACGTGTGTGTGCGTGTGTGTATGTGTGTGCATACTACGGTAGTGTCGAGCCTTCTCTGATCTTTGGTCGGAACGAGAAGACCCTACAACAGTGAGTGTTACAAGCAGCCTTCAGACTTCAGTGTGCACCGTTGCCATTTGCTCATCTGGTCGACCTCATGCTCACGTCGGTTCCGTCGAACAGCCTGAATTGAAACAAAAAGAGATCTTGCGCTCACAGCTCTTTGTCTGTCTGTCTGTCTGTCTGTCTGTCTGTCTGTCTGTCTGTCTGTCTGTGGTTCGAAACACACGGATCTGATACACCGCCCACTTCAGATCATCACCAACGTCTTTGCCTCGGGGTCATTGCAGTTTAAATGTTCCCATGTCTGAACTTCGCTGAGCAGAACACGCTGCCCTGACTGTAAACTGGCGTTAATAGACCTGATGAGACACACCAACACAACACTGACAACCGATGGGCCAGCGGAGCACATTTGAAAATGAGGCACAACCATCAATATTTGCTTTGCGCAAAAAATATGGGATTTGGTCACGCGAACAGATCTGAGAGGCCCGACTTTGGTCCAACAGAAAAAGTTTCCAAAGTTACGCAAACCGTGCTTTGGCCGTTGCTTGTGCACACAAAACAGAACCTGGTGCGGGACAGATTCTCGAATGTAATTTTGTAATTTTGCGCCGCCCGAACGTGAACTGTGCACGTTGGAGTCACAAAGGCACCAAACACAATGGGCAATATATTTTCACGGTTCCGCGACAACAAATTACGAGCATCCTTTGCTTTTTGCCCCGGAAAACGATACTACTCATCAGTGTTTTTGCAACAGGTGACAGAACAATACTATGGCAAATGCTCCAAATTCTTGTTTGCGGTTTGCAATGGTAAAAAATACCGCGCCATGTACCTGAGCAACAGGCGCAGCGCGGGAGCAAAGCTTCCGAGTACTTGTCCCAGAGGCGGGAACGTACGTGAATGTACCGACCCGCTCCAGAACCGACCGCTCAGTCATCCACGGATCTGTTCTTTGACTTTTACATATGTTCAGAAGAGAAACAAATCTCACTCGTGGTTCGCTCTCCATGAAAAATGATGTCGTGTAAACTGAGAGGAACATTAGTGTTTTCATTGCTTACGTGACAGAAGCAGATGAACAATTGTGAATCCACTCCGAAATCTTGCGTGAGGCGGGCCCGAGCCTTTGGATTTGAGCTTTGTCAACACCAAAGCGAACTTGTGTTCGAGAGAAAAGTACCTCGGTCCAAATTTTTATTTCGTGTGTCCGTTGAACTTGAACATTTTCATGTGGTCATTTACTGTGTTCATTCATTAATTTGAAATAGCCGGGGGCGCGGTCGAGGTGAATGACGAATTTGTGTGCGCGCTCGGTGCGTGAGGGTGACGGGGGAACCTCGGTGACCCGCGCGCCGCGCCGCTGCGCGAGAGACGAAATCGAACGAGCCAAACAACACAATGTTGGCACAGTGCAGTCCACTCATAAATAGCACCTATGTCAATATTAGTTCGATCCTAGATTTATTCTAGCATCACAAAAGTCGGAGGACCGGAGAGTGGAGGATTCCACTGAGCAGTGGAGGGATGACACTCGTCACGCGAGATTCCTCCGACCGCAAAACTTGCCAACACCAAATTGTTTCGAGTTTCAACTGCAGTGGAACGATTTGTAGTTTTCTGTCTTCAAGTTGAAAGCAAAACCTTTGGAGGCAGACCCTTGGTCGTTTTCAACATTACATTGTCCATTGTTTTTTCTTGCAAAAGTCTTGGTCTCTTTCACTCAACACAACTGGCCCGAACCTTGACGAATGCATCCGAGATTTAAAATATCCAGGCAAATGATGTGATCCAGAATGATATCAAAAGCGCAAGCCATAAAAATGCTTCATTGCCAAAAGGTTTCAGTGAAGTGTCATTTTGGGCCGCCTTCCAAATCTGGTCTGGGATGGATTGGTCCAGACGAATGATATTTGCATGCAACTGAAACAAAGGTCAGTTGACTCTTTGTGACCATCGTCCAACTCAGCTGCTTGGTATGGATGACGGACAAAGAGGTTTGTACTGCAGAAAATAACTGCCTCTGATGCGGACAACATACAGTCATCCAGACATCTTCTTCGTCTTGCATTTGTTTGCTCTATCAAACTTGACCGAATTTCAACGACACAAGATCAAACGGACCGGTCTGGCCATTTTCGCTGAGATTTCGGAGAACTCGCTCACAACTCAGAGAGAGACAGCAAACAGAAACGTGCTGGTTCGAGACAAACGTTGAGACAAAAAGAGCACACACACATACATTCGCTCACGCACACACAGTAAATGGCGGCAGACAGACAGACAGACTGTTGCAACGCAGTGGGGCGAATCAGATGGACAAAAAGGGAACTGCAAGCCGGCTCGGACGCTTCAATGAAATAACATACAACCGTTTCTCCAACCGATGAGGGCTCAAGGAAAAAATAACAATACGGCAAGCAGGCTGGCAAAAAATTGTTCACAAGACCCTGTCACACATGCAATCTTTCAGCGAGAAAAGGGTTGTTTCAGGCCAAATGAACATTCAGAGTAATGGAACCGTATTTCAGCAACTACGTTTGAGTCAAGGTCGCAAAGAACCTTCAACATGTTTCCCACACTTTTCTTCCTTCAAGCTGAATCATGTCCAGGAACTTTGTCCAAAAGCAACATCAAGGCATATGCAGTGTGCCTCTGACACCACATTCTCTTTTGTCACAAAACTTTCTCCTTTGAGAGAAACAAAACCAGTCTCCTGGTGTTGCCTGGTGTTGTTGCGGGACAACCTCGTAATGTGCCTTTTTTGGTCATCGCATACCCTGGAATTCGGACACCTCTGTTTGAAGACGATCAAACAAAAACAGAAATTTCCTGTGGTGTCCGGTTCCGTGGCCCGAGGGAGGCTGGATTGCGAGGACGTGTTCGCATACTTGACTTGTGATCCGACGCAATTAGCCTTCGACACAATGAGTACAAATCCCGCGCTGCGCGCACGGGACGCGCATGCGTGACAGATTAGACTCAGCACCGACTCCTACCGGCTATTTGGCAACCTCGAGGCAAAGTCGCTCAACAAGCGGGCGCAAATATTAACAGAGTGTATTTATGTCGTTGTCAATCAAACTCCTTGAAGACAATGGGAAGGAGAAAGATAGATCCGATGTTTTTTGGTCGCAACAGCATTTCACAGCACCGAAACATGGGTTGAAATTGATGAGGTTTGGCGGGATCCAGAAGCGCATATTTCGCTGTTCTGGACCCTTTTCAAATTAGACCCCATTTCAATTGTGAAAACTTCATAAATATGTCACCTGAAAAGACCAAATTAATGACATTGCCAAAAAAATTTCCGTCAGGGCTTGAAATGCCCAGAGTACTTTTTTTTCTGGATTTGTTTGTACAGGTTCTGCATGTCCTGTAAAGTTTGGACCGGTCAAGGCGCGCTCAAAAAAACGTGCGAGATGCACGAGTGCTGCTTGGTTCGTGATCCCTGAATACATTGAGGTTCTTTTACAATTGAACCACGTTCACTGAGCCTTGGATTCAGGAAAACAGCCTTGAAAGAGTGGAACTCAACCCAGTCACAGAGTCTACAGCACCGTTCTCACCTGAATGACTTTTGCGCAACGTTTCTGACGGCACAACAGTGTCGCATGTGGAGAACTCGAGCGATTCCTTGGTGGAATGCTCACTTGGCACAACAACAGCCGCAATTATTTGTTAAAAACTCCTGATATTATGTAATGCTTTGTGTTCTGACAATGATGCATCATCGGTTTGACAGGTGAACAAACTTTACACGACCACAGGCTACGATCCCCATTTACTGTCATTACTTGTGCATCACAATGGAATCGAGTTTCATTAGATTCCACTAAAAGTGCCTCGCAACGAACCTTTAATGAACTCCAACCAGGTAATTGCACTTTGAAGAACTTCATTGAGGAAAAAAATTGTATTTTTGCTTGGAGAAAAACCTCTTATGGCTTGGCTAGGAAACTTATTTCCTGAATTTGATCCGTTTGTTCTTTCTTCAAAACAGCCTTCTGATGTGCCGCACCATTGGAAGAGTCTCTGGAACCTTGTGAGAAACTCAGGTTTTGAGACGTGAACAACCGTTTGCATGAGTCTGCTTGGAGTCGGGAGTGGTCGCTCCTGAAGGCGAGTTGCGCAAGGAGTCAGCGGAGAAGCAAAGCGATCAAGATCATCCCAAAGCCACCGAGAAGTTCAATCTGCAGCTGAAAAACTTCCAACAGAGAACCGCTCGTGTTTTGATGATGAACAAACTCAAAGGGGATACCACATGCACTGCTACTAAAAAATACACCAGGAGCGACGCTGAGGCAACTTGGTTGGTTCCATGCTCCACAAATGAATCAAAGAAAGAGCACTCCCCTCCAAGTGCAGATAGACTCACAAAAGAATCATAAATTTGAACTTTGAACAGCTGACGGAGTCAAACGTGCTTTGGAACTCACAAAAAGACCTCTTGGATTCAAAGTTTCGCGAAGGCTTCCACTCTAGACACTCCCTTCCGTTGCTCCAGAGTTGCCGTCAGAAAGCAATTTCAAAAATCAACATTTTGTCAAATATTCAACATTTTGTCACAGTGCAAAAATATTCTTTGAAACCGAAGGCATTTTAGTAATGTTGTACAGCAGGACCCGTGTGCACTCGAACCTGACTCAATGCAGTTTCCTCGCGGGGAAACCTGAACCAGAACCGGAGTGATGATGCGCTTTCACATTGTTTCAGCCGTGAGCAAACAATGCCTCCGACTTACTCGTGATTGACACGAAGGTACATGTGTAATTGGGGACCAAAAACGACTTTTTTTGTTTCATTTATCCACTTTTTTCACACAGTGTGGCCACTGGAAGAGGTGCGAATGAGTTGAAAGTCCGTTGCCAAAGGAGGCAGCTTGATCAGATGGTGACTTTGAAAGATTGAGAACCACGCGTGCCGTCGTCTTTGCGGACAACAAAGTTCCTCCTCTTCAGGAGTTTGCCTGTCACTGTTGCAATTGCGACGCTAACAAAACTGTGGTCTTGGGGTCACCTCTGTTCTCGCACATTACTCTCTTTTCCACGAAACCAAACTTTCTAAAGCTTGAAACTGCTTTCCCATTTCAACAAAGCGCCGACCTTCGTGAGCCCGAGAGGAGCGTACTCAAAGAAACTCATGCGAAAAAAAGAGCTTGTCACGTGACAGGTGAGAGCGGGGCAGCGGGGCCGCGCCGAGTCGCGAAGGAATGCAGTGAGTGTGTACGCCGAGTGAATGAGCGATGCGGCGCGCAGTGACCGCAGCCAAGGCGCAACAACCACCTTTGGCACGGTACACTGGAGGTGGACCTTATTTGAAGAGAATATGCAAATGGAGTGGATCTGGTGTTTACTGATTGGTCAGTCGGCTCCAGTCCGAGGAGAGTCGGTGCGCATAAAAGAGCGGCGCGACCAGGTATGTGGAGGTAGTCAGGAGACGGAAGGGGAGGGAATGCGACAGAGTTGGAATTGGAATATACACGTTGAAGCATGAAGGTTCTTTGCATCATTGCCATCGTGCTGGTGGCTGACGTCCATTCCTGGGGTGAGTCTCCTTCAGTGTCTTGAGTTTCGCAAAGTTCTTCAAGAGCAATCCTTTGGAATTCAGAGGTTTCCGCACAAGTTGAGTGAGTTTGGCGGGCAGAACGACGTTCTCCTTGCGTTGCGTTCCGTGTTCAGTACGACTGTCATGCATGTTCTTTGTTTTTTGACTCCACGAAGCTTCACGCGATCTGATATTTTCTGTCTGGCTGAATTCATGTGCAGCGAAGGTCAGCGTACGTCAGCAGAGTCACACAAGGAACACTGAATGAAAGGAAAAGTCTGACAAGTCAGGATGATCTTTCCGAGTAGAGATCCACTCTCCACTGACCACACCTGAGGGGTCCACTTCTTCAGAAGCGATTCTGCTTCTAATGGCAAGGGAAACTTTTCCCCTTTTTCAGCGGTGCGGATGAATGGCAACAACGGGAACGGGAATGGAGGCGGCAACGGCAAAGGCAACGGCAACGGAGGCAACGGGGGAAACGGAGGAAACGGCGGCAAGGCAGCAGCGATGAACAGGTATTTTTCGGGGGATGCGAGGGTCTTTCGACCCGACTGACGGTTGTAGCAACCTCACTCAACGAGTCAAAGAAACGTTTCTCCTTTGGTGTGCAAACGTCCTTTGTGTTTTCTTCTTTTCGTGCAAATGGTGCCGTTTTAATGTTCATGCAGCTGGATGCAGAAAGTCAGTTCGTGGGCAAACGAAATGATGGGTATGATGAAACCACCTCCTGCCAACGGGGACAAGCCTGGCCGCGGAACCAGCTGGATCGTTATGGGCGGGGGCGGCAATGGCGTCAACGGAAACGGCAACGGGAATGGCAATGGCAACGGAAACGGCAACGGCAATGGCGTCGACCCCTGGCAAAATGGTGGAAACGGCATGAACGGAGGGATGAACGGAGGGATGAACGGAGGAATGAACGGAGGAATGAACGGCTACAGCAACGGCAATGGCAATGGCAATGGCAATGGTAATGGCAATGGCAACGGAAACGGAAATGGAAACGGAAACGGCAATGGAGGTGATCCGTGGCAAACCGGTGGAAACGGCATGAATGGAGGAATGAACGGAGGAATGAACGGAGGAATGAACGGAGGACCAGCACCCAAGACGAAGATCGTGTGGATCCCAGTGGAGATGCCTGTGGCGGCTCCGGGTCCTGCTCCAGCCCCTAAACCCGCTCCTCGTCCCGCCCCGAAACCCGCGCCCCGCCCCGCCCCTCAACCCAAACCCTGGTGGCAGAAGCCCGCCCCGGCCCCGAAGCCCGCCCCCAAGCCTGCGCCCGCACCGGCTCCCAAGCCAATCAAATGCAGTCACAATGGCAAGCAGCTGTCGAACGGGGACCGGGCGGCTGTGCCTGGTAACCCGGCCAAGTTCGCGGTGTGTGACAACGGACGCATCGTCTTCATGGACTGCGCCAAGGGCACGTTGTTCTCCGAGTCGCTCGGCAACTGCGGACTTCACGGTGAGTTTTTGGTTGTGTTCAGCCGCGTTCCTACCTTTCTGCCACTTTTCTCGCCAGTCCCCAACGTGTCTTCCACGAAAGTTCGTCCACGTGCAATCTGCAGTGGACCAGTCCAGCAGGTGGCATGTGTTTGGCCTTCAGACTGCCGCAATCGCAATCAAGTTAAAAACGCGCTGCGCTGCCTTCGATGCAAGATTCTTCTTAAATTGTGCGATGCGCCTCCATACACACACATACACACACACACACACACACACACACACAAATGTGCTGACTCTCTCTCTCTCTCTCTCTCCCTCCCCCCTCTCTCTCTCTCTCTCGTGTGCGAAGAAGACTTTACTCCACTCGTAATTTTGAGATGGCGTGGCTCAAGGCGTAAATGAATCAAAAGTCCGTCGTTCTTTTTGATAGGACCTGGTGGTGGAAATGGTGGAAACGGAGGCAATGGTGGTAACGGTGGCAAGGGCGACCCCTGGCCTACCAACCCTGGAAACGGCAACGGTGGAAACGGTGTCGACCCTTGGCGCACAAAAGGCGGCAATGGAAACGGCAACGGAAACGGCAACGGAAACGGCAACGGCAATGGTGGCGACCCCTGGCCTGGCAATGGCGGCATGATGGTGTGGATGATGCCTGGTGCTGGCGGCAACGGCGGTGTCAACGGTGGAAACGGCAACGGGAATGGCGGTGCCGATCCCTGGCCTGCCAACGGTGCAAACGGAAACGTCAATGGCAATGGCAACGGGAATGGCGTCTGGCAGCCGGTCGATGCAGGGAACGGTATTGGAAATGGCAACGGCAATGGCGGCGATCCCTGGCCAATGGGCAACGGCATGCCGGCCATGCCCATGAATCCGTGGGCTGCTGATCCGCCCGCGATGAACGGAAACGGTGGTGGAAACGGTGGAAATGGTGGAAACCGTGGTGATGACAGTGAAAGTAGCGATGAGGACGATGGTGGCCGCAAAAAGGGCAAGAAGATCCAGATCCAGATCCAATACGTTTAAAAACCTGCAACTTTTGGAAACAAACGCACCTGAGAAGTGACCGTGTGCTGAGAGGAGAGGGGGTAGAGCCAAAGCAGTGTCGTGCAAAAACAGTTCACATGACAATTCATCTGAGTGGAAGTGGAAAGAACTTCATATTTTTTTCTTGTGCACAGTAAGTCCTGTGCTGTTGAAAGAAAACGTTGCGTTGACAATTTCGTGCACTCGTTTGGACGAGGCCTTCAATTTCTGCGTGGTCAACAGAAAGGGACAACCAACAATTTTGTAGTAATCTCTTTGTTTCGGTGAACAATTTGAATCTGTATTCGAGTCATTTCGTCAGGCATGTTGAGAACGTGTGATCAAGAGGTAGTTCATCAAACATTTGTGTTTCTCATATTTTTTCTGATAAAAAACACACAAGTCAGCAATGTGTGATCACAGGCCAGTACACAGGAACTGGGAGAGGTTCGTGAGTTTCTCAGTGTTGGGTCCCGGTCTGTGGGATTATGAAGCAGTGGTTGTGATGCGAATCACTGTGGAGACAACATTGCATTGTCTTTCAGGGGACCATGCACTGTGATCCTTGTAACAACATTTTTGTGAACATTCTGTGAATAAAATTTTTTTTCCAAGAATGCTGAACAAATCAAATCTTTCCTTTTGCGTCAGCAGCAAAAAAAACAACAACCCTGATTTCTTCGCACTGAATCAAATTCAAAAAAGTTCAAAGTGTCGAGATCCGACATTGCTCGTCAAATTCCGTCATCCCTTACGACCACCAGCGGACACGCAGCAAACCACTCGTTTTTTTTTCAAAATTCCTCAATGCGCCGTTGTTGGCGGAGTGCGACCTTTGGCTGGACCTCAACTAAACACTCACCCATCAACGATTCGTTGACTTGACTCGGACATGCGACTCCGCACAGAGGTCTGCGACCAACGACCCCGAGGGAAGCGCCGACTGGTCGCCCGAGGCAACGAGCGAGCGCCGCGTATTCGCAGAACTCACTCGTTTGGATGCCCATCAACCTCAACGCAATCAATTCCGCATTTGTAGATCACAGATACAAGTCCCCGTGTGTGACCAACATAACTCTGTGGATGTTGTTTGTCGCACAGTGTCCCTCGTTCAGTTGAACAAAGAAATTTGAGGCTCTGATTGTGGGTCTCTTCGTCCTGTCCCTTAGTGTTGGCGCTTCCACGCACGACTGTACAGATTCTCAACCACAAGAGCTCCAGCAGAGAGCACCATTCCACCCAGAAGGACGAAAAAGACGCTCTGAACGTCGCTGACGGCGAAAGGCCGAGGTCCGTCCGACTTGGTGCACAAGACAGGGAAGGGAAAATGCATCTTTGTCCATTTCTGGATCAGCCCTGTGCTTCTCATGGTGTAGATTCTGAAAGCAGTGAAGATGTTTGAAAATTTCTGCTCTCACACGACCTGCTCAGATCTGTCGTGCAGTCTCGAGTGTCGTGCTGTGGTACTCAGCGCTTGTGGGCATTGATGGTCTTGGTGGCACCAAAGGAAAAAACACCCAATACCATTGTTTTCAAAGCGAGGATTCCAAGAATGCGGATGCCCCGCCCGGAAATCCCAAATCTGCACGTCATATTCCGCAGCGACCGTGACATTTTGGCGCCACCTACTGAGCGGTGAAGGCGTCTCTGTAGACGGAGTTCTTCTGCAGCGCGATGCCGTAGCCGACGTCCTTGAGGTGCTCGGGGATGAAGTCGAGGTCGCAGGCGCGGGTCGCCTCGAGTCGCAGCGCCGTCGCCTCGCCCAGGTATGCGTAGCGGCCCCGCCGCACCCGCGCCGCGTGCTCCGCCGCCCTTAGCGACAACACGCCCGCGTCCTCCTGCGCGAAGCCCTCGATGCGCTCCCACAGCCGGCTCAACAGAGGATTGCGAGAATGCTGCAAAAAGGGCAGGGCATCAGCTGCTTCCAACGTGAAGTTGGTTTCTGCAGTGACGACGGCAGAAAGAGGGGACTTCAAGAATTTTGTGGAAGCTCCGATAACCTAATCACTCTCATTCCGCACCCCGACAAGTGCCAAGCTTCGAGAGATTTCACACGCACAGTGCAGGATTTTCAGGGAGCCTGAGCCAGTCCGAGGCCCAACAAAAAGCAACCAACCCCACCCAAAGTTTTGACAGTGCCATCAGCCGCAATTCTCGGGGCCGCAGTGCCTCACCCTGACGCCAGAGCCTTTTGTGACGCAACGATTCGATGTTTTCTGTGGCTTGGCAGTTGTGGCGAGGCACGTTGTGACGAAGCATGAGCCGAAGTGAGGGCTTTAGACTGCTGTTCCCTCGCACCTTGAGGTGGATCATCTGCGCGCTGCCGCGGATGACGCCGAACGTGTACTCCTGCTGCGCGGCGAGCTGCTCGAGCGAGCGGAATGGGACGCGCCCACGCTCCACCGCCAGGAACGCCACCAGGTTGGCGCTGTACGTCGCCGTCACCACGACCGCCATGAACACCCAAACGCTGAGCACCATGCAGTGAGACGCCGTCCAGCACCTGTTGTCTCGACCTGCGCAGACAGACGCAGTGAGAACTGGGGTATGCGTGCATTGTGCGTGTGTGGTGGTTTGTTTGATTTGCGTTGTTGGCAACGTGGGTTCTGCAACTGCTGGCGCAGGTTCCAGTGACAGAAAGGAAGGTTGTGTTGTGTTTTCTGTGCAAAGGTTCTGTCAAACCTCGCATTTGAAATTCATTCTCACGAGTCTCGTTTCAACATGAACCAAATATAGGGATCCGAGAGACAAAGCCCTGCAGCACGCTCACTCTGACTCAGAGCCGACCCGTACACGTCCAGGAGGATGACGGCGAACCCTGGCGGTCGTCTCCGCGGGGTCCCGGGCGACACCCCCGGGGGCGCGGGCGGCGGCCTCCGGAGCCTCACGTGCGCCATCACGCTGAGCACGGCGGCGCCCGCCAAGACGGAGACGCCGATCATCGCCCACACCTGCCACTTGAACGGTTGGAAGAAGACGAACATCTGAAAAAAACGAAGGTTTGGGTTCGTCTCAGGATCGTCAGTATTGTTGCTGCTTTTTCCGAAGAAAACAGGAACCACGCTAAAGCACGTGAATTTCTTTGCAAAGGAGTTCCACAGAATAATATCAGGCGAGAAATCCATTGCAAACAAAACTACGGGAACTTGCCTTGTTGTCTTGAGAAGGTTTCTTGTAGATGAACGAAAGCTGGTCGAAGAAGTAAGGGAAGGTGAAGTCGATCACATCCAGCCTGTCCTTCAGAACCTCCAGGGCGGCGATCGCGATGTCAGTCTCCTGGTGGTGAGACGCGCGAGATTTATCTCAACCGTTTCACACCAGACACACACTCCACACCCAGTCCCATTCAACTGAAACTCGACTCTTCTGTGACTCGAAAATAGGCACTTTGGCAGTGGGTGTACAAGACAATGGGAGCTGCGTGATGAGCGACACTTGCAGCGTCCATCACAAGGACGCAACGTGTGACGCACCCAATATGAAACAGGCCTGCAAATTTTGGAATCACAAGCGGAGTTGAAAAATTCATGAGCACGCTCATGTTCGACTTTTAGAGACATCAGCTTCAAGAATCGATCAGAACGCGGTGGATGTTGACGGGATTGGGCACCTTGTGCTGGAGATCCCCGACCACACCCGTCCAGTTTCCGTCGCCCTTGTCGGCTCCCCACTCTCCGTCCGCCGGCAGCACGAACTCGTATCTGCAGCAGGATGGACACTGGAGAAGCACTGTCAATCAAAACAGGATCATTATCATTGACTCCATGATTTGCTTGAGTCTCGTGCACGCACGTGAAATTCAGAGACGTGGCCAAGTAGTCGGCCACTTCACGACAAACCCCCCGGAGCTCTGTCCCGTCTTCTGACAGGTACGAAAATGGTGGTAACTGCAAAATGGAAATGCAGAACAAGTGGATCAAATGAGTCGAACCACAGCAAGGTGAACAATGGAGCACTTCTTTGCCCTCACATTGACGCAAAAATCAGTGCTTTTGGTCGTTCTTCACGATCAATGTGGGTCAAAAGGAGCAATGATCCCTCCCACCCTTCAGAAACAAATGAGTTTCTGCAGACAAAAGTCGCACCGCAGTTTCAGTGGAGATCATGAAGGTTTCCAGTCAACATAAGTTTTGTGTTTCGCATGAATATTCCACGCGTACCCTGATGAAAGCGCACATACTGTCCTGCATGCAGGTGCAACAGAATGCCACAGAGGAAAAAGACACGAATCAAGTTTGACGAAACTGACGCTTACAATTTGTGTCCCAATCTTCAGATGTCTCCCGTGGAACATGTGCTTCTTGTCAGGAGAGAATGGAGACTCGAGGTCCCATTTTCCGTCGGTGAAAGTTCCAATATTACGAGGGTCATGACGACTGCTCGTTGACGAGGCAGTGAATTCGTACAGATTGATGTTTGGGCCAGATTCCTGAAATGCACAATTTTGCCCACACAGTACGACAGTCTGTCCTTTGTGCCCCAGCTTTTTGCCTCAGAGGTGCTCAACGCCTTTTTGTTTGATCGTAATACAAACTCGAGCCTGGGCTCCTGGTCCACACAACCTGGAGTGCAGGGAAGGAATAAAAACCTGTATCGTGACAGCCATGAAGTGTGATGCGTTTCCCAACTCTGGAGCGAAAGTGAGAAGGGCGCTCTCCTCCACCACAAGCAGCCAGCGATACCTCAACGCAAACAGACCCTGCAGATTTGACGTCTGCACCTGCAACCAGAGAAGATAAAAGTGCCGTGCAAACACTTACGAGCTGCGAGCACAGACGCGTGGGATTTTCAGCTGAGACAGAAGTCTGCTTGAAAGGCAAACGGCTGTGAATTCACAATTGAACGAGCACCGCTTGCATGATAAAGGAAACGTTTTGCATTGTGTGTACTTTATCGTATTTTTGATGGTTGTGCAACAAAAAGCTTCAAGAGCGCAACTTTTTTGCCTCGTTTGTGACGCGTTGCGACAAATTTTACGTGGGTTGCATTCGTTGAATTCGCTGATTTCGTTCTCAAATTGGTCAGGGCTGTCCACGATCCAACAGAGATAGTTTTTGAAATGCTGCACTACGGTGGAATTGGCAAACAGGTAAACAGCTGAATCATTCAAAGCGACCGAGAGTACTGGAAATTGATCATGTGTTTCACCACAGGTGCAAACCTCCCTCACAAAAGAATTGCACCAAACAGGGACAAAGCCAGATACTTCCACATGTACGGTTGTTGCAGCGAAAGCTTCAGTGAAGCCATTTTTATGTACTTTTGTTCTGCATTTTTCGCAAGCCAGTGAGCATCCAGCAAGAATGGTCGGTTGTGAAAAGACATCCAGAACGTCAGTTGCTTTTGAACAGTTTCTTTCAGAAGAGCAGAGAGCTTGCAAAACATCGTGCGCCAAGAGTACAGCAGAAAAGAATCACAGCACCACCATCGCCTTTCATGGCCTCTGATTGTGTCAGGCGACAGACGCGAACCCCCCCCCCCTGTGGTTGGAAGGCAGGCTGACAATGGCAGGATCTATGGAAGAAGCTCTGCCACAACGACAGGAAAACAGAAGTTGGACAAACCGACCATGGTTGTTTGGCCGGACACCCATTGTTGGTCTGCCCAAAGACTTCGGTTGAATTTTCGCCTGGTGACGCGATTCAGTGCATTGACGGTCGCAACTACGACCGTGGTCACTGGCCCAATTGCGACTGTCAACCGTGTGACCGTCGTATACATATAGCTGCTTGAGACGCACAGATTTCAGGGAAGGGAAAACAAACTGTCCTCACCTGATACAGAATGTCTCTCACTGCAGACACGTCTCCCATGAGTAGAATGTTGTTCGTCTTTGCGAGATCGGAGATGTTGGTCACATCTTCTGCCGATGTCCATAAAAAGTCAGCAGTTTTCACTTTGTTTTGCAAACTGTCCACCAAACCAGGAGTTATTTCTGAAGGAAATGAAACAAACACGAGGATCAGATTCGTTTTGACGAACGTGTAAACCGAGGTGGTTCCAGACTTCCAACAAAAGAAATTGTCGCACTTCAAAAAGTTTCGTCTGACTATGAACCCAATGGGGGTTATTTTGTCAAGGACCACGCAAGAAAAGCACCGACATCACTCGTCTGATGCAAACTGGCGCAAAAAGGACGAGCCTATGCACGCCTCTTGCGTGGTCTTGGATCTGCCACAGAGAGCCACTCACTCACCTTCTCGATAGCCCAGCTGACGAATGACAACCACAGAATCCCACGATAAAATCTCCAAAATTCCGATGATCGCGCTTGCGAGACGCATGGTTGAGAACATCCTCATGCATTTGATGTGGCGAGACAAACACGTGTGTGCGACAGAAGCTGCACACCGACAGAATCACCTCTGTGATGAGGGAAACACATACAGCTGAAGGAATTTTGTTGAATCTGGTGAAACTTTTCATTCCCAGTCCCTCTTGATGCAGTTTTTATGAACCCGACACCAGCTGCTTTCTGCGTGTTTGCTTTTGTTGTGGTTCCATTGTCGATTTATGTTTTCAATTAATAATTGTAACGTTTTCTTCTTCACTCTTTGCGTAGACTTGCGTGGATTCCACAATGAAGGTTTCTCCTCAATGGCGAGAATACGATCCCTTTTTGCACAGCAAAGCGGCAGAGACAAGAATATTTTTCCAACATTTCGCGTTAGATTTCTGATCATTGCGTGGCTGCGTTTACTCGTACGAGCTGTGGCCAGCGCACCAAGTAAAACGTGATGTCTGCCATGGCTGCGTTCAGTGCAGAACAAAGCCTCGAAAACGGTTTCTTGGCAGAAAAAGAAGAGTGAACATTTTGCGGTGGGGTGGTTGATGAGTGATTGGTCATTTTCATTGTGTTTAGGTGATTTGAGGTGGGTTTCACGATTTGGGCTGATGAGCCAAATTGGTGCGAGCCAAATCGAAGCACCTATAGGCAGCCTCTTCCAAAAGTATGTCAGCAGCACTTT
>JAAUXT010069792.1_pt1 | contig 18574 bp, 16 predicted proteins | sample 7278171 | NCBI WGS metagenome assembly JAAUXT01 (sample SAMN14350112, study PRJNA611818) | marine sediment metagenome | isolation source: surface marine sediment (1.8m) | place: French Polynesia: Moorea | collected 2018-08 | reverse complement strand
GTTTTCACACGGGGTCAGAACCACCCATCGAGCGTTTTGGCACGGACGACCGTCGAGTGGAAAGTGCTGATAGGTAGTTTTGACTACCCTACCCTTCTGACACTCCGACACCGTCACTTATCAGGACTTCGCCGCTCACGACACCACGGTAGAGCCACCCGTGAGTTCCTCCGGCTTGCATTGGCTGCGTACCGTTTTGACCACTCCTTGTGATACATCTGTTTTCTGCGCGCAGTTTGGAGATCAGTGGAGATCAGTGGCAGCGGCCGGGTGCGCAGGCAGCAGTGACCCTGAGCGTGCGCGTCGGGCGCGACGTGCACGACGTGACGCTGGCTGCGGGATCCAGCGGTGCGCAGCTGCGACGCCTCTTGCTGCAGAGGGGGCTCATTCCGGCCTTCCGCGGGGAAGGCTTTGGCTTCAAGTACGTTTCGCATGAAACCTACGATGTTTGGGATCACAACCAACGCTTCTACAGCAACATGACACTGTGGGTTGATTGGCCTTCTGTGGACGTTGTAACTGTTCAGGTCATTGGTAAAGATAATGCCAAATTTGTGAAGATTGTTGACAAGGAGAGCGACGTTTCCAAACTGTACGATGAGCTGGACCCTGTCGGAGGGTCGTGGCCCTTGCGTCTTCGAAACTTTTTGTTCAGGGAAAATTCTGACGTGTCGTACACGTACCTGAAGAGAGACTCCGGGCATCACGTTGAAACTCTCCTCGCAGATTGGGACAAAGTGTTCATTGTGTCTGATTACGTGTACGGAAGTGCCTATACAGAGCACGGCGTGCCTCAAGGTTTCACATTCCCCGTGTACTACAACGGGTCCGTGGTTGGGGAGACCGGGGCAGCTGAGAAGGAGACGGCTCTGTGTGTGAAGCTGAGGGTGCAGATGCAGTTCGGGGTGCCAGCAGCCAGAGTCAAGGTGCGGCAGTCGAGAAAGCGGCAGTCGAGAAACAGGGGACCGAGTGTGGCCGCGTACGGCCGGTTGCCAACTTGGAAAACTGGGTGCTTCGATCGAGAGGTACCGGATGGCCAAAAGGCAAACATGTACCAGAACTGGTGTGTTGAAATCGTTTGACTTAAAAACACAGGTGTTCAGCAGATTGATTCCTCTGCTGAATATCCACTGTTCCGAAGTCGTTATTCTGCACGTTGATTGTGTTGTATGTTCTGTTCAACGCGACACAGCGGTGGTGAACAAACTTGATCAAATTAGTCTTCAGCCAAACGGTCAGCAGTTTGTCACAAATGAGCAGCTTTTCCTATCTTCCTTTCTCCGTCACACATTGGTTTCCTGTCCAAGCCTTTTCTCACTTTTTTTTTTGGAAAACAGGCACCTTCGTACGAACACACAAGAAAAACGATTTGTTGTACTTTTGCGTTGTTTTCCATTCGCTTTGTCGTTGCTGTCCCCACGGTGACGGTTCGTGCAGAATGATGGCGCTGCTCGTGGTTCTCATCGCTCTCCCCCCCCAAAAAAAAAAACCACTCACACTTTTGTTCAGGCACGAACAAGACCCGGTGTTTCTGTCGCTTCTTGTCTTGTCTCAAACCTGTGATTACTGCTTGCTGAAACAACTTTGTTGCCTTGAGAAAACGTCGAACGGAGAAGAGAGCCAATTCACAACAATCCTCGGTTAGTTTTTCAAGGCAAGGAATGGTTTATTCACACATCGGCGTCCACGGGAGCGAATGCTCCCGTTAGGATAGCGTCTGAGTTCTTCTCGTAAGCCGGTGGCGAGATCTTGGATTCCCCGGTGTTGTTGAAGTGAACGTATCCAGAGGCACCTTCCCCTTCACACGACTGGCTTCTTTTGCTGAAAACGATCGTTATCTGAATGTGATGGACGAGGAGAGAAAGATGTTTTCCCTTCGAAACACAATCCACTGTTTTTCTTCGATTGAGCTTCAACAGTTCCCCGTGTCAAATGTGAATCACACAAGAAGAGACTCTCACCGCCTCAGGAAGAGAACCACCGCGATCCCCGCCAGCGTTCCGACCACCATGAGCGTCATGCCGACCCCCAGAGCGACCCATGTCATCATCTCTGCAGTCAACATTTTCACATGTGGAACACACTCTCAGCGACGCGACACCTGCGATGCAACCAGCGACGCAACCGTCGCATCACTGCATTGGGTTGGCGTTGGGCTGCTGTTGTGTCGCTCCAACCACTCCCAGAGCAGTCAAAAGATCGGTCAAACAGCAGCCTCCACACAAACCCAATGGGGCGACGCCACAGCACCACGGGGCAGCACGACGCAACAGCGCGTCGCTCTTCAGTGTGTTTGCACCCTCATAGTTGCAGCATGTCTGCGAACAACTTCAACACATTTACCCTTGTGCGATGCTCCGTGGAGGTGGATGTGCAGGTGAGAACTCTGGTGCTGCGTCCCTCCAACCGCTGCTGGAATTTCTGTGGAGTTCACAGTTGACACATGAAGTTTTCATGTGTTCACTTGGCAGTTTGGAATGGACCAACCACAAGCAAGTGCACCAGACCAAATGTGTGGTTCAACATTCTAAAAGGCCATTTCAACCAGCACAAACGGAAAACATTGTGACTCGCCGTTGGCTGTGTGCAGCAGCAGTCCGGCTGCTCCGGCTGCTCCGGCCGCTCCCGCCGCGGGCTGCGCCTCCTCCGCCGTGGTGACCGGCGGTCGAGGCTCCCCTCGGGTTGTGGTTGGGGTAGCTGCTTCCGATGTCCGTGGTGTAGTCGTCACAGGCACTTCAACAGCACGAGTTGAGTTTGAACAGTTTTCCTCGTCAACACGAGTAAAATGCGTCTTGAATCGCCCAATGAGCCACAACATGCTCGTGCGTCGTCGCATGTTGTTTGGTGATCCATGCAAAATCGGTCACCCGATGCGTTTCGTAGAGGACGGTCAAAACTCGAAACTGACGGCAAACATTCCGAGCAAAGCATTTGTTCTCAAATCGTGTGCCTGTCAAGTGGTCTACAAAACGTGAACATTTTCTGTTGTGGGGAAGACTGATGATCTGTCTGTCTGACCGAACTCTCCGGTGTTCAAAGTCAAATCACCGGCGGAAACACTTGCCTCTAGAAGTTGGTTCCTCCTTCCAGGCTCCATCGCGCTGACATGTGAATGTCCTTCGTTCAGTCTCGGACAGGTAGGTCACCTGAGAGCCTGTGGTGTAGGGTCCGTTGTACTTCAGCCGTGAGAATTCGGCCACACCTCCGGGGTCTGCGCACACACCTGAAGCACGTGGTTTTCGCAGCGTTGATTACAATTTTAAGCTCAAACGAAATCCCCGATGGTTCCGGTGGAGATGTCATTTCACACATTTTTCATCATCAACCCACGGACATAAAACAAACACTTCGCGATACGACGACATCTACCTGCAAAACCAGCTTTATACGACTCGCCGGAGAACCAGCGGTCTCAGCCATTTCTACCACATCATCATTCTGACTCACCCTTGTCACCACACTGCAGGGACGTCCACCGCTCGCGTCCGTCTCCACACCTGGGGTACCCGTGCACATCCCACCAGTTAAACGTTCCGTGTTGTTCCTCGTGTTTCAGCCAGCAGAGGGAGCTGCAGTTCCACGGGTTAGTGGGGCGTCTCGACGAGCTGAGGCGCAGCTCCATCGGACGCTGCAGCGTGTTCATGTAGAGCTCTGGGCTCAGGGTCGCCAGTCTGTTGTTGTACAGGCTCATGTGGTTCAGCGACTTCAAATGATCAAACGTCCCCTTCTCAATGTGAGAAATTTGATTGCAGCACAGGTCGACGTTTCTGAGACTCGAAAGTCCGGTGAAGGATTGGTTTCCTATGAAGGTCAGTTTGTTCCTGTCGAGGCCGATGTAGAAGACTCGGGTCAAGTGGCTGAAGACGCGGGGAGTGATGGACGCGATGTCGTTGCGGCCCAGATGAACCTGCCGAGCCTCGGCAGGAATGTCGCGCGGGACTTGAGTCAGGCAGCACCGTGCCCTGGTGTAATCCCCAGAGCTGTACTTGTCTCTGCAGCCCCGACGGTTTGAACAGACAGCGTCTACACTGAGCAGTGCAGCCAATGCCACGGCTGAAATGAAGCGCCAGAAAGGTTTGAGTGCAACGACCAAATTTTGCTCCTATTGATCAAAGACGGAACAAAACTCTTGCTGTGCAGATTGGATTTGGTGCTTTGCTTCTCAGCATCGCGAAAGGTTTTGACAGCTCTGGGCTTCCAACAACAACCTGGGGTGCAAATTGCAATTCAACGCTTGACCGTGAGCTCGGAATTGAACCCCAGAATTTTTGCAAATGAACGGATGTTGGGTCACTGCTGGTAAGACTTGCACGACAAGTGATGTACTTCACAGAGAGGCATTGCGGAAAGTGTTCCCTGTTTTTGCGAGGCAAAGCCAATGTTGATGTCGTCATCTCTTTCAGCTTCCAAGCAGGGGGAAAGTGTTGAATCGTCATTGCATTTTTACGTACCAATGTGAAGAAGAACGTTGCGAGAAATCCTCATTTTTTCTCAGTTGTGTCCTTGTCGCTGGTTTTTCTGTCGGCGACGAAGATCGCAAGTTATCTTGGGGTTGGGGAGAAACTTCAGTTAGGAACTCGAAGACCAATTCAGAGCTCACATGTTTCGTTTGAGTTCTCTGGAAGACAAAAAATCAGCATTTCCAACTCGCAAACACATCTACTCTCAGAGGTAAAAGTGTGACATTTGTAAACTCCACCTGAAAATGCTGACTCAGGTGAAAGACGAGACTGAATGAACAGGCACACAAATCTGCGCTGGGTATACAGATCTACTTGAAAGGTTTGCGATCAAGTTTTCTGCCGAGGGAAGCGTGAATCACTTGTTTGAAACCGACACCCTGGGAATTGGACGATCTGAGCTGTGATTGAGGTTTGATATCAAGCCATTTTGATCACGGATTCAAGTTGATCCATTCTTTTTCATTTTCACAGACACCCAGGGATCATCGATGTTGTGGCAAAGACATGCGCCAGGTTCTCACAAAACGTGCGGATCACTCTTTGTATATACTCCTTTGTTTCACACCCTTCAGCGCTCGTCAATGACTCGGACCTCACCAAGATGAAGCCTGACTTTCAAACCATCTGACCGACGCAAAACTTGTGTCGAGATGATCTCGCCGTGATATCATCTTGTCATTGTTCGTCGCTGACGCTTCGTAATGATGATTCTGGTTTTTGCTTTCTCGCTCTTTGGTCTCTGTATCCGTTGTCTCCGCCGGGCTGTCTCTCACACCTTAATTGTTGTCAGCAGATTGGACTGGTTCGCGGAGAGGCGGTGAAAGGCTGATGAGATGGGATTCGCCTGGAGTTCACCGCGCGCCTTTTCTGACGACATCCGACGCGATGCCAGTTTGAGACGCGCTGTCGGCGACTCGAAGGGACAAACAGGAGACGCGGCATTGAAACTCAGACTTGTGCTGCGTGTTCTTGTTGCAGGGCAAATGCATCTTGTTTGCGCGACAGCAGTTGGGTCAATCTCAACCAACACAAGTTTGAAAATGTGACCAGCAACAAAGTGCTTCAAAATTGGCTGAAACAGGTGCCTTGGCTGAGGAAAGGGGTGTTTGGAAAGATTGCAAACACTGTCCATGTTCTGTTGCCAAACACTTTGATCTCACTTGTCCCTGTCCCAATGCGCATATTGGACTCCACCACAACACGCAACGTGCAAACTCGCCAAACGAACATCACAAGATTCTCTGTTGAGTTGGCTCAACAACACGCCGTGCATGGTCCTGCATGATTATGGTATATTCTGCATGATTGCAGTTTCCCCATCCCCACACGAAGAGTGGGACAGTTGTCTCAATGCACGGAACCTTGTTTCAGAGAAGACAAATGAAGGGGCGCTTCGTTTGTTTGTGTGTGGACGCTGCTGAAAATCGACCTCCTCGCACTTTTGTGTTGCCATTTTTTGTTTTCTCCATTGTCGCCAAAGCGTTCGTGACTCCTCATTGGGACAGTGTCCTGCAAAACATGGGAGTGTTCGCCCCCCACACTCACACAACACCACAGCAATAGTATAATTGCTGTTTACGGTCAAACTACAGGACACAAAATGTACGTTCTTCGTTGAAGGCAAAAATTTCGTCCAGAAGTTGTTTGAAACGAAGAGTTTTCTCGCTCAAATGGTGATGCGACTGAAGGCCAACAGTTCCTACTGATCATGGACAACAGGCAGTTGCAGAGGAGGCCACAGTTGGCTGTGAACTCAAGATGAAAAATGTTGATCAACAAGACAGCTTGATGAGATAGCAAAGGTTCTGAACTGTTCCAGGCAAACGCGCAAGTCCACAGAAGAAGTCCATCCTTTCTCCTCAAAACCTTTGAATTTCACCAACAAAATGTCATTTCTGAAATTGACTTCTCGGGCTCACTGTGACAACAAGAAGAATGGCACGGAGCCGACCCTCGGGGTGAGTATTGTTGACAATGACATCTCGTGATCTCCTAACGAGTTCAGCGCGAAGTGGAAAGGTTTCCTCTGACTGGAGCTGCATGTTTTTGGCTTGTTATTCATTTACGGATGGATGTCCAGCTGAATAAAAAGCTGGTCCGTTCGTCCTGTGGATCTGTCCAGCTCTCCATCTGTCGCTGAGTTTCTCTGGAGGCAGACGTCAGGAGTGTGAGGTGACAGCGACCAGGGTCAGCAGGAACCAGCTCAGGGCCACCGCTGACAGGTGAGAGGGGCAAGACAAGCTTTTTCTTTGCAAGTTTTGAGAAATTCACAAGAACTGAATGTTTCTGCGGCAAACTTATCAAAGCATATCGGGATTGCGTGCTTGTGTTTTCAGAACTTTGTTCCTTCGCACCAAACCCCCAGAGATGAAAGAAAACGATACATATCCAGAGTTGGACAAAGTGACGCACGATGAGCGCAACGCAGATAACAGCTCTCAAGAAAACACAACGACTTTCTTGTACCAACCTGCAGAGTTAGGAGGGACTTCATCTCTTGTTAAATACGTCTTCTGGTATCACATATTTATTTTGGTGTTTGGTTTGTTTGGGAACACAATAATTATTTGCGTGATGGCGAGAACGAAGGCACCAAAAACAATGAAAATTGTACTCACAGCTTTGGCGGTCTCGGACAATGGTTTTCTGCTGCGGTACGTTCCTATTCTTATTTCAGACAAAATATTTAACAAACAATTTATGACAATGTCTGGTGTTCTCTGCAAACTGTGGGCATCGCTCGGAATCCTTCTGAGTCACACGAGTTTTGCTTTGGTGGCGGTGATGACTGTCGAGAGGGCCATCGTGGTCGCTTTCCCTCTGAGACTCAAGGAGTTGGTCTCAGTGAGGGTGCTTCTGGGGACGTTATTGGGATTGTTTCTGGTACATTTGGGTTGGGCAGGTTTCATTGCGTACAGCTTCGAGTTGATTTCTGTGTTCAACAGTGACGGAGTTGTTGAAAAGTCATTCTGTATAATTGCGAAGCATTTCTCTTTGGTTGTCAACGTGAACCTGGTTGGGGGGCACTTGCTTCCCATGTGCGTTGTGCTCTGTGGAAACGTCCTGTTGTGTGCGCTCGCGTTCCAACACAAGAGAAAGATGGCACACATGAATACAACTGGGAGTAATTTTTTCACCACAAAACTTGTCTTCACCACATTGTCAGTTTCCTCAGCCATGATTGGGCTGTGCACTCCTCTGGACATGTACTTTGTCATTGGAAAGTATTTTCTACCACCTGAAGTTCACGCAAACCCAATGAATCTTTATCACACTTTGGCCTTTGCTCTCGCCTTCACAAACTATGGTGTAAATTTCTATTTGTATGTGTTGTTCACCAAGACATTCAGAGAAGTGCTGCGCAAAATGTTTGGATCGTTCAAAGTCTGCAGAAGGCAACAGGACCACATCCGGGCTGTTCCAGTTCGGGTGTCGTACGTTACGTCCGGACCTGGGGGATCAGGAACTGGGGGAAAATCAACATCCAGTTCTATGTTGGAAATTACAGCGACTCCAAGCTCAATTTAAGCCAAAAACACTTCTGAGTGTCTGGTTTCAAAATGAAAAACAACCACAAAAGTTGTTGACAACTCTTCGAGTATCACGTGGAATCGAAATGAAGCACTTGTTTCCTGTTGGTGTCGGTGTCGGAGTTGTTGATTGAACTGGAGTGGAGATGCGCATGTTGTGGGGCAGAGCGGCGTCGGGAGCCCTCCGCCCCGCCCGTCTCCGGACCCACTCGCTCCATTACGTCACCGCGGGGCCGGACGTGAACAGTGCTCCCCCGGGGTGAGCTGAACTGGATGTTTGTCAGGAGTCAACAGGTGAACGAACTGAGACGCGGGCCTCAACCAGGGGATGTAAATACGACAATGAGCTGTTGTGTTGTTTCGGTTCGAATAAAAGTGTTCAGAAGCAACTTGTCGCTTTTTCCATTCTCAACCTGGTCATTCAATGTGACCTTGGATCTTCTCTCCGCAACAACAACAACGCATCTCCGGACGGGATGACGGGACAGAGAGAGACGTCTGATTCACAGAACGACCTGTGTAACTTTGCACAATCAATTTCACATCTTGACGAAGCACAAGTCATGAGTTTGACTGTGAAAGTGTTTGACTGGATGTCGGCTTGGTGTATCACCGAAACACTCGTTGGACTGAGGTGCGCTTCCACGCAGACGCAGATTCAACGTGTGGCGCTGCGTGACAGGTGTCCGCAAGAACCAATTCTGAGGAGCGCGTGTGAACAACCTATCTTCCAGTCTCCGTGTGATAGGAAACGTTCAGTGATTGACTTCAACCGCGAACTATCCTCAATGAACATTGAAAGTGTTCAGATTACTTCATGCTGGCTGCAGAATTTCTCACCATTGTGCAGAATCCGCTCCATTGTATTTCTGCGCGCGGAATTCACTTCGCAGCCAATGTGAAAAGGCCGCAGCAGCATGTGAACCATGTTCTCGAACGGTATTTCCCACAGAAAAGGCCTCGGCACAACACTCGGATTCGGTTTATGGTTCAGGCCTATTTCACACCAAAATGCATCTCTGCACACACACAAGCAACAGGTACCTGCGTCGTAGCCAGGCGACGGCGGCGCAGCCAGCGGAACGCCACGCACGACTCATCACAGAGATATGACAGTGATTGACTCTGGTTCCGGCTGACCTGGGATGAGGGGCACCGCGCTACAACAGTAAACGTGGGGGAAACGTAAACAACTTGGAACATTTTTACTCACCTTTTCAAATTGGATAACAGCAGGATGTAAATTTAGACTCTGTCACCCGTGAGGGTCTTTTGGAACCAAGGAGTCTTCGAGAGCACAAACCGGCTTGGCTATGCGCATCTTCCTGGGCACACTCGTAAGTTCTGTCTTACATTCGTAGTTTCTCGTACACGTGGACTCACTGGGGGCGATTTGATCGACCACACCCCGTTTGATTTGCAGAATAACATGGCGTGTGCTGCGTCTGTTGCAAAACCGGCTTGAGCGTGTTTTGGTGGCTGTTGAACGATTGTACGTTGGGGGAATCACGTTCATTCGTGATTCCGGCAAAACTGGCCATTCATTGAATCACACATTGAACCTCTCACGTGGAGGTGAAAAATCGCATAAAGGGCCCTGCCGAAACTCCTTCTGTCACGATCTCGTCCGAACCCTTGGACACGACAAACATTTGAGTTTCACTGCATGTGAAATAATATTGGAAAGGTACAACTTGGTTTGCGTGCCGTTTTTGGACCCTTGAGGTTGACCGCAAGAGTTGCGCTCGCACTGGAGGCGTGATCTATGTTCAGCCACCCTGGACCCGAATTGCAATGTGTTGAGTCCTTTCACTCACCACCTCCGCTCTGAAGTTCCAAGTTGTTTGCAAAACACCGCAGCGGAGGGGCTTGTCTGTTTCACACTTGGATGCGCACAGTATCGTGTATTTTTACATGTACACACACATTGAAAAAATGTTTGGGACAGTTCCACGATTAATGCTCCGTGTGTTTTTGGCAGTTCAAGGCAAGTTTCAAAGCAAACGCTGGTTCTGATACCTGTCGACGCGACCACAGATTGCGACCACATTTTTTGAATCAGTTTTGAGGAAACGTGGAAGTTACACCCGTTAGTTTCACTGAGGCACGAAATCTCAGACGTTCTCGTGCAGAGAAGCTGAAGCGCCGCAGTTGAGTTGCTGCACGTGGAGATTTCGCTTGACAGCTCTGGCGAAGGTTGAAGATGAACCTCGCACTTCACCTCAGTGAGTATCTGCCGATCGGACCGTCGATTTACTCGCGAATCTTGGCTTGAAGGCAACGCCCGTCTGAATTGGGACGCGACATTAAATGTGAACCTCATCTCACTTTCAAATGCTTCCCACTCGACTTCACCTGCGGTTTTTCAAAACATTTTGCAAAAAGTTTCGTTTCGTGTTGCACGCAGAACTGATGAATTTGTGTCTGTTTCTTTCGTCACCACAGTCGTCTGGGCCGTCCTTCCCAGTGGCGTCCACTCGGAATGTGTCTGGCGGTGGCTGTGCATAAATGACTACAACGAAACACTCAAGGAGTTCAGAACAGTCTACTGGAACCTGACTGAAATTCCGAGCGACATTCCGGCTGAAGCTGAGCTGGTGGATCTGTCCGACAATCTGCTCGTGAACGTACCAGCCGATTCCTTCAAGAATCTCACCAAACTGAAGACGCTGGATCTGTCCGTGAATCAGATCGCCTTTATCGAAGATGGGGCCTTCAATGGTCTGGATTCCATTGAAAAGGTGGATCTCAGGGCCAACCAGATTGTGAGCATTGGACCAGGAACTTTCAAAGGGCTGAAAAACCTGAACGAGTCCCTGAATCTTGGGTACAACAGACTCACTTCGATTCCACCGGGCACTTTCAAGGATCTCGGAAAACTGGAAGGGCTGTGGCTGTGGCAGAACCTGCTGACATCTTTTGAGCCTGGAACGTGGGAGGGACTCAAGTCTCTGAAGATGCTGTACATCTTTCACAACAGTTTCCCCTCACTAGGAAAGGGATATTTTTCTGGATTAGGTTCCCTGGAACTGCTTCATGTGGCAGACAGTGAAGTCGTCTCCATCCACCCAGAGGCGTTCACTCCGCTCAGAAGTCTGAAGGAATTGCACATTTACGGAAACAACCTGACCGTGCTGTCGCCCGAACTCTTCATCAACGTCCCCAGGCCCTTCACGCTGATCATCAACATTCCCTTTGAATCGACGGACCAGCCGTGGAACTGCTCTGCTCTGTGCTGGCTCAAGAAGGAGGAGCGCGACGGAACGGTGCAGTGGCACGTCTTCCTCAACAGGGCCTTCATGGTCGAGTGCGACGGGGTCAGCTGGGCCTCTTTGCAGTGCGACGAGGAGCAGCAAGGTAAGAGCGCTCTGCGTACACAACGTGGCACTGCTTAAGTTCATCATGTGTCCACAGCACCCCAGGAACATACCAATGGGGAATTTTTAGCAAACAGCCCGCAACCCTGGAAACGCAAACGTAACTTTTGGTATTCTGTGACAGTCAAAAGTTTCGTTTCCAGGTTGTGGGCTGTTTGCTAAAACTCGCCAATGAAGACCGCTGAACGCAAGCACTGTTCACAGCTCGTCAGAACGGAACGAAACGTCTCTGCACACAAATCATGCGTCGTTCAGACTCAATTGGGGCTGAAGTTCTCGTAAAAGTATCACTGAAGCAAAAGCTGCGCAGACGCAATGTGAATCCGGGCTCGCTCTCTCGCTCTCTTGCAGAAGTCACGTGTCCGGAGCCGGGCGGGGCGGTCCTCGCGACGCGCGCCGGGTTCTCCGGGCCCTACCCACCCGGGGCGCGGGTCGACTACGCATGCGCACCGTGCCACCGCGGAGGTGGCGCCATCTCGTGTCAGGAGGACGGCGCCTGGACGCAGCTCAAGCCCTGCGAAAGTGCGTGTTCTGGCTGATCTTGGCCCGATGATGCATTCGTTGGTCGAATAGAACCTTGGACTTGTCGGATACTCCACTCAGGCCATTCGGAGGAGGGTTGCAGTTGAATTTGGCTTCATCTGTGGCCCTAACCAAAAACTGACGACAGCGATGTAGTGAGATTAAAATCACGATTGAAACTATCGTCTTCTCACAAAAACACGCAAATCTACACTGGCCTGTTGTGGATTTCAGGAGCGGAGTGCGTGGTTCAGAACATCCCTGACGGGACCCGGGTCCCGCCCCTCCCCGTCATCGGCTGCGGCGACACCGTCAAGTACATCTGCAAATCGGGCTACGCGCTCGAGGGGGAGCAGGTGCTGACGTGCGGGCTCGACGGGAACTTCGACTACGATGCCCCCAGGTGCACAGGTGAGGCTGAGTCTGATGGAGAATTGTGTTTGTTTTCAAACTGCATGGGCAGGCCCAGGTGCGCTCAGTGTGAATGAGACTTCAATTTGAAAGGGTTGGGAAAACGTGGCCGGAACCACAATCAGGCCTGTTGGAGGTTGGCCTCAGGAGGCCTGATTTCAATCTGAACAAACTGACGTGCAAAACAAAGTGTGAAACGCACGTGCACATGGGACACACAATCAGGACAGCTGCAGATCTGGTGCCCTGCCCCTGGTGTTCCATCCCATCTGAAATTCGTGGTGCAATTCCCTTTTCAGCCCTAGGACCCGCTGCTGGACAGGAGGAAGATGGGGATTCCAATGGAGATTCCAACGGGAACACCAATGGGGATTCCAACGGGAACACCAATGGGGATTCCAATGGGAACACCAATGGGGATTCCAACGGGAACGCCAACGGAGATTCCAACGGGAACACCAACGGAGATTCCAACGGGAACACCAACGGAGATTCCAACGGTGGTTCCGACGATGACTCCAACGCGGACGCCGGTGAGTTTCTTCATCTCAGTCCAGTTTTCGTCTGAGGTCAGAATCATGCACAGTTTCACAACACGAGTGGATGGAAACAGCGTGTTTTGTCACAGTGTGATCAGGAGCCCATATCGCGTTTGTCTCGTCCGCAGACCTGCCCCTCTGGGTGACGCTGGCCGTCGTCGGCTACCTCGTCGCCATCGCGACCATCACGTTCTGCGTCCAGACCATCAGGTGAGTCCCGCTCCAGGTCCAGCGGTCGCTGTGATGAAGTGGCCAGTGGGCTTTGCCAGCAGATATTTTGTCAGCTGCAATCGCACGCCCTGGCTCACATCGTCGAAGCTGAGTCCACATCTACAGCAGGATACATATGACTTTAATGAGATCGTAAAATGGCCAACGAGCCAAGAAGCAACTTTCACTCCGCTCGGCTCCTTGCTTTGCGTGCACCAATGGATTTCATGTGCAGGCACAGAGCCGAAGGACATCGGGATTCGGATCCCCTGGAGATTAAATTTGCCTCTGACAGTTTGCGCCGTTTGTGCAACATTATTTCCAAGTTGATATTTCTCTTTTCCCCGGGTAGGGTCCACTCCGAATCGTGAATGGCCCCTTGTGAGGTTTGCTCACTGGTTATTGATGTTTTCTGTTCAGTGCAAAGGGTCCATCTGCCCTGAAGCAGCGTCGCGGCAGCAGCATCGAGGAGAAGTTCGGGATCGAAAACGAGGCTGGCGAGTACGAGAAGGACGTCAGAGACGACGAGAAAGACTTCAAGGGTGACGTCGATTACGGAGAAGTGAAGGATGACGTGGACTATGAGAACGTACACAAGGATCACGTCGAGTACGCGAACGAGAACCAGGGCGACGTGCAGCACGTGGAGGAACTGGACGGGAGCGGGGAGCACGTGGAAGAACTGAGGGAGGGGAGCGCGCTGTACGAAGACGACCAGAGGGCGAGTGTCGGAGACGCTGACGACTACAGGGGAGACGTGGAGCACCACGAGGTCACCGAGCACCCCTTCTATCAGAACGTGGACAACGAGGGAAACTGACAATACGCACCCACACCCACACGCACACGCACGCACCGCTTTCCAATGGCGCCACGGAATCCGTGCTTGGATTCACAACCTTGCAAATGCTTGAATTGCAGAGGGTTTATACCTGTACGAGCACTGTGATATATCCTCATATGGGCAGTAAGATTGAGTGGAACTTGCACACCTGAACAGGTCTGTGTGACATGTGAAACGAATATTGCACCGGCGTGTGCTTGTGATGTGCAGCGCCTGACCAACCGCAGGGAATGCGAAGTTTGAGCGTCTGAACCGACACCAGGAAATGAATCAACAGAAGTATTCAGAACATCAGCATTCCTGACGCCTAACTTGCCAGGTTGTGTTTTCGGGAACCACCCCAAGGAGCCTTCAGCGCTTCGATCCCTGTTTCGCGCTGCCAACTGCGTTGTGTTGTGCAAAACGGCAAAAAAACTTTGTCAGAAAACTTTACTCAACGCTTTTCAAACAACAAAACCCAATGTGCCTCTTGCTTGCTTTTTTCAATCAAAAATTTTTCTCCGTACAAACACTTGCTGCTGTGATGTGTCTTGTCAATCGAATCGAAACATCTCACCCTCCAACGTCTCCTGCAATTTGCCACCGACACCCAGTCCGAGAGACATGGACACAGTGCGACACATTGTGGAGACCGTTTGTCTCATTCTGCCCTTCAAACGTCAGTGGTCCCTCCGCTCTCCTTCGTTCTGACACACCTTTGTCCAAAAACAGAGTGTTTCCCTTCCGTAAATTTTCTGAAATCGAATCACGAAACAAAAACAAAGACTCCCAAACAGACCGTAAAAATTGAAAATTGACAATTAGTGATCTCTGTCGGTGTGTGTTGGAACAAGTTCCTTGTTGGAAAGTCTTGACCTTTATTGGTCAAAAATGGTGATCGTCATTTGTTATTAGTCAGGCAAATAAACACGTTTTGTATTTTCAAGACTGTGCTTTGCATTTGCTCTCGTCGAATGAAGGATGCAGATGCAGGTTGGTTCCAATTGTGGTTTGGTCTAATCTCGGAATGAAGGTGTTGCACTACGTGAGCTCCGTCTTGCTAAACCTGTGTGTTCCATCGCAAATTGCGATCGTCGCGTTGAGAAACATTCTACTCTCAGATGCTGCATCGTGTGCGTGATGTGCGACTGGTGCCAGTTTAATTGTCATCTCAGTCCATCTCAGTCGATCAGACGGTGTCCAGCACAAGTCTGTCCCATCTGTCAGTGCGAGTTTCCGACATGATGCTCTGTGAGTACAAAGTCACTGGACCAACCCAGCGCAGGACTAGATCTGAGGCAGGACAGACCATCTGCTGGGACCTGACACCAGCAGACATGTCTCGTAAACACCCAGGTGTCATGTTGTTCAGACACTAAACTGCTCATCACGCAGATACGCCTTACTGTTCAGGAACTGTGGCGGGGCAGCTTGAGTTCCGGCCCAGGCGTCCAGTTTGTTCTGGTACTTTTTTCCGCGTACATTTCTGAGGTGTCCGGGCTCGACAGTGTGTGGTCAGCGGTGTTCAGTCAGCGTGGCTGACCAGGCAGTCCCGCTTTCCTTTTCTTACCAATTTGTTTCTTCCTGGCATCATACGAGGAAAGTTGTTCTTCAATTGTTTTCGTTTACGAACAAACAAAAAGTCCAAGCAATTTGCATTTCTTTATTTTTCTGCAATGTTCGACAAACACGGGAACAAAATTTCTGTGGTTTAAAAACTATTTTTCCTGTTTGTGGTTGAGACTGGATGGACTTTTCAAGCAAAATTTACATTGCCTTTTCCTCAGTTTACAAACTTCATCGAAGGGGGGCGGGTTCACAAGTGGCAAAAATGACCATTTAAATCAATACGTCCAAAGAAATATCGTTCAGGGCAGTTGCGTTGGTCACATTCACTCAGCCGGGACTTCTCTCTCAAAACGCGCGATTTCTGTTTTTATGGTGGCAACACTCGCTGAGTTGGATTTCGTTCCACAAACAGATTCACTCTCTGCATTCGAAGTCCCGCGAAGTTCGTTCTTCTGTCCAAGTGTCTTTCCTGTACATGTCACAAGTCTGCGAACAAAATTCCATACCTCTTTTCTGAATGACTGCGCAAATGCTACGTACAAATAGAAATTAATGCTGTAGTTTGTGTATCTAGTTGCCAATGCTACAGTTAAATAGATATTGTTGGGATTACTGAGGACATCTCTTCCAAATATATACCTTGCGAAAACAAAATAAAAGTCCATCGGAAAATTCAAACATATCAGCGCTACTGAAACTGAGACCGCTGTCCAGAGAAAGTTGGAGTCTGAGGCTGTGCTTCTGGTGTTGTTCAGGTTCGTCATGGCACTTTGGTGCTTTCTGAGGAACCTCCAGATCAAAATGTTGCCAAACACAACAACACAACCAGGAATAAAATGTCCAATTATTAGATTACCAAGCAATATCAATTGAACGTAATTTACAACGTCACATGAGGAGCGAACCAAATCTCCATCTTTGTTGTAAAAATTCACCAGATTGGTGTTCACCATTACGAATAACCCGACACCCAGACAAACCAGAGCCAAAATAGAAACAGCTGCAAGTGTTGATTTTGTAGTTACATGACTTTTAAGTTTCAATGGTGCGGCTACAGCAATGCACCTCTCAACTGTTAACATGGCCACCAGGATAAAACTGAAATTGTTCAAAAAGAATCCAGAAATTGCCCAAAGCTTACAAAGAGAACGATAAGTGTTTATAAAATAAGTTTTGAATATTTTGTGATAAATCATTAACGGTGCGTGTCTCAAAAGATAAATATTGTCTGAAATCGCAAGACTGATAAGTATAATTTTCATTGTTTTGGGTTTCTTGGTTCTTCCCATCAAAGCAATCGTGAGTGTGTTTCCAAACACACCGAAAACCAAAACGAAAATTTTGTAGTAAAAAGCGTATCTGCTGTTTGCTGACGAGGAATTGTCGACGTCCATTTGGCCCTCAGCTGGATGGGTCAAATTTGAACAGGTTACATTGTCTGCGGTGACTGAGAAATAAGAACCATTGAGAACCTCGGGTCCAGTCGAGTTGTTCATCTCTGCAAAATACATGGAGTGACAATCACTCAGTTGAAAGAAAAGTTTCGTCATGAAATGACGTGCTTGACGGTATATAGTCTACTCACCCCAACAAGTCAAATGAGTCGATTGATTTGAAGTGATGTTTGTGTCCATGTTCACCACTCAGGCTCTGCAGGTCAAGTTGTTTTCTCCAAGTGTGCGCGGCTCGTTGTTTGTTGTCTATAAGACGGCAAGAGATAGGCAGGATGTGAATCGGACAAAGGAGTTTTGTGAAGTGAAACGAGAAAGACGGGAACTATAAGCTGCCTGTGACAAAACGACAGGATGTTTCACGAAGACGTGCTGCATCCAAAGTCTGGCCTGGAAACATTCAGCTGTGGTTATCTGACAGGAGTGGAAAAGAAACGGACGAAATCTTCCCACGAGCGACAACAGCACCTCTTGTGGCTGTCCAGAACGGGAGAGATGAGCCAGATTTTGTTGCAAACTGTCAAACAACTTTGTAGAATTCTGAAAGCTGAAGATGCAGGTGACAGACAGCGAAGGTCACCACATCTTGAAGCACTCTCCGATTTCACAAACTTCTTGGTTAGTTCCCTGCAGATCTGTACACGCCAAGCGATGTGGGTGCGAATCTGCCCAAGGCCCAGAAATGCATCTCTTGTGCTTTCGTGTGCGAAACGTCTGTTTTCCCGAGTTTGTACATTAGTTCGTAAAGGTACTCCCAGATTTAGGCACACTCTGAGGCACTGGGACAAAAGGACTGGAAAAGTCTGAATTTTGGCTCAAGCCTGTCTCTTGAGAACCAATCTCCTCTCCAGTTTCTCCAGTTTTGCCCTGAACTCTTCACTTCTGCCATTTGTATTTTGTTCGTGTCTCATATATCTGAGCGCAAATGGAGCACATTTTGTTTCTCTATCTCACTCTCTTCTCTGTCTGTCTGTCTGTCTGTCTGTCTGTCTGTCTCTCTCTATCTCTCTCGCTCTCTCTCTCCGTCCTTGTGCGCAGCAAAAATCTTTGCTTTGTTCGTTGGTTCCAGCACCACATTTTTCCCGCTCGTGCATGTCTTGTGGACTTTCTCGTGTTGTGGTCAACAATCGAACTCCAGTCCGATCACCAGCGCGATCCAATGCACAAAACAAATTCATTTCTCTTGTGATATCTGCTGCGGCAAAGTCGACCGATTTCACCCCTCCTTGTTTGGCTCTTTGCCTGTGTTCCTGAGGGACTCTACTTTGGAATTTGGTCACAGGATCGCCGTCAACTCATCAACTTGCTCGTTTCGTGCAAATTAAGAATACAAAAGAATAGTGTATCTGTTTCTCTTCCAAATCCCAGCATTTAAATTGGGATGCCTTGCATGAACATGCACTGAAAGAGTTTTCGTGTGTTTTGTTTGCAGAATTGTCTTTGAAGAAACGAATTTGCGCCGCATTTTGGAATGCTTTCCTTGGCAAGTATTTCTTTCTGTTTTTGGTTGGGAAATATTGTCATAATCTTCGGCAGTCATCAGAGAACATCAGTCCCTTAATTGACGGTGTCGGAGTGTCAGAAGGGTAGGGTAGTCAAAACTACCTATCAGCACTTTCCACTCGACGGTCATCCGTGCCAAAACGCTCGATGGGTGGTTCTGACCCTGTGTGAAAACT
>JAAUXT010030705.1_pt1 | contig 18575 bp, 10 predicted proteins | sample 7278171 | NCBI WGS metagenome assembly JAAUXT01 (sample SAMN14350112, study PRJNA611818) | marine sediment metagenome | isolation source: surface marine sediment (1.8m) | place: French Polynesia: Moorea | collected 2018-08 | reverse complement strand
TACAAATATACAGGACTTTAGGACTGTCGCAGTTGTAACAAAATTAGGCTACCAAAATTACTCAAACAACACGGATGCGCCCTTTGAGAAGTTCACCTCAATTGCAGTTGGGGAGATGCAAATAATTAGCACACCTTGCTAAACTGTTGTGCACACATTGTAACCCAGAAAAGTTCTCCCGCCGAAAAATAAACCCCGCCCCAGCGGAAACCACGCAAAATCTACTCAGCTCCCATGCGAGCTTCTGCCACCACAGCATGAAAAGCGCTGATGCTCCATATGGAGCCAGTGCCACCAAGTCACACCCAGTCCAAATTGCTCGGATAGGAGCCTGTGATGGTCCCCTTACAATCGCCGTCTGAGTGCCTGAGCCCCGCTAGTGTTAAAAATGGATACTGCACAATTCTTTTGGTTGATAGTGGATATTGTTGCAAAACAATGTGTAAAAGTTCCATTTGGTCAAATTTGTTCCATTTGCATGTTCCCAAATGAGTTCCCAAGTTGTGAATGTTGAGTGAAAAAAGTAAGAATTTTTGACAAAAGTGACCAAAATCAGAGTGAGCAAAATCAGAGTGAGCCAAATCAAAGTGAACAAAATCAGAGTGAGCAAAATCAGAGAGAGTGAAAACAGTGTGAGTGAAATCAGAACTTCCTCAAATCACCGCGAGCTCCAAGGAGCTATTTTTCTACCTGTGAAAACAAGCGGATATATCTTGTTCTGGCAAGTGAACTGTGGCAAAAATTCTGATGTGATTTGAGTCTCACTTTTTTATGTATTTGGGTTCAAACAACTCTTCATTCTGGTGGTGGTTTCAGTGACACAGTTGAATGCTTCACTTGACCCTGTGTGTGTTTCGTTTGTGCTGCTTCAGCAGAACCAATCCACCTCAAAACTATTGGAAAACACACAAATAAATATATCATTATTGGCAGTTGCAGTTTCTGTGCTCATGTCCTTCAGACGTCAGCAGAAATTCCTTTCCTTGGTGTTCACTGAGGTCATGACTAATGAATTCATCCTTAGACCAAGTGGGTGTAAGCGGAAAATGTGCCCACTCCCAAGTTTTGCCCTTTTGACATGCATCTGCTGTGTTGTTAAATGTAGATGTTGAACATTCTTGGGCCTCAACGTTCACTCACATACTGACTGGATTACTATCAGGCTCAACAGTAAAGAATGACAATGGGACTTTCAGCAACATGTATTCTTTCAGGTGGCAAAGACTGTTTGGCACTGCCCATGGTCACTGTTTTTGTCAGGTGGGTCAAAACTGCATGGATGTTGCAGACTCAGGCGGCGTCACCTGTTGAGCTTTGAGCCCACTACTGCTTTCAATTGAGCTGTGTCAAAAGCCACCTGGCAAGGCATGTAAAATTTGTGGCAACCCTTTTGTACATAAGAATCTCTCCTCAAAGTCTATTTCATGCCCATGTACCATTGCTGTGAACTCTATTTCTATTCCTTCAACATAAAAGTGCTCCTTTGTTCAGATCAATTGAAAAATAAATATGTTTCACTGTGTTGGGTGGTTGTGTTCAGACACATGTACCTTGGGCCAGAAGAAGAGAGTTGGGTGGGGCAAGCTAGCCAGGATTTCAGGATGGGTATAGGTGTGGTAGGGAGGTGCACAGGGTGGCAGGTGTCACCAGGAAAACCGGCGTATGCATTGTTACTGGAGCAACTTCAATTTCTCCTTTTTGCAGTTTATGACTTTGTCACAAGTACTGCTCAAATTGGATGTTGTGCAGCTACACTTAAACGTTCAACCACAAAACTTTTCTTTTGGTTTGGTCACTGTCTCATCAAAGCTGAAAAGACAGCCCCACTTTCTTCTGCATTGGAGAAAGTCAAATGGGTGCAACAAATAAAAATGAAAAGAAACTGACTCTGACAGAGGTCTCTTTGTGAGCCACAATTGTGTCATTTATTTGCCTTCATCACCACCAAAAATATTACAGGAGCAACAAGAGGATTTATTGACACTCCACAAATTATTGTCCAATTGATCAATTGTGTTGGGTAAGTGGGCAAGAAATGCAATGTTACAAACACACAACTAGCTGGAACCCAACTTAGGAATTGAGTTACAATCAAACCAAATATTTGCCCATACAAACTTTTACTTGTTTTGTTGGAAAGACCAGCTTTTATTCGAGACTGCTTCATATGGATCAACATCATGTGGTTAGACACAGAAATATATCCCAGTGCAAGTACTTGAAGGATTGCTGTTGCAATAGTGATTATCTTCACTCCCAGCATTGAACCTGTAAAGTCTACAAATGGCATACACAGTTTATTCAGAAATCCTTGACTCTTCAGCAGTGCTGTCAAGCAAATGCTCACAGCAGAAAGGCTGCTAAAAATTGCAGATATTCTTTTTACAACAAAGGTGTGGTCTTTGAAATGAGTATCAAATGGATTTGAAGTGATGTCCAACCTTGCCAAGGACAGAAATGAAAGCAGACTTGGCATCAGTAAATTGAAACACAATTCTGCAGTGAAAGCTGTTGCACACAATGGGTTTCTCAGCCAAGATTTCTCCTTTATGAAGAAACTCTTGGCAAAAACAAAATGTGAAGACCAAATAATTACCAAGTAAACACAATGTAAAAGATGTGCTGCACCAACAGTGGAAACAATTGAATGGAAATTTTTGGATTCTTTCTTTGGCTTCTTTGCCTTGGTTTGGTGTGAAGTTTGGTGAGAGGTCAGCACCAATGCTATGTTCAAGAAAATACAGACAAAAGAAATAATTATGTACAAGGACAATAGTGATAACTTCTGAAGCAGGTCATTGCAAGATTTGTGCCAGGATATTTTCCCATAACATTTTGTACCTCCCAGCAGGCAGCAAATGATGATATCATTTGTTTGTACTGCTTTTACATCAATGTGCAACTCTTGAGTTGACTTCATTTTTGCACCAGAGAAGTCATTGCCTGAAACTTTCAGTAGAAAAATTGTTTCTACATTTCCAAAAGCTTCAGCAAATGGATTTGATAATCTGTTGTTGGCCAAATCAACAACAGAAACACTTCCCAACTGGTCAAATGCTCTCCCTTCAATGTACTGAATTTGGTTGTGACTAAGCAAAATATATCTCAGTTTGGTGATCATTTTAAAGGAAAATTGACCAATAATTGACACATTGTTGGAAGAGAAATCAATCACAACAACACTTTTTAGCAGCAGCAAGGAAGGAACTTCTGTCAGTTGATTTCCAGAAAAGTTCAGTCTGAGAATAACACTATTCAGTATGATGGTCTCAATGGCACTCCAGTCCACTTTGCATGATGTGAAAGTATATGAAACATATGGCAACAAAAGCACATCACTGGCCAGTATTGTTTCATTCCTACATGAAACTGCAAAGTGTAGACAACAACAGTTTCCCAGGCAAGAGATATCTTTCAACTCACAGAGAAACTCATCATCCTGTAGTGGGCAGTCTGTGTGGCCATTGCATATGTCATGAACATGAATGCAAATTTTAGAATTTCTACATTTAAACTTTTGTGTGCAATTCAGTTCCAAGATACACTCATTGTAAACTTCTTCAGAGCCACCTGGACAGTCCCATTTACCATCACATATGTATGCCAAAGGTATGCAATAGAACAAAGGGCATTTTAATTGGCCATTGCATTCAAAGGATGTGCAGTTCTGCATGTGAGCAGCAGTTCTGCAAGGAGTGAGATGATTGTGGTGATTCAGCCTGTAAACACAAACATCAGAAATATCATAACATTTTGGATAACCTTCTAAACATGGAATTTGCAGAGGATTTTTGCAGGACTGGAATGTTTGGTTGACTAACAGAGAAATGTAAAGTGGCTCATCATCAGGTTGATGACCACAATCAGAAATAAGATCATCTCTCAAATCCTGGTGAATTTTAAGTCCATTGGAACAGTCGAAAAACATAACTTTGACTGAAGCTCTGTTTGCTTCTTGTTGTGTGAATGTTCTGCAGGGACCTTTGTGTTCTCTGAAGTGCAGAGGGGAACAATTTGTTGGTGTCCCCAAATTGACCTGTCTGCTTTGTTGCTGACACATGTTTGATGTATTTTGTTCTTCATGTTCACAGTTCCTGTTGTGGTTTTGGTAGATAGCAGAAATGTACTCTCCACTTTTACAAAGCAGAACAATGGCTAAGGTAAGGGTTGAAGCTGGGCTTGACTGACAGCAATACAACCCACCCACTGCAACTGATTGTGTGGCAGTAACTGTCAACAATGATTTTCTAAGTGTCTTGAATTCAAGTTCATTTGCTCCTGGTAACAAGTAGACAAGGTCAAGGTGAACAAGACTTGTTGCTAAAACTATCATTTTGAATAAAGCAACAGAGTTATTTTGCACAAAATTCATATTATTGCATGGACAGATATTGTTCCTATCAGTATATTTAAACTGAAAACAAGTGTCATTTTTCAAGATTGAATTTCCATAACAATGTTTGGAAGGAACATCCAATGTCACAAAAGTATTTTTGGTTGAATGCCCTTTGAAACAAACCACATGACTCAGAATCTTCTGATGACAGTGGATGGACACCCAATCAGGTTTTGCCAAAATATTGAGTAGCACCATTGTACATGTTCTATTGTGAAAATAGCTGGGCTGTAATTGGTTCAACAAGTCTTCCTGTGTGTTTTGAATTGGCTTCTCTGATTCCTCTGTGAAACATTTTGTTGGTTCTGGAAAAAACATACATATTCTTGTATGTTGAAACACTGTAAGAAAATCACCAGTGTGTCTCACATGCCTTTTGACAAAAGAATCTGTGTTCTTCCTTCCATATTGTGTGTTTTGCCAGCCTTGGTAGGATATTGGGGAATTTTTCCACACAAATGTCACCTGCAACCAAATTCAAGAGTCCTTTCCTTTTGAAGGTACTTGTCTCATTTGCTGTCAGAGATCAATTTTGTTCAGTGCTTTTGGCCTTTCCTGTTTTGGAGGGATTATTTCAAGAGGACATATTCTTGGACTGTTGGAAAAACACAACACACCTCGAGAAGTTTGAAACAACACAACACGACCAGTTTGAAACAAAGGCTCCTGGTTCCTTTTTTGACCAAAATAAATTTTGTGCTCACACGAATGTTTGCTGCTCTCTGATGGCTGAACAGAGAACTAGGATGGACATCATAGTCACCCTTCTCTACCTTTCTGTTACTCTTTTTCCTAAATATGTCTGGAATGCTCCCCCAAATATTCAACCTGGAACCCACAAGTCCTGGTAAAGGACTTTGAAAGTACTTCTTGCCACATACCTTTTTTGAAACAAAATACAGTCCAATATAAACTGCATCAAGTGGAAATATGTGAGAACCAAGCCTGTGCAAGAGACTGATGAATTCTTTTTCTCGGTTTCTGTCAACAAATTCTGGCAATGTGCCATCTCCATATTTGTGACAAAAGTCATTTGCTCCTGTCCATGAAAATAATTTTGGATTGTGGAGCTTTTGTGGACAACTGAAGTTGTGAACATCATAATATCTGTCATTGTATTCAAACCTAAGCCAATCATTTTTGAGGTATTTCAAGTATGGATAATATTCAGAAGATGTGGTGATGTTGTTGTCCATATATTTGACAAATATGAAATATTTTGTGTGGTCCTTCGATGCAAACACATTGTAAACATGTTTGTTGTATCCATCAGCATTTGGAAAAGGAAGTTTATGTTTTTCTAATGTTTGTTCAGCCTCAATTGATAACCACTTGAACAGAAACTGTGGTTGGTGAAAGTGCTCAACCACAGAGGGTGTGTGAGCTGAGGGCATTGTGCTCCATTGATACTCAATGCTGCTGTTGACATTTGATAGAAATGAGATTGTTTCAATATCATTTTGAATTGCAATGGCATACTGAGTGCCAGGATGTAGGGAGTGAACTATGTATTGTATTTGTGCAGACTGGCTCAAAGTGCACTCATTGCAATCAACTAAACAGCCCTCATAAAACTCAACACTCTGAAATTAACAATTTGACAGCAACTCAATGACATTTGTGCAAACATTCTAGAAGTTGCTTTCCTGTTCTGACTTACCTTTGAGTTTATCCTGATATTTAAATCTGTTTTTCCAACCCAACCATATTTTACATTATGAGAAAAAAGTAAAACATCTTCAGGGTGAACAACAGGTAAGTTTGTGAATTCATTGTGTACAAGAAGCACACTGTTGTTTTGCAGATATTTCTGACATGGCTTGAAATGAAAGTCAAGCCAACTGTGATACCCAAATAACATGATTCTGAATGACAGAGTGTACTTTTGGGAAACTGCTCTTGAAACATGTTGTATAGAGAAGTACAAGTGGCCATTGTAAGGAGATACCAGTGACATGATAGCATTGAAATCTGATGGCTCATCAGACACTTTCATCTTCCTTTTGGCCCCACTACACATTGTTTTTAGACCTTGTCCTTTCAGCTCCGTTCTGTTGTTGTCCTTCCATTTTGAGGCAGAAGTTCTGTCACACACTTGATGATCATGGAGAGGTCCAGAAATGATCAGCTCAGTGTCAATTCCACCACCACTCTTTTCTGAGAGTAACATCTCTGCTTTGCTGACCAAAATGCCCTCCACAGCATAATCATAGAGCATGACATGTTCCTGAAGGATGTCAAATGTCACATATGCTCCAAACAGAGTGTTTATGATTGGCAAAATAGTACCATCAAAACTAATGGCTTCACACTTGCCAAAAGACTTTGTGAACATGTTCACAATAAAACAGCTGTGTTTTGATAAGTGTATCTGGCTTCTGGGAAATGTCTGAACATCTGTGTTGAATAGGTTGTGAATGAAAGACATGGCACTTTGTAAAATGCAGTTGTCATGTTGACAATTATTTCCAAACACACTTCCCATGATCTTCTCCAAATATTGTTGAGCAACTGGGCAAAGATTAAATTTTATAACATGGCAGGCAGTTGAGGTCACATTCAGAGTAACCTGCAAAGAGCTGTAATGTTCATATGCAAAAGCCACAACTACCATATCTGGCCCACTTGAGTAAACATTCCTCCTTTTGTGGAAGTAATTATCCTTTTTTGAGCAAAAAGATTCAATCTCATTTGATGTTGATGTATTCTGATCAAAGTCATACAACCCAATGCCACCATACCTACAAGCAAAATCTTCTGGGCCATGAAAGGACAAATTATTGACAGCGATTGTGATGTGAGAAGAAATAAGTGTTTTTATTCTAAAAATGTGGAAACAGGATGATGCACAGTTCAGAATTGAGATTTGCTCTGTGTGGACTCTGCCCTCCACAATGATTCTATTTGCCCAATTTTTCATGCTCAATATTTTGAAGACATATGCTCCACTGAGTCTTCTAATAGGATTTTTCAGTTTTGTTCTCATTTCTAAAATGCATTGAAATGTGGAACACAACACTCTGTGTGACAAATAGTCTGCAGGATTGTCATGATGGGTTGAGAGGAACCCTGGACCATCATATAGTCTGGACCACACTGCCTTTGTATAGGACAGTAACCCAACTATGTAATTCTTTTTTGCTTGGACAAAAATATAATACAATGATTCAGAGATAATCTCCAAATGGATCCTGTGAACAAAACAGGAAATATTTCTAAATGTTGTCTGGCTAAATTCCTCAGTCATGGCTACATCAGTGGACATCATGTCAATGGAAGCTGTGAAAGCAAACATATGTTGAAGCCTAAAGTACATATGTACAGACATTGCATTTGTTTTGCCAAAAATTGTGGTATTTGAGTATTTTCCACACAGTGTCATACCTCTTAGATACTTTCTCAAAAAGTAACTTATAGTTATATTGCAGTCACAAATATCAAACATTCCAATCATTTTAAATTCTTCAACTTCAAGCACTGGAGTCAAAGAATGATGAATTTCAAACATCCACCTGTGATTCATTGTTATAAGCAGTGGTACATCAAATTGTTTCAGGAGATTTTGCTTCTGTCCTGTCAAAACAAACAATACATCCTTCACAAAGTCTGGTTTTAGCACAATACTGTGAAAAAAAGTTGTTAACATGTCAGTTCTTTCTGATAAAGCATGATGCCCAACCAATCTGCTGGGTGTGAAACCCAAGTATGTGAATTGAAAAAAATCACAGATGTTGACTGACAGCAAACTGTCAGTTTGCTTCAGAATATGGAGCAAAAATGCTCCTGCATAGCTAAACCAAGGCTTTGGATATTTGGTTCTAATCTTTGTTTTCCACTGATAATTTTGGAGTGGATTGCTTTCTGGTGTACAAAACTTGAAACAGCACAGACACAACAAATATGGACACCAACTGAGCATTTGCAATGAAAGGTCCTGATAGTTTTCAAGAGTTGTGGGACGAAACTCCTGTCACACAGTTGTTGTTATTGTCCACTTAACAGAACAGGAACTGTCAGCTTCTGTCTTTACAGTCCAAAATCCTACATGTGACTGACTTCGAAGGTTCTCACCAACCAACTTACAAAATACAAGATATCAAAGAATTCTTGAAATCCATCTTCCCAGAAACTAATTGTCATGACAGTAATTATCTCAACATTAATTCTGCTTCAGCTCAGCTTCACTCACTTCACTAATGAAGCTCATTACATTTTGCCTGATGCACCACATGAACACCAAACAGAGTTAGCACTGTCAAAACTCAAAATGGTTTGAAGATTTATGTTATTGGCCAAAGTTGAGACCACCCCAAGATGAGTCGAGCCCCACGCTGCATCCACACTGGTTCCCCAGGGAATGGGTTCGGACCCGTGTCCCAGCCCTGATTTATACACTGCTTCCAACACGCAAACACAAGAGAAAAGTTTTTTGAGCAAACCATTTGCAGAGCACCCTCTGAACAACTCTTCACTTCACTTTCTGGTGAAGTTTTTATTGTTCTTCCTTCAGGAACACTCAAGACTACCCACAAGTCTTTCCCGGTGTAGCGTGCCCGGTTGGCTTGTGTTCGAAATGACACGTGTCAATGGGGCATGAGCCTGTTGACCCGTGCCCCATTGACACGTGTCATTTGGGGCACGCAAGCCAATGGGGCATATAAAGCCGGCAACACGCTGTGGTCTGAAATGCCCGTGGGCCCAGCTGTTTGAGAGCCTATAGATTTGTTGCCTCACACTTCACATCTGGCCACCGTGGTCTATGAAGAGAAGACCCACTTTCTCACTATGGACTCTGCCATTCAATTGAAGTAGTCCTTTCATTTGCTTCTGGTTCAGGTGACCAAGACCCTGCACAAAGACTTGCTGTTGGTGCCAGCAATGTCTGCTCAAATTGTTCATCTGGTGTGGTGCAAAAGGACCACTGAGCTGCAATGTGTAAGATCCCTGTCTTGTCTTCACGGTGGGTCACCAGACAGAAACACGGGGCATTGCAGCAGAACACAGAGGCAAAAAGCGGAACAGCGACGTTTGGAGCCAAAACTGCAAACGCCATGTTGACTTTACAACCCTTTGCACAGAAAAATTCAAAACAATCAACCTTGGTTTTTGGTCAATTTTGTTCAACAATATTTTGAGAAGGCAGAATCACTCCCAAGATATGGACAAATCAAGGGACACAAAAAAATGCAAAAAAAAAATGACGTTGATGTTGACGTTTTCAATATCAAACGTGGTGTTTAAACTCGCTATTGCAAACAGAATGGGTTCGAGTCCCGCCAGATGGCGCAAGGCGTCGGGGGGCACCCTCAACCAGGGAAAAGAACACACATGCTGGAAACTCCAAGTGCAATCTTGGTTCAGTACAGAATTTTACAAGTGATGCTCACACAAAGCATGATTAAATACCTCCTGAGAACTTCATCAGTTTAATTGGCAAAGTGAAGCAAAAAGGCAGAACAGAGTTGATTGGTCTCATGACAATTTGTTGCTCTGAAAGGCTTCAATTCTTTGGAATTTCTTTTTTTTCTGATTTCCAGGTGTTCTTTTCACTCAGTGCTGTAGACATCTGTCTCGACTTTTTCTACTTGTGAACACAAGCTGATAGATCCTGTTCTGGCACATGAACTGTGACAAAACTACTGATGATTGAGTCTCACTTGGTTTGCTTTGAGGTTCAAACAATTCTTCATTCTGTTGATTTCAAATGACACAGCAGAATGATTGTCATCACTCAATATGTTTTTTGTTTGTGCTGCTTCCAGTTTTGCACAACAGAAAACAATCCCCTGCACAACTATCATTGGAAATCAAAAATACAAACGAAATATCCAAAACCTTGGTTGGGGTATGCACAGGCATTTTTGCAGCACCTTTTAATGCAAAATGACAGTTGGCTCTCAGTCAACATGTGTGACTTTCTTGTATTCACATACTCAGGTTCAATCCCTGCCAGGTTGATTCGGTATCATGTTTTGTCAGAGAGGACTAACATGTTGACAACCCTTTTCCACTCTTTCATTGCTAAAAGCGACTTTGTAAAGGACGTCTTGTTTGTCATAACAGCAAACAAACACAACAGACCAAACCATTTAGATCTACCATTGCTTATCACAGAACAACACAGATGGAAGTTTCGAATACATCCATCTTTAACTCCAGTGCTTGAAATCAAGGAATTCAAAATGCTAAGACTGCTTCATATTTGTGACAACAACATAACAATGAGTTACTACAAACAAAAGCATCTGTTTCCTGTCATACTCTGTGGAAAACACTCAAATATCACAATTTTTGGCAAGACACACGCAATTTCTGTGCACATGTACTTTAGACTTCAACATATGTTTGCCTTCACAGCTTCCTTTGACATGATGTCCACTGGTGTAGCCATGACAGATGAATTTAGCCAGAGAACATTTGATCATATTTCCCGAACTGTTCACAGGATCCATCTGGAGAAAATCTCTGAGTCAGTGTTTTCTATTTATGTGATGGCAAAAAAGCTGTACATTGTTGGCTTGAGGCCTTACACCAATGCCATGTGGTCCAGAATGTTTGATGGCCCAGGCATCCTGTCTCCATACCATGACAATCCTTCATACCATCTGTCAGACAGACTTTCTTGTTCAACATTTCAATGTATTTTGGAAATGAGATCAGAATTGAAAAATCCTGTTGGAAGACTCAGTGGAGCATATGTTTTCAAAATGTTGAGCATGAAAAATTGGGCAAAAAGATTCATTGTGGAGGGTAGAGTGCATGTAGAGCAAGTTTCTATTCTGAATTGCGTGTCAGCCTGTTTCTACATTTTCAGATTTGAAACACCAGTTTCTTCTCATGTCACAATTGCTGTCAATAATTTGTCCTTTCATGGCCCAGAAGATTTTGCCTGCAGATATGGTGGCATTGGATTTTATGACTTTGAACAAATCACAATGACATCAAAAGAAGTTGATACTTTTTGCTCAAAAAAGCAAAACTACTTTGACAAAAAGAAAAATATTCACTCAAGTGGGCCAGATATGGTAGTTGTGGCATTTGCATATGAATATTACAGCTCTTTGCAGGTTTATCTCAATGTTACTTCCACTTCCTGCCAAATAATTGAATTAAACCTTTGTCCAGTTGCTCAAAAACATTTGAACAATCTTCTGCGAGGTGAGTTTGGAAGTAACCAGGACAAAAGCAGTTGGCAAAAAACACTGTCTATGCTCAGTACCCTGTCTGGTGCAGATTTGCAGACATTTCCCAGGAGCACAATATATCTGTCTTCTCGTACTTGCTTTCTTGTGAAGATATTTACAAAGTTTTTCAGCAACTGTGAAATCGCGGTTGGTGATCGTTTGCCGTTCATAAACTGCCTGTTTGGAACATATTTGATATTTAAATCCCAACAGAAGAATGAAATACTGTATGATTTTGTTATGGAGGGAGTTTTAATCAGCAAAGGGGAACTGTCATTTTCAGAAAAGAGTGGTCATGCGATTGACACTGAGTTGATAATTTCTGGGCCTCTCCATGATCACAAAATATGCAACAGAACTTCAACATCAGAATGGAAGGACAACAAGAGAACTAAGCACCATGGTTTAGGTCTGACAACAATGTGCATTGAGGCTAAGAGAACAATTAAGATGTCTGATGAGCCAAAAGACTTCAATCCAATCTTGTCATTGGTATCTCCTTACAATGGCCACTTGTACTTCTCCACACAACATGTCTCAAGGGCAGTTTTTCAAAAGCATACTTTGTCATTCAGGATATTGTATTTTGGATTTGACAGTTGGGTTGATTTTTTCATCCTCCCTTCTGAGAAAAATCCACAAGACAACCACATTTTCCTTCCGCAGAATTCACCCATAAACTTGCCTGTTGTTCACCCTGAGAAGGTGTTGCTTTTTTCTCAGGATATGAAGCACAAGGCAGTTGGAAATACAGAATTACACATCATGATAAACTCAAAGGTAAGTCACAAAGCAACAGTAACATATTTGAGGCAGATGTGTCATTGTATCACTGTCCAGTTGTTATTTACAGAGTGTTGAGTTCTATGGGGGATGCTTGGTTGATTGCAATGAGTGCACTTTGAGCCAGTCTGCACAAATACAATACATAGTTCACTCCCTACATCCAGGCATTCAGTATGCCATTGCAATTCAAAACAATGTTGAAACAATGTCATTCCTGTCAACTGTGGAAAACAGCATTCAGTATCAATGGGACACAATAACCTCACCTCACACACCCATTCTGGTAGAGCATTTTCACCAACCACAGCTTCCACTGAAGTGGTTATCAACTGAAGCAGAACAAAATTTAGAAAATTATAAATTTCCAACTTTTCCTGGATACAATCAACATGCATATATAGTTTTCACATCCAAAGACAAGACCAAATCCTACATGTTTGTCAAATATATGGACAACAATATCACAACATCTTCTGAATATTATCCATACTTGAAATTTCAGAGTAATGATTGGCTCAGGTTTGAATACAATGACAAGTACTATGATGCTCACAACTTCAGTTGTCCACAAAAGATTCATAACCCAAAATGTTTTTCATGGACAGAAGCAAAAATCTTCTGTTATGAATATGGAGATGGCATATTGCCAGAATTTGTTGACAGATACCAAGAAGAGGAATTTATCAGTCTCTTGCACAAATGTGGTTCTGACATTTTCCCACTTGACGCCGTGTTTGTTGGACTTCAGTTTGCTTTGAGAAAGGTAGGTGGGAATGAGGGTCTTTTCCTCTCATTCACAAGTGTCATTGGGCTTCAGATTGAGAGAAGTTACCCAATGGACCACAAGCTGTGTGGTGTTTGAACAATTGTCACTTTTCAAAGTATCACATGGGGTAGGAAAATTGGGGAAGCTTCCAGTCTTTCAAACAGAAGAAGTATGCAATGAGCACAGGAAAGGAGAAAAGTATATGATGGCATGATCCAATGGCATGCTCATCTTGGTTTTCTTTTCTGTCATCACAGAGCCACAGACATAGATGCATATTTCAAGGATGAAATTTCGCCAGCAGTGTTACTTATCTGTACTCATTGAGGTATCTGTTTTACAAAAGAACATGCAAGGCAAAAGATCATTGCTTTATGAAATATGTACAACATTTGTAGGTGACATTTCTGTGGAAAAATGCTCCAACATCCTACCAAGGCTGGCACAACACACAATATGGAAGGAAGAACACAGATTCTTTTATCAAAAGGCATGTGAGACACACTGCTGATTCACTGGCTGTGTTTCAGTACACAAGAATATGTAGGTTTTACCCAGAACCATCAAAATGTTTCACAGAGGAATCAGATGAGCACTTCAGAAATATACAAGATGGTTTGTTGCACCAATTACAGCCCAGCTATTTGCACAACAGAACATGTACAATGGTGCTGCTCTATAATTTGGCAAAACCTGATTGGGTGTCCATCCACTGTCATCAGAAGATATTGAGTCATGTGGTTTGTTTCAAGAGAAACACCACCATTGACTCTGTTTGGAAGTTGGATGTTAGCTTCCAACATTGTCATAACAGAACAATCTTGAACAATGATACTTGTTTCAGGATCAGACACACTGAATTGAACAAAATGTATCAGTGCAAAATCATGAACTCTGAGCATAAGAACTCTGTTGCTTTATTCAAGATGATTATTTCAGCAACAAGTCTTGTTCACCTTGACATTGTTTATTTGTTGCCAGAAGATAACATGCTTGAATTTGGGAAATTGACAAAGTCATTGTTGACAATAACCATCACCAACACACTTGCAGCAGGTGGGTTGTGTGCTGAAGAGTCAACACCTGTTTTCAACCTAACATCAGGCATTGTTCTGCATTGTGAAAGTGGAGAATATATTTCCTCCTTCTTCTACAACCCAAATGAGCAGAACTGTGTAAAAAATGGAATAAACACATCAAACACCTATCAGCAACAAAACAGTTATCCTGGTTTTGAAATAGACAAACAATGTTCTCCTTTGCACTACAAAGAACATGATGGTACCTGCAAAACATTTAGGCAACAACAAATAGGTGGAGTTTCAGAAAAGGTTATATTATTTGATTGTTCCAGTGGTCTTACAATTCACAAGGATCTCATAGATGATCTTGTTTCTGATTGTGGTCAACAACCTGATGATGAGCCACTTTACATTTCTCTGTTGGTCAACCAAACATTCCAGTCCTGCAAAAATCCTCTGCAAATTCCTTGTTTTGGAGGTCACTCAAAATGTTATGAAATTGTTGATGTTTGTGTTTACAGATTAAATCACCAAAATCATATAACTCCTTGCAGAACTGGTGCTCACATGCAGAACTGTACATCTTTTGAGTGCAATGGCCAATTGAAATGTCCCCTGTTTTATTGCATACCTTTGGCTTATATTTGTGATGGTAAATGGGACTGTCCCTGTGCCTCTGATGAAGTTTACACTGAGTGTGCCTTGGAATCAAATTGTGCACAAAAGTTCAAATGCAGAAATTCCAAAATTTGCATTCATGTTCATGACATATGTGATGGCCATTCAGATTGTCCACAGAAAGATGATGAGTTACTTTGTGAGTTGAAGGATGTCCTTTGTCTGGAAAAATGCTATTGTCTTCACTTTGCAATTCTTTGCAACAATGTAACAGTTAGGACTGGTGATGTGCTTTTCTTGCCATATGTTTCATACACCTTTACTTCATGCAAACTAGAGTGGGCTGCAATTCAGTCCCTCTTGCTAAACAGACTAATTCTCAGGGTGAATTTTTCTGACAATCAGTTGGCAGAAATTCCTTCTTTGTTACTGTTGAAAAGTGTTGTTGCAATTGATTTCTCTACCAACAATCTGTCAATAATTCCTCAGTATTCCTTGAAATCAATCACCAAACTGAGATATATTTTGCTCAGTCACAACCAAATTCTGTACATTGAAGGGAGAGCATTTGACCAGTTGGGATGTTTGTCTGTTCTTGATTTGGACAACAATAGGTTATCACAGCTATTTGTTGAAGCTTACCAAAATGTAGAATCAATTTTTCTGCTGAAAGTTTCAGGCAATGACTTCTCTGGTGCACAAATGAACTTGACCAAAGAGTTGAACAGTAATGTCAAAGCTGTATCAACAAATGACATCCTCATTTGCTGTTTCCTTGAAAGTGCAAAATGCTTTGGGGAAATAACCTGGTACAAATCCTGCAATGACCTACTTTACAATTTATCAACATCATTTTTATTTCTGACCATATCTTTATGCTGTGTTACTTTGAACACAGCAATGGTTTTGTTAGGCAACCTTGTTTCTCACCAAACCAAGATAAAAAACCTGAACAAAAAGACCACCAGTTTTGATTCAATAATTTCATCAATTGGTGTGGGACATATTTTGCATTGTGCATACTTGGTAACCATTGGGTCTGCACATGTTATATTTTTGAACATTTTCTTCATGAAAGACAAATTGTGGTTGAGAAGCCCATTGTGTGCAACAGCTTTTGCCTCAGAATTATCTTTCAGTCTACTGGTGCCATGTTTATTTTCTTTTCTCTCATTGGCAAGATTGGACATCACTGCCAACCCATTTGATAGTCATTTCAAAAATCACGCATTTGTTGTCAAAAGAATATTTTTACTTTTCAGTAGCATTTCCTCATTAGGTATTTCCCTCACAACATTCTCCCTGAAGAGTCAAGGGTGTCTGAATAAACTGTGTTTGCCATTTGTAGATTTTACAAATTCAGTGCTGGGAGTCAAGATTATTACCATAGCAACAGCAATCCTACAAATACTTTCTCTTGGACATATTTGTATCTCCTGTCATATGATGTTGAACCTTGTGAAGCAGTCTCGAAGTCAAGCAGGAATTATTAACAATATAGGTTCCCATGTGTATGGGCAAATTGTTAGCTTGATTGTAACTCACTTCCTGAGTTGGATTCCTGCTAGTTGTGTGTTTGTGACATTACTTTTCTTACCCACTTGGCCAACACACCTGATTGATTGGACAATAATTAGTGGAGTATCAATAAATTGTCTTGTTACTCCTGTGATCTTTTTGGTGATGAAAGCAAACAAAGGAAAGGATGTTGGTCACACCTGTAAAATTTGAACTGAGCAACTTCTTCCAGGTTCTTTGTGCACACTTCTATGATCTTGGATCCAACGACTCAAATAAACAAGGGACAAGCAGAGATCTTGGTTGTCTGTCCCAGATGTTGTTTTCCCTGGTGTGTGTGTGTGTGTGTTTGAATATGTGTGTGTGTGTTGGTGTGTGTATAAACCCTGTGTTTTCCACTCCTGCAGCTCGGCTATGAAAGTCTCATAACTCTGTGTGTTTCTCTCTGTGTGTGTGAATGTGTGCCTGTGTGTGTTCACGTGTTTGTGCACGGGCGTGTGTGTGAATGTTGGTGGCTGGGTGTTCCGGACGCGACAGGACAGAGGGTTGGGAACGTAGACAGCTTCCAGACTGGAAAATGGAGACAATGCAACGAACAAAGTTTGCAACAGTTGCTAGGAGACCGATGCAGTGTGTGCTTGTCCTCCAGGAACAGCTCTGTTTTCTGGTCACAATGAAATGCCAATGACAATGCAGCTGAGATGCTGGACCCCTGGCAGTTCAGCATCCCACTTGAGAAAATGTTACTGCCTCACATGGGTGTCCAGGATCAGCAGTGGGGCATGAAGGGTGACCCCAGAAGGGATGAACTGCAAGAGATGACCCCATAAGGGATGACCCCACAAGGGATGACATCACAAGTGATGACCCCACAAGGGATGACCCCACAAGGGATGAACTCACAAGGGATGACCCCACAAGGGATGACCCCAGAAGGGATGACCACACAAGGGATGACCCCACATGGGATTACCTCACAAGGGATGACCCCACAAGAGATGACCCCACAAGAGATTACCCCACAAGGGATGACCCTGAAAGGGAAGACCCACAAGGGATGACCCCACAAGGGATGACCCCCAAGGTATGACCCCAGCAGAGATGACCCCACAAGGGGTGACTCCATAAGGGATGACCCCACAAGGGGTGACTCCATAAGGGATGACCCCATAAGAGATGACCCCACAAGTGGTGACCTCACAAGGGATGACCCCACAAGGTGTAACTCCACAAGGGATAACCCCACAATGGGTGACTCCATAAGGGATGACCCCAGAAGAGATGACCCCATAAGGGATGACTCCACATTAGGGTCACCTCAACAGGTAGGAATCCACAGCAGACTGATTCCACAAATGCTAAATCACATGCATCCATCCCTGTAGAGCTGCAGCCTTTTTCCAGATGGTGTTCAGGTAAATGTTCCACCAGAGTATCTGACCTCAATGTCTGAGAAAGTGCACTCAAGCCAAAAGCAAAGAAAGAGGTGCACCTTGTGGGGAGGTCCAGAAGAATGTTTTTGTTCTCTTTGAACCATGCTTGGACTTGTGGATGTTTAAAACCTGAAGATTTCTTTCTATGGCTTCTTAATGGTATCACCTGTCAAGTCGACCAACCAATAAGAGATGGCAACACCTGGATCCAGGCATTTCTCTTGAAGCAAAATCAAAATCACACCCACAAGCTAAGTATCCAATGCCTTGGGCATTGCATCATGTATCTGTTGTGAAAATAATGTTCTTGGGGAAATCAACACAAAGCATATTTATTTGCTTTGTCTTGTCTTTGCCAAAACAGTAGAAATACAGGAAGTAGCATATTGCATTTTGACCAGCAAAGTCCCACCCAAAGAAGATGAGCTGTCTTTGAAGCAAACAAAGTGCAAATGAGAACTATCACCAACCTATTGATTGTGGAAACTGTGCTGGGCTATTCAAGGGCTCTATTGTTTTCAGAGCATGTTAGGAAATATATTTACAATGATGCTCCAAAGAAATGGTTCACCTACATTGAGAAACATTTGTCCTTTCTATTTGAGGAGGGTAAACTTTATACAACAAGAGAAAGAAGTCTATGTTTGCAATTAAATGTTTCATTTCTCCTTCAGGTAAAGTTTTTCAGATTTGTTGAAGGCTTAAAAATATACAGTGTTTACACAGTGCAAAAAGAGGGAAACAAAGATGTTACCACCCCAACTGGAGGATTCCAGTGGGAGTCACAGGTTGGTGATTGGACACCCTCTGTATCTCCCAAGTTCTCATTTGTGCAGAATGGGTCTCTGCAGT
>JAAUXT010052429.1_pt1 | contig 18582 bp, 16 predicted proteins | sample 7278171 | NCBI WGS metagenome assembly JAAUXT01 (sample SAMN14350112, study PRJNA611818) | marine sediment metagenome | isolation source: surface marine sediment (1.8m) | place: French Polynesia: Moorea | collected 2018-08 | reverse complement strand
TCATATTGACCTTTTGACCCTGGTCTTTGGGTAGTTTTCACTTGGACGATTATTGGGTCAAAAGTGTACAGTTACGTTTTCGGACCCTACCCTTCTGACCCGCCAACAACGGGCAACCCTGGAGGGGGAGACCTGACATCCAGAGCTGGGGTCTTTGGTCGGCTTTGAACCACGAACCCCAAACCGGCCAAGCACAATGTTCACTTGCACTTTTCTTTGTATGGCACTTTTCCAGAGCCTTCGGCTCATCCTTTTGGCCCACCTCACCAGGGCGTCTCGATTGTCAAGGTCCTGGAAAAAGAGTTTGTGAGACAAAATCAGGCGAAAGAAAGAAACACAGGATGGGATGACCCTGGGAAGTCAAAAGAGAGGAAAAGCTGCATGTTGTCTCCGGGTTCAGTTTCTGTTTGTGTGAGGTTTATTCAGAGAACTCTGGCGCTCAAAAGCATTCATGCTTGCAATGGGTCCACTTTCGGTATCGTTGGCTCCAAGGCACACCACTCTGAACCAACAAGCGTGTCATTTCTCCTTGCAAGTGTTCTCGATTTGACGTTGTTCTACCTAGCTTTCCTGTCTGCGTTAATTTCAGGAAGTGTGAAAGAATTGGAGCGAACCGTACCTTGTTGGATCTATTCCGTGATATCATGGTCAGCACTTTTCCGCAAAAGGGAAGCCAGAATTGTTCAGCCGTTTCTTTGCACTTGAAAGTCCTTTCACTCGTGCCTGGATCATTGGAGTGGCTGTTGCTGTCATGTGGCAGGAAGAACAGCACCTGTTTGTGAATTAGAGCTGTGCATGTACAAGATATCAAGCAGATAAGTACTGGGAACAACAGCACGTGAAGTGCGATCACCTATCTGATCTTCAGCACTCATAACTCCATCTGTTAACCGCTCAGTGTCCTTGAAAACACTCCTTTGTTCTTCCGTGACTTGACATTCGACAGCTCTGGCAGTGAAAAGGTAGTAACTCGACGGTTGCTTCATTTGACAGCATTTGGTTGGCTTGGTCACAGGTTGAAGAAGTCGTGTCGGAAAAGCAACTGTAACAGTGGTACTGTTTTGGACGGAACAGTAATTTGTCATGTGTGACCAGCTTTCTTGTATGGTCTCGTTTTCACCAGATTCACAAGACGTTCTCGTGCCCGCGATGTGACCTCCAGTTCCAGGACGTCGCTGATTTTCAGCGTCACCTCGACTTCCATGCGGAGCTGACACCAGAGGCTCCGTGCAACGTCCACATATCCACTTCTGGTGAGCGAAGCGATCTGTCCAATAAAAACCCGAGCTTCTCGCCATCGAAAAGTGCGGGACGTGTTGGTGAAATCACACAGGATTTCGGTTTGTGTACGTTTTCAAGGGAACGGGAAAGAACGTCCTTCAGGTACAGCGTTTGGTGTTCCTGCAGATTCAGGTCAGACGCTCGAGGCTACGGTGTACACCAGCCCCGAAGGGCCACTGCAGCCCCTGGGACAATTCAGCGTCCATCCGGTTGCCTCCAATGCTTCTCGCCACTTCATGGATGGACTGCTGCCACCCCCGCCACCGGATGAGGAGCTCGCCCGGGCGACCCTCCCTCCGCCGGAGGCCCAGCACACGCAACTCAAACGTGAAGGAGAGGCAGCCAAGTCCCAGCTTGGTGAGTCTGTCCACCAGGAATGTCACAGCTTGTTTTCCTGTAAGCCTCGTCTGTATGGGGCTGTCTCACGAAAATTGCAAACTTGTTTTTCGTTGTGTCGTTGTTGAACCCTCGTTGTACATGACAGAGATGGTGTCGAAATGTTCATTATGAGAGGTGATCCATTAAAAATGTATATGTTATTGTGAGGTGACAACAGTATGATATATCCATACATACCTTGTTGTGCTTCTGGATGACTTTGATAAGTGTGAAAAGGTCATGAAATATAAAAAACCACCCAACTGTACAACTATCAGCGACACACATAATTGGATGCTGAGAGGGTATGCAATGAGAGAGGAAAATGAATCTGTTGTGGTAAATAGGGGCGGCACCACTGCAGTCTGTCATTGTGGAAAGGAAGGACACCAATGAGTTTTCTGGTTGCTATGACAACAAAACCAGTTTGCATGTTCTCGTGAGACAGACCCATATCTGCAGCGCAAAATGAGGCTTGAGTCCGATGATGTTTTGCCGCAGCTGAGTTACGTTCCGCGCCTTATGAGGCTGCCTCCAAGTGCGGTCTGATAAACAACCTTTGTTTGACAGAAGACGAGGACTCCCTGGACCTGGACGGGCGGCCCTTGCCCATCATAATCCCAGACGGCCCGGCGAGCGGCTTCAAGCGCCCGGCCTGTCGACACGTGAAGCGCAAGAAGCAGCCGCCGCCGGTCGGCAGCGCGCGGAAGACAACCCCGCACCGACACTCGCACTTTGGGTGAGTCCCAGTCATTCCTGAGGTTGGACTCCCGTGAGAGCGTTGATAATAACACGAGAAATAAGAGTTGTGAATTATTAAAGCTCGCCTTTGCGACACTTTCACCGATTGAGATGGGCTCCCAAATAATTTAGTGACCAACCTCGCAAAACGAGCGACTGTCAGCTTGCCTGCTTTGAGAGATCCGATTTGCTCGTGTTCGTTGAGTGACGTGTATTTGCTCAAAATGAATGTGCGGTTTAGTTCGCCAACACCGGAAACTTTGACACAAGCTGTCGTTGTTTTTGCTTTCGCTGCAATGTTTTGAGTTGTGTGTAACTTTCTTCACACTCTTCACGAGAGCGTTACAAACAAAAAGACCTGCGTGCCAAAATTTGCGTGTTGTGCACCAGGTGTGACGACTGCGAGACCGACTTCGAGGCTCAACAGATCCAGCCGCTGGTCATCATATCCAGCGTCAGTCTGCAGGCGCAGAACTTCACGGACACGCCACCTCTGACTCAGGAAGGGATGATGGCTCAAACATCCAATCAGGTCACTACCACAGGGACCGTGGTCAATGAGTCTCAGGTCGTTAAGGCTGGGAACTCTCAGTCGGTGATTGAAGTTGCACCGGCTCAGACAGCGACTGCGAGGAGTGGAGAGCATGCGACTGAGGTCACAGTCGTGGACATCACTCCTAGTGAAGTGGAGGAGGAGGTCCTCGACGAGCAGCGAAGGGAAGTGAGCAGCCATATGCCTCCACCAACTCCTGAACCACGCAAAACTACCGAGGAGCAAGGAGACAGAACACCAAGGAAAAGTGTGACAAGATCCAACGATAGGATGTTGAGTCCTGGACGCAGACTCACCTCCGTAGAAAGAACCATTGCCGCCATCAGGGCTGCTCACAGCGCTTCGACCCAGGTGATGCCAGACACCCCCGCCAAGTCTGGGCATTCAGCAGATGGGTCACAGAAAAAATCTTTGGGGATACTACAAAGACGCGTCTCCCTTCACGATACTGCCAAGATGGCGCTGGACCGGCATCCTGAACCGTGTCCAGCGGGCGCCCCGCGGCAAACGACTTCGACAGTGAAATCAACGGTGGCGGTGGAAAAGAACCTGACAAGCTCGTCACCTCAAAAAATAGCACAAGTGGTGCCCCCGAGACAGAAAGTTGTGGATGCACAAGCGATGTCGCACGACGGCGACCGGAGGAGTCGGGAACCAGTGTCAAGTCCTCAAGTCGCGGAGCCCACGACTCCGAACGTTGTAGCGTCTGCTGGAGAAACACAGGAAGCAGAGCCAGCGCGTTCAGTCTCTGAACTTGTGACTCCACACGAAGAAAAGGCTCAGGAACCGCGTCCTGTCTCTGACCACGTAGAAAAGTCTTCGTCTGCTGGAAACCCTCAGGAACCTGAGTCACCGAGGCCAGTCTCTGGGTCGGTGACTCTCAACGTCGACAAGACATCACCTGCGGTGACACACATCTACCCAACGCGGAACCCTCACGTCGAACACAGCAACCCTGTCACCGATTCCACATCTCCAGTCTCTGGTGCAACGAAGGCCACAACTCCAGTTTCGGGTGCAAAGAAGGCCACATCGCGTCGAGCGCAACAGAAGGCGTCCAGACCGAAGCCGACCAAGAAGACAGCAGCTTCAGCCTTCTTTCGGCTCGGTTGGAAGACGCCACGTGACGCGAGACAGCAACGGAGCGTGTTTGCCAAGCCAATGATGTTGGGAGCAACCCGACAACCAGGGGAAGTGACAACGGCAGGGCCGGTCACAACCGATCCGCGTCACAAGATTTTGACCAAGAAGCTGACCTTCAGCAGAAGCCAACAGGGCAAAACCGTTGGTCAAATCAGGAGGGAAAGCCAGTCTGGTGGCGTGGCTGCACAAAGGCCTGTAAACGTCCATTCCACCCAGGAAACTGCCAGAAAATCAGTCTATGATTACACAAGTGAACAAGACAACGAAGAACTGAACAGCAACTTCTTCAGAAGACAGCGGGCGGAACGAAAACTGAAGAAGAAGAACACAAAGCCATGCCAAGTCCATCTCAAAGACTTGCTGCCGCAAACCCTGCACGTGGTGTTGAGCACCGGAAGTGTCAACGTCAGTTCCGGAAGTTCGTACAGCCTCAGCAGCGGAAGCAGAAATGTGACGACTGACGACAGCAGCGGCAGTGCGTCTGATGACGACAACGACTCCGTGTACCAGACCCCGGACAGTCAGAACGTCACAGATGACGACTTCCCGAAAATTATCAAAATGAAGAGAAAATCCCAAGGGTCCAAGTTCGAGCAGGAGCGAAAGAGACACAAGAAAGTTGAGGCCGCGCGTGTGGGAAACGGTGCTGAAGGAAATTATGTCGATGTATTGCAAAAGACAAGACACGAAGAACAAACAGAGGAGCGGGAGGGAAAAGCGAGAACGGAAATTAACAATAACACGACACCGAAGAAAGCGGAGAGCAGCGTTCCGAAAGAAACAGCCGGGCTCGTCCCCGATTTGTCAGGAACACCGGCAACGCAGACGTCTCTGAGTCAAGGCACGAGAGAAAACTTGCTGAGAAAGGATCAGAGGGTGGGAGCCATTCAGGAAGTGCTTGCGGGGGAAGCAAACGCAGCGACCGCTCTCCCGCCTGCTGAGCCATCAACAAAGTTTTCTCAGCCCGTTTCGGAACCAAGGAGTCGGGTTGTTTCCGCCAGCGTCGCAACGTCTTCCCCGTCAGTCGTGTCGGAAGCCGGTAAATTGGGCGCCATCAGCAGACAACTCGCGTCACCTCCGACCTTCCCACCCGGACCCGGACTTGTAGCTCAGAACACATTTGCACAAGGAACTGTGTCAGCCGGACAGCGAACTGTTGGGCCACCTGTGATGGTGGTCGGCCGCTCCCCTCAGGCCTTCGACGAATCTTGGGCGATCGACCCAAACAGGTGAGTGAGTCACCATTACATTTTTGCGGGGGCGACACAGTCAGCGTCTCACTGTCTGGTGTCCGGCTCCAAAAATGCATTTTGTGATAAATGGAAGAATGTATTTCATATCCGTAGTTTCCAGCATCGGATTGGGAGAACACCTACAAGACAGTGTGTCTGATGACAACTGTCAAATGACAGATATGATCTTCTGATCAAAAATCACGCGATCACAACTTGACGTGTTCCCAAGCGGAGATACAATATTCACGCAGATCTGAGAGTGTCTTTCGCTTCCGTGTCCTGGAAACCAAACAGGAACCACCGCGTTGTGTGACCCACAAAGCTGAATGCATCTTGTCCCCGCTGTAGGTTTGACCGCGGACTCGCAAGACGCACGAGTCTCGAGAGCGTCGCGTCCTGGGGTCGCCACGCGACGTCGACTCCGCCGTGGACGGGTGAGTTCCACTTCAACTGACGCGATTGGCTGCAATGTTCGGATCACGTCGCCTTGATTTCCTCCTGGGTGTTTTCATGTGCTGCAAGGAAGCTGTCATTTTCAAAGAAAGTGCTGGTGTCAGCCAGAACAAACTTTAAACCAGGCAGCGTGCTAAGTTTCACGTGTCGGCAGCCTGTGTGGTGATATTCACATTGGAAAATTATTGTGAAAGTTTGTTGACCAGGAAGAAAAAGTGATCTGATTAAATTTCAGTTTGGTGCTTCAAATGTTGGGCCCTTGGGACAAATAGACAATAGATGAAGTAAACGCCTTGTGGGTCCAAACCTTGGTGCTTTCACAGATTGTGTGACAATGTTTGCAGAACGGTACTGTTTACATGTGCATTGCGTATTGAGTTCCTCAAATTCCCACATGCTGCGTGAATGGAGTTCACGACACAAGTGTGCAAGGCGCAGTTGGTCCCATGTTTCCTTGCGTAAAGAGGACTGAATCACTGCTGCTGAACAGATCGGCAAAATTTATTGTACGTTCCAAACTTTTCCAGTCGTCAATTGATTTTTTTGCATCTCCTTTCATCAATCTTGTCTGCAGAATTCCGGGGTCCAAGGCCCTTGGCCCCTCACACCTGTGCCGTCCACCCTCCAGCCACTACTGCTCCGCCTGGACGTCAAGCCTCAGGCGTCGGCGGGCCTCAGGCCCCCTTGAACCAGAAAATGAAGACAACCAAGCAGCAGCCCGGAAAGCAGAATTCCAGTCCAGTAACCAGCCGCTCAAAGAAGGGCGACAATCAAAGACAGAAAGTGAGAGGACCGGATCCACCTGCACCAACATCCAGCAACAAAGGCTCACCTGTCATGACGACAGATACTTTGCCGAAAAAGTCACCTGCAGTTGAGAAACCAAGTCACGAGGTCAAGCCAGCCCCAGACCCACCGGTCGAGATTTCCAGAGCAATAACCAATGAGCAAGAACGACTGCAGGCAGAAGCAGCAAAGAAACCTGGACGAGGAATGCCTGCTGCCGGCGTGGAGAAGAAACTTGGGACATCAACATCCGGCGCACGAACAGGAGTGGCGAACACAGGAAGGGCAGTCGCGCCACAATCCAAACAAGCCAAGGCCAAGCCACATCCGCGTTCACCGCCTCAAGGTTACCATGTTATTCGCGGTGTTGTGCAGCAAAGTCTGCAGCAGCAAGTGCCTCGTTCTTCGGCGCCCATCCCAGGCGCACTGCACAGTACGCTGAAGTCATTCAGACCATTTGGGAACACCGGATCTGCAGGAGCGCGACAAGCGATGCAGAGTTCCACAAGACCGGCCACTGCGGCACAGCAGCCGAGGTTTCCAACACCGGTTGTACCAACACCAGCTCCTTTGATGTCGTCACGGTCAGCTTCAGTCAGAATGGGAAACAAGCCACAAGTGCCTGGAATTCCTGTTTCTCGAATGGGACCAACCGGAGTCCTCCAAGCACGTGTGGCGGCGCCCCCCGCGCCGCTACAGCGGGAGCTTCAGCCACCCGTTGGAGGCGCGACGAGGACACCAGCAGTGTCTGAGGCGACTCGGGCCTGCGACTCATCGGAAACGTCCGCATCGCCTCCACAGGTGGACGGTCCTCCATCGAACCCTCCTCGAACACAACAGCGTCGCACGGAGTCAGCCACTGCCAGACTGGCGTCTCCACCAGTGGTTTCTGCTACAATGAGACCCAGATTCATGGGACAAGGACCGCTGTTCGCATTTAATCCCAACAATGCAGGCATGGTCCAGTTTCTCAATCCAAACGCACTGCCTGAACAAATCCAGGTGAGAAGTCCCACGGGAACAGTTCACATGGTCAACTCCAGCGGTGCAATTCAGGTTCTGGACACCAGAGCTCCGAATGGTGTCCGACTCATGGTCCCGCTGCACGTTACGGTGGGACAGCAGACCCAGAGGCCCAGAGCGCTCGCTGACATGTTTGTGCGAAATTCAACTGGACAGCTTCCAATCCAGGCTCCTCCCGTTGTGCGCAGTGCACGACCAGGGAACTCTGGTGCAAACCAACAGATCCGGAACATACTTTTCCCAGCACAGTCTCAGGCAACAGATTCCCTGGGTGCGAGAAATCAGCCACAGCAGGTTGCCCCTGTTCCCACCAAACCTAGTGCACCACCTCCTCCGTACAATCAAGCGCCTCCCAGCACTGGTCATGTGACCACTGTTCTGCCCGGGGCAACATCTCAGGCCGAGGCTGCAGCGAATTCAGTCGCACCAGTCCCAGCAAGAGACTCTGTCGTTCCCAACCCGAAAACAGACAACACAGATGGAGCCAACTGGAGAGCGGGCATCATGTACGAGGATCTCTCGGACATCACACAGACCTCGGCGGAGGATGCGGACAACGGGAGCAGCGTATCGTCCCCCAGGAAGAGAGTGTCTGACGCGCATCCAGATGTCGGAACATCGGTGCAGCTTTCGAGAAAAGTTCCGAAAGTTCCCAAGTTCCGATGCAAAGAATGCAGCAGCTCCTTCAGTCGAGACTACATGATCAGAGAGCACATACAGCAGAAGCACAATGACGTCACCGACGTGGACGCGTTCATTGTGCGCGTGACCTCGGAAAATCTCGACGGGTCCTCGACCTCACTCAACTCTGAGCCAGACTCCACCCCGGGCAACCTGGCTGTGAGTAAATCTGGCTACAAAGGACCCGATACTAGCTCTGCCGTGAATCCGACTCCCACAAAGTCAGCTGCTGCTTCGACCGTCGCGGACAAGCCGTCTCCGCAAACTCGACGCGACGAGCCCGTTGTGATCGACCTCACCACTGACGCGCCGAAAGAGACGAAAGTCTCTAAGGAGACAAAGAAACCAACACGTGGCGTGCCCCTGGATTCAGATCAGAGAAGAATCAGGGAGGCCTTGCTCAACATGGGAATCGACGACTTGAAGGAACTGAGTGATATCGCTGAGAATATCATCAAGAACAGAACTCAGGAGAGAAGGTCACGCATTGCAGGTCAGCGAGTACAGACTACAGAACAGATCGCCGTGGTCGGACCCCAGCTCCCCTCGAGTGCGACCCAAGCAACGAGCACAACTACGCGTCCGATTTCTAGCGATGCAGCCCAGCCGGCAGAACCAGGTCACAAGTCGAAACAGACGGAACAAACATCCCAATCAGGAACAAATGAGACGCAGTCCAAGAGAACCTCTGAGGGTCCGGCAGTTTCCGACGGAAATTTGTCAAGGGCGCGAAATGCTGCAGAGATCATAGACCTGAGCCCAGGGTCACCTCTCAAACCGGACGTCGGGGACGAGCAGCCCCCGCACGGCAGCGGTCCGACTCCGGGCGTCTCCGGATCCGCCGGCAGCGTTCACGCCGGTCAGAAGCACTCTGATGCAACGCAGACAGGCTTAGTTCCTGCCAACGACCCTGTCGTCATCTACCAGGCGAGTGTCCTGCAACCGACGCAGGGCCTGGCCTCACAGGCACCACAGGCCGCGCCGCTGGCAGCAGGAGGCGTTGCCGCTCCAGCAGCGACCCAGCCGCCCGCCAGACGACAAAAGTGAGCAACCACAACACTCACCCTCACAAGTGCTCATTCTCCACGTGCGAAAGACTGTTGCCTTACATTGATACCTTCCCCGCTGTTCTGCAGGAAACGACGAGCCGGCTTGGACGGGGGTGCCTTTGCAATGCCCACATCGGGTCGCTGGGCGTTCGACGATGCCTTCCTGTTTCCACAGAGAGGTATAACTGCAATTGACTCTGTCGGTACACCCGGTTCCGCCACCAACCAACAGCCTTTCGGGGAAAAATCGGTTCGGATTGTCGATTTTACAGCATGGTGGGGGGAAAGAACATGGGAGTCGATCTGGAGCAAATCTTTTCTGTTTCCCAAGCTCCTACGAATTTGGTTGGTTTTTAAAAAAGCGGAGGCGGAGACGAGTGCAAGTTTGGGTTGGTCGTTTCAAACCCTGCTGAACTCCTGTTCTCTGACATGTTTCTTTCAATCACGCGACCAGTTTATGTCCTTCATGCTTGACTCTCACATACACAATTATCTCCACAGACCCCTCGCAGATTCAGTACCGACTGAATGAAGTGATCAGACTGAGCCAACCGCCGAAACATGGCTGGAAAACCGACGACTTCTCCATGAAGATGCGTCACTTCACTCACGAGCAAACCGACGAGGAGTTCAAGATGATGACGGAAGTCATGGAGAACATGAAGATCGGCGGAGAACTGGTGCGCGCACGACTGAGCTTCCGCACTCAGAATCGAAGTCTCCATTTGTATTGCGCTTCCTTGTGATTCGAGTTTGACGAAAGAGGCGCTCACACCAAACACCGGAGAGAATTCTGTCCCAGGCACCGCGTGATTGTGGATTGTCGCTCTGTTTGCAGTATTCTTCTCTGGACGAGTACATCACGAAGGTGAAGTACGACCTACTGGAGATGAAGCTCAGGCAGGAAAAGCTGAAAATGAGCAGTACAACGGTGAGTCGGGAAAAAACGAACTTTGGAAGAAAACTTTTCGAATCAGACAAACTTGTGTTCAAACACACGAAAATGTTTTTGCCAAATTTGGACGTCGCACACACGCTGGATCCACCTATTTTTCCGCAGTCTTCCACCGAGGAGAAAACGAGAAAGGTACCTACCAAATCAGGCGAGCTCACACTGGGGCAAACGATGCAGGTCGCCGGTGCGGAGCAGCAGACGCAGCTTCCTGCGCAGGCCGCGCCAGGAGCGGACGCTGCGTCAGTCCTGCGGGACGTTGCGCCTCCAGTGAGCAAGAGGTAGACGAGACTTCCTCTTGATTTTGGAGTGTTTATGTTGTTTCTTTGTTCCAGACGTGTACGTGACAGCAACTATGTCTGAATTTGGGCTTTCTCTTTTCACTCTCCCCATTTGATTTGATTGCAGCATGTTTCCAGAACCCAAGATGGTTCTCGGCACCCCCGCCACGCCCTTCACCACCAGCCTTCCGAATCGCACGGGCGTGGGAAAGGAAATTCTGGACCCGCAGGGATACCATCACGTGCCCAAGGATGGGCCCTGCACACTTTTGTCTCACCCGCCCGGCAAACCCTGCCCCTCTCAGACGTGGGGAGAGACGCAGCTCGACTCCAACCAATCCAACCAAACGTAAGTCAGAGTCAGTTCTCACTGCAGGCAGATGATGAAAAGCGGTTGCCCAACTGATGCACAAATCCGTGTACAAATCTTGACTTGCCTGCGAGCAATAACTGTGCAGGTTTGTTCTATTTTGACCCAGACCATCTGTGGATCAGTGGTTGTGGTTTTTTTTACGAGAAAGTCGTTACTTTCATGACGTTGCAGGCAACCTCGCGGCACAAAGCATTGCTTTCCGTGTGACAAGTGCAGCATGGGATTCTCCAACTTCTGGCAGCTGGAGACTCACAGGGAGAACGTCCACAAAGTCCAAATGCCCAACGTCCAGGGTGTGGCCACCAAGGGCACTGTGGAGAAGTCTTCCTCTGACAACACATCAACTGACAACACAATTGTTGAGACTAGAGTCCGTCTTCCTGACTTCAAACAAGCATTTTCAGGCTCGGCCAGAGAGGATCAGTCTCAGATTTTCCTGACCCAGGCTCCGGCGCTGATTCCCAGATCTTCCGACAAGGTTGACGCGTCAGTTGGCGACCACTCTCTCACAGGGAACACGCCACACAGGCTCTTGCCCAACCAGACTGGTGCACGTGGGTCCTCGGAAGCCAGTCTGATACCCGGCTCCACCAGACCGTCTCTTCCAATCACTGTTGTGCAACTGCTACAGAGCGACGGCACACAGCCGGAAACATCCCAGAGTCCGGCCACTTCCGGCAGCATCAGAGAAGCGCTTTTCAGAAAGCTAAAAGCCAAGGAAACTCTGACTGCAAGCCAGTCCGTTACTGCCACTCCTGGACAGTCTGCTCAGATTTGCCTTGGTGCAGAGTCTGAGAGTGCGAACGCCATCCCACAAGAACCTGCCGTCAGTTCCGCTCCAACTGAGAGCTCAGGTGGAATTGCAGCGCTCAGCGCTTCACCCGCCTCTGCAGCGAGTCTTCCCGGAGGGAGACCGAACCTGGGAGCAGACTTGACATCCATGAGTCAGCACGAGCTACAGTCTCTGCGAGCCACGCAACATCTGCAGAGCATCGCTGCCGCTGCCGCTTCCAGTGGAGCCGGGCCACCACCTCCAGCACTGGCTCCACCACCGCAACAGACATCCCCGCAGGCAGGGAGTGGAACTTCCGAAGAAAAGCAGCCCACCAGACACAGACGCAAGCCGCTGCAAGAACAAATTCGCAAAATCGTCCCGCTTGGGACATCGCCCGGTCCTACGCCAGCGACATTCACAGCTCTGACCGTCTCAAAGACAGAAGACGCCACTGAACCGAAGCAAACAGTCACGTCGTCTCACAGCCAGTCCACGCCCGACAAACAGAGAGAGCCGGAGACTTTGACAAGCGACACAGTTCTTGAACGAGTGGAGAACACGGAAGAGTCTCAGAAGGATCTTGCCACGTCGAGTACTGCTCCTCGCTCACAGCCCGCAGACCCACTGCAACATCCCGACCCAACCTCTTCGCCGCCAAGCAAAACCCCTCGAAGCGATAAGGACGAGCATCCTCTGAACGCAGCGCCGCCTCCCGACGCGGAGGACGTGGCGTGTCTGGGTTCGGTGGAGACCAGACCATCAGGTCTAAAACTTCTGGTTCCTCCAAAGGAGAAGTCAGAGGCATTTCCGAAGCCTTTCAGAAGGAAGTCCATCACTAACGAAGGGCCGCTCTCAGTTGCGCCGAGCGTTCCGCAGGAGAACGGCGTAGCATCAACGTTTGTCGCAGTCCCAGCGGGTCTGTCTCATCCGAGCAATGGTCAGACGCCTGTGCAAGACGTAGCGTCTTTTGCTGCACGTGAGGACAACTTTACATTTCCTTTCGAGAAAAAATAATATTTCACGAGCGGCTGAAGGAAAGCCGTATGTCACTCGATTGGGAGACAATATATCAATCAATGGAGGAGAAACATGCGTACATGCCCAACTGCCTTTGTTCCAAGAACTTTTGTCGCTTGTTGATGTAAATAATTAATTTTTTGCAGTCACAGAGCCCAGAATGTGTCCCATTTGTGGTCGCGAGGAGGTGAACAACAGAGGTGTGCCGCACAAATGTCTTGCGCATTTCTGCATTTGGTAAGTACCTGCTTTCACCGCTGCTTTGGCCAGCAACGCTTCGGTGGTAGCACGTTGTAACAACGCTGCCGTGTTGCAGGTGCGGCGAGTCGTGCGAGACGGCGCTGGAGCTGGTGCGCCACGTGAAGGCGCGACACCCCAACAAACACGCGTACAAGTGCGAAGTCTGCAGCAAGGTCAGTCACCACGACGTGAGATTTGGAGGGGGTGATTTGCGCTTCAGTGTCAAAGTGTGTGGGTCGCAATGAGAAACGAACCAACACTGCACATTGCAGGGCTTCAACGTGAAAGGGACGTTGGAGAGGCACATGACCGTTCACTCCAAGAAGAAGGAGTACAAATGCAGCATCTGCAAACTGACCTTCACGCAGAGCAACAATCTGAAGCGGCACATCACAAACAGTCACACAGGTTTGCAAAGGGCGGGCTTTAATTCTGCGAAAATCTCATCAGTTTCGATAGATCCGTCTTGTGTAGGTCGCTTTTTCCCAGGAACAGTTTTGTTTGCACTGCAGGGCACAAAGCGTTCAAGTGTACAAAGTGTGACAAGTCCTTTTCGAGCAAGTACAACATGGAGCAGCACGGAGAGGTCCACAAGCACAAGCGCACCCAGTACCAATGCAGGTGGGAAGACCGATCAGAAGACGTGAAAGCACCATAGATCTGCGCTTTTTCATTCACGAACTACCAAATTTGCACGTGTGACTTTGCACGTGCACACGCTACAACTTGGATTTTTCTTTCTGCTTCAGGACGTGCTCGAAAACGTTTCTGTTTTCTCGCACTCGGGACAAACACGAGTTCACTCACTACGGGTTCATCGAGTTCCGCTGTCTCCAGTGTCCGAAGCGTTTCCACAACAAGGAGTCGCTCGAGGCGCACATTGACATCTATCATGAAGTAAGCGACACAGACTGAAGGCAAAATGCCGTTTGGCACAAGCACGACACCGTGTGATCCCACACGGAGATTGCGTGGTGTTCTTGCTGGTCTGCACCGGCAACTGGAAACCACAATTGCGAGGCCTTGTGAATCTCTATGGCACTGTCTACCGCGCTCCAGTGAAAGGCTAAAACCACAAAAGAAAACGTATCCAGAACAACCACGAACAACAATTTTCGTTTGGTGTCTGAAAACCAAGGTCATTGTGGCCCATATTTTCAGGGCGTCGGGGAGGCAGAGGCAACGTACGTAGCTGGGACGAATGAGACGAACGACCTCAAGCAGGACTCCGTAGTTTCATCCACTCCGGACGAGGGAACACAAGCAACTTTGACAGACAAGCCGAGTGCGCAGATTGCGTCCACTGGGGCTCGTGAAACCAGCGCAAGTGAAAACGTCGCCACGACAGCGATGACCCCGGAGCAACGCGACGCGAAGCAAAACCCTGGGTCTGAGGTGGCACCGCAGACGGCGAGAGATTCAGTGGCGTCGCTCACGTCAAATCGGAAGCAGCGGCGGCATGTGTGTGGGAAATGCGGGCAGAGCTTCTTTTTCCTGCTCCACCTGAAGGAACACATGAAGGATCACTGAGCCGGTGAGTGAGCGTGTTCTTTTTGATGTGGAAAAGGTCGGGTCTCCTCTGTGCGCTCAGATATGTGAAGAGTCAAAATGATAACCGCCGTCCCAAGATAAGGCCCCCTCTGGACACTCTGATGACGATCTTGGCCAGCTCAAAGATCTGGATTCTCCATGGAGAAACCGATCCTCGATTGACGTATAACATCAGGCTCCTGGGTTGGGCCCATCTTGGAAGTCATGAAAGTTTGCACTCTCGGGAGAGGTTTGTCCAGCTGGGGCGCCAAATTGATATGAAATGTCTCTGTTGTTTGTTTTTCTCAAGTGAGGTTTTGTTTCCTTCCTTATTGCAGGAAGAAGTGTTATCACAACCTATATCTCTCCGCAGAGGAGGTTGCAACAAAGCTCTGTTGAACAGCCCTGTGCAGGAACTCCGGAATGTTGGCGCACGCTAAAAGCACGGATCGAGCAGATCCAGGAGGACCAGAGCTCGCTGCTGGCTGTGGCAAGGACCCCACCACAAGCGAGAGACAGGAATGTGACCAGCATATCATGCTGAGGGCCTCAGGGAAATGTGCCAAGTTCCCAAGCGTTCAGGACGGCAAGCCACTGAGGAGGTTCTGTGGGCGCGAAGTGACGGAGTTCCGCTCGTTCCTGCAGCCTGTGGGGTCCGAGACCCCTGGGGTGCAAAGAGCCAACTTTAGGAGAAGTGCGAGGGGGGAAGGCAGTGCGCCCGGCTGCCTCGTTCCTTTGGAGCGTCTCCGCTCCCTCACTGACACCTGCCTGTCTCCTTTGCGGGAGCGGTGTGTTGTTCCTTTGACGCTTACATCTGCACGTTTACTGAACTGTTGAAGATATATCACGACGCACTATTTTCTATTGAAGACATCATCACTGTTTCCGAAGGTTTTTTCGTCCAATGTTGTGTTGCTATTTTGTTGGGTCAAAAACCAGGGCCTCTTGATGTAGAAAGCTTGTTTGCAGGGGATTGGTGTTTGTTACGTTGTTTGTTTTGTGGCAAGAATGCCACCGAGAAGATTTTTTGTTCATGTTCGAATCAGCTGGCGGTGTAAGCCCAGTCAAAGGCTAGCTTCACTATTTTTCACACAGTTTGGTGCAAAGTGTTCGTATTCACACGTGCATGATGCCTGTGTTCGGTTCCAGGGTGAAGTTCTTTTCCCAGGATTCGTTCCGTCGAGAAAGCGAAACGCAATCAACGCAGCATGTACAAGCCAAATTATAGCTCGCACTTTTCAGTGATTTGCACGCTCTCGTACGCACACTATTCCCGGGTTTCACGGACTCCAAAAACTGGGTGAAATCCATTTGAATTGGCCGGTTTTCGAGCCTGCCAATTCTCAACCTTTTGTGTGAAAAGTTCGTCAAGGATGTGCGCGGTCGAGGTGAGAAGCCTGTTTGTTTCATGTTGTAAATATGTTGTGGTCGCGAGGAGGTGAACGTCAGAGGTGTGCCGTCTATTTTGTGGGTTGCACCATCCTTTCTATGAATCTATTTCATTGTATATTTTGGTGACGGTCTCCTGCCCGCATTGTGAAACAAACATCTTTGTGAATCTGTCGGACATGCAGTGCTGAACAAAAGAGGTTCATTGTCTCTGACAATTTCTTGCCGACAATCATCTCCAGGAAGATTCTGACGTCTCTTGTGTTTCAGTAACTCTTTGCACAAATGGAAATCTGTTTCAGCAGTCAGTGTAGCTCCAGGTACTCCTGTTCTGCACAATCATAAAAGTCTGTTCCAATTTGTGTCATGTTTTTGAGTGGAACATCATGCATGTGGTACCAGTCTTTGCAGTTACAAACTGTTTGCTTTGATTTGGTAACTGCTGCCCAACTGTACTGTGTTCTTGTTGTCTTTGGCAGCCATGGGGAAGACATTTGTCTTGCTCAGAGTGCAGGTTTTGTTTCTCTTCAGTTGTCTGTTATGAATCTTGAAGCAGTGTTGTCACATGTTTTCTGGTACAAGAAAGTCAATCATTCTTGACCATCAAGTCAACAGCAAGGTCATCACAATTTTTTTTTTCAAGATTTCATACAAGGCAGGATTTCAGAAAACCTCATTCTAGCCATCTATAATTTGTGCCCTTGTGTGTCATAGTATGATGTGTCTTGCTGCTGTTGCTGTTTTGCGCTTTTTTGGCACAGTAGCTCTGTGAAAGTTTGCGTACGGATTATTGGACAAAACAAAGAAGATCTTTGCTCACGCAGAACGCAGAATTTGATTCCTCCTTCCAGGGTGCTGATATTCTGTTGCTGGCTCCCGTTTGAACTGTATTCGTGCTTTGCGCCGAGACTTGCTGTCTGGAAACTGTATCACTTGAATGACTGATAATTGATAGAAGATGATAAAAGATGATAGAGTTTTCAATAAGTTGATTTGAGTGCGTCTCTGTGTGCATGCACACTGGATCTGACCAAGCACAGCACTCCGATGGAAACCGTTGACATTTCTGAACGCTTCGAAATTGGAACTGCCAGAAATTGACCCAAGGTTGTTGGCCTCACAAAATCGCTTCAGAGGACTATAGAGCTCCTTTCACAAGCACAACAAGAAGGGTATGGATGTCCACTGAAGTCCTGACATTGGACATGATGGCGGACAGACGACAAAGGAGTCATCGCTCCACCTTTGCGGATCATTCGAGTACGGGACAAGAACGTGTGGACCACTGTCTGAGTCACCACTTCATTGCGTGCATGATCTTCAGTTCAGATGTCGAAAAGAACAACAGTTGGTTCTTGTTCTTGTTGGTGTTTTGCTCTTGCCGTACCCCTGCTTCAGCCATGGATCACGCAACAGGATTGAATTGATTTTCCAGTCCATAAAACTGTCTTTTCCTTCCTATTTTCCTCATTGATGGTGGTGTTCACGCACAGACGCGGTACCAATTGAAACACCAGGTTCCTGTGTCATGCATCCATTTCCAATGAATGCTTGGGCTTTGTCAATTGAAAACAGGATGCGGATGGTTGTTTGCCTCAAAATAATGAACTCTCAAAAGTTTCAAGAGTACGGATAGATAGCTGCCTGTGATTTTCGTACACCGGACCGGGTGCGCAGAGTCAGTCGTCGTCCTGATGCACGGAAAAGAACTGCGTGCAACCACTGGAAAACCAGGAGCGAATGGCCATCAAACGGGTACACATGGATACACAAAACTACCTGAAACAAGTCTGGTACAGATAGTCTTGAGTGCACTCTGTGCTGTGTATTTGTTGAGTTAGATCTCAGTTCAATAACCCACACAAAATCAAGATTTGTTCTTGAACATTCCAGAACAAAATCCTGTGTTGATTTGGTTGTTGTCAGTGGTGCAGAATTCTTTTGGCGGGACCCTCCCCTGAAGCTGTGCAGCCTCCTGTCCATGAGAACCACTGCTCAAGGTTGCGCCGAATCATAACGTCCTGGGCTCAGAATATTTCACGGTTCTGCACACGTGGGGAATTATGGAAAAACCCGGCTGCTAAACCCAGACATTTGTCACCCAAGCAAAACCTTGATGTCTCAGAAAATTTGTCCTGACATCGTTCAGGAGGCAGGTTTGCAACATCTCCCCACTTTTCAAGACTTTCACACATTGGCTCACATCAGTTTGCCCTTTTGGATGCGATTTTTGCAACAAAACAGCAAGTCAGTTTGGAAACCCAGGTCGCGGACTGTGGCCTCAAACATGATTTTTGTGCACATTTTTCTGATTGTTCTTTTTTCCTGAAAAAAATAAAACCCTTGCTGAGATAATGACGAGGTTCAGCAACGCTTAATTTTCACGTGGCTGGTGCCCCAATTGCCAGATCGCTGCCCCAGATCATCGCAACCCTTAATTTGCTCTCAGAGCCAATGACAAGTGACCAAATGTGTCTACGTTTCCCATCTGGCAATTGGGGCACATCGAAAAGGACCGGACGTGTTTGCTGAACCTCACTCATGAAACTGGGCAAACCAGGCTGGACACATTTGACGTCTTTTCCTAGCTTGCAGGGGTTTTTAGGTGATTTGAACCTTGAACCATACATTATGTATAATGTATGGTGATGGTGAAAATCACCTATAGGCATCAAAAGGCTAAATCTGTGAACGCGAGTTTG